>Ga0256833_1002559_pt1 | contig 12728 bp, 13 predicted proteins | sample 356284metaG_FD_190535 | JGI IMG/M metagenome (GOLD analysis project Ga0256833, IMG submission 190535) | Hydrothermal vent microbial communities from Mid Atlantic Ridge, Atlantic Ocean - 356-284 | ecosystem: Environmental > Aquatic > Marine > Hydrothermal vents | place: Atlantic Ocean: Mid...
ACTTGAAAGAATTCTGCTATCTTCTTTACTGGCTATTCTTTGAGCTATTGCTATTATTGGTATGTCTTCGTGTTAGCTTTCTCACGTTGCAGGTTTGTTTGGGTGTAAAGTAATTTGGGATACTACAGACACGTCTACAGAGCAAAAAAGTTTTAAAAATAAAGATACTTTCAGCTCTCTATGAGGGTTGAAGTATTTCAATTCAGTATTGGTACACCAATAGAAAAAATGAAAGAAGAGTTAAATACATTCATCCCGTATCACAAGATCATCGATATTGAGGTTGTAATCATTGGAGATAAAATCGTAATCTTTATATTGTATCATGACTGAGTTTAACTAACTGAGGAGAAAATCACAGAGAGGTGCACAATATGCAAATAAAAGAAGTCACAATGCCATATTCTATACTATATAATAATAAACCATTGAATGATAGGGAAGAGTGTGCAGAAATTTTCTCAAAAGCTTTTTATGAGATTTCGAAAAATTATTTTAAACAGAGATTTCAAATAGAAAATGAGATTGAAGTTCTAAAAGAACGGCAGAAAAAATATGTTGGTGTCGGAGTTTTTATTTTCATTTTAGGAATTTTATTAGCATTCATAAAAATTTGGCTGATATTAATTGTATGTCTCGGTGTGATAGTAGCAATTTACAATTACAAAAAATATCGAAAACTCATAGAAAACAAAGTAAAAGAACAGTTTGAATTAAAGCCTGAAGGAAAAATAAAGTTCATTTCGAAAATATATCTACCTCTTTACATAGTACCCTATAATGGGGGTCTATAATACTTGATGCAAGGAGTCTAGGAGAGAAACAGACTATTGAGCTAAAACAAGTTGACTTGAGGGGTCTTCTTGACAATATATAATGCCTTGGAATCTGAAATAAAAATGCTGAAAACTACATTTGATTATATCGCAGATATAGATACTGTTAGGAGTTATGACGAGCGAGTGTTGGAAAATAAAACACTGTGAAACAAGAATTTTTGAAATTCTAGAATCAATAAAAAATATTTTAAGCAATTCATCTACAAATTATTATGAATTTTATTTACATAAGCCTGAATCAAAAACTGCTCAAGCTATAATCCAGTTATTTAAAGAAGGAGATAATCTATTCCAAGAAAATAGTAATGTAATGAAAATACAACCTAAATTATCAATCGACGATGGAGTAAAAATAGTCAATGATTTAAGAAACATCGAACTTGAGGCTTTGGAGAGGAGGGGTTGTAGATACAGTGCAGGACTGTATAAGAAAAGTTAATGAATTTATTGAAATAGTAGATATTTTGCATAGAAATACAGAAATATCGGGAGAATACTACCAGTATCTTAACAATTTTATGGATGTACTAACTTCAAAGTATCTCTGCGAGGTTTGCCATGAAATCAAAAGGGACGAGTACAATCTAAGAAGTATAGTTAATGAAGGTCTAAAATATACTCTTTCTACACTTGAAGATTTGAAGGATAAGGAGACGATTGATACTATTAAGAGTTATATAGATTCATTAGGCGAGATAGGATTAGAAATCCCAACAGAATTGCTAAATGCAATGCCTGTTGGGGAAAATATAGCAAAAATTGATAAAACATATCCAGCAATCCTTTTTGAGTGTGGTGTTAAACATGGTGCAGTGGATACAGCACTTAAGAGTGTTTATGAGGCGGATGTATTGGCACGAACTGCGGCGAATGTATTTAATGAACTCAAAAAACCTATTCTTGAAAAAGCAGAAGAGATGTTTAAAGAACTTGATAGAACTGGTGCAGATTTGCGGAAAGAGAGGTTGGCTATAGCCCCGTTCGAACAGTTGTATAACCAATTAGATTTAGAATTGATGAAAGTTAGATCAGAGATAGAGAGCTCGAATTACTTGTTAGATATACTTAAAAAGAGGAGATGATGCTGAATGACAGATGAATTATCACGTCTTAATCGTACTATTAATGAATTAAATTCGAGTATATATAATCTAAACAGTGAGATTAGAAGAATGGAATTTCTATTGGAAAAATCTCTTATATACCAAGAGAAATCATATGAAGCTCTGGATAAATTGCAATATGGACTTGAAAGATTGAAAGATACAATTATAAATATAGAGATAGCCAAAATTGAATCGAAAAAATCTCATCTGGAAAAATACTTATCCAATGTTAATAATATAAAGACTATAGTAGAAAGGCGATTTGACTCAGAGTATGATCGCGTAAGAACATCTTATTCAAAAGCTGTTTTAGGTATAGTTAAAAAATTCGTAGATTCTGCTAAAACAGGAGCTATAAGTACTCGACCACTTGTCACTGTCTTGGAGTCCTATAATCGCCTAAGAAATATCGTAGATAGCTTATTGGATATTGTGAAGAAATTACAAGAGTTATACTTGTCTATTTATCAGAACAGAATTAACGAACTTATTGAATCAAAGAACGAAGTAATTAGTAAAATGGAAGAATTCTTAAGAGTATAGGAGAAAAACAGCAGAACTAATAAATTCATTAAAGACGGACATTTTGACTAATATCCCTTTGATTGTAAATGTTCCTTTTTACGTTATTGGTATTTCAGTAAATGGACAAGAAAAAACATATGTTTTACCAGTCCTAGAAAGAACTGAAACGAGCGAACATCCAACAAGAGAAGTACCATACATTGAACGTCTTAGTGTCTCTACAAAATACGACTTATCAGAAATAGCAAAAGCCCTTAAAGATTCACCAGACATAATTGAGCACGCTAAGTCAATGACATTAAAAATAGAGAAGTCAGATATACTGTCTGGTTTGAACAATCTCAAAGAAAAAGGATATGTTGATAATGTTTTCGTTGAAGCTGTCGATAAATTCTGGGGTGAGATTTATGGCTGAATTTAAAAGTTACACAGTAAGAAAAGCTATAGAAACAGATGAAGTCACTTATGTTAGAGTTTTACCAGATCAAGTTTGTGATATGCCTATACTTCCCATGAAATACCCCATTAGACAACTAAATTGGAAAGTAACATTAAATAAGGGTGTAGTCTACTTACCAAGAGAAGGAATTTACTGTAGAACCTTGGAAATCGGTTATGGTTCTTGGGTTAACTGCAATGTTTTTGGTAGAGAAAGTGTAACAATTGAAAGTGGAGAAAGTTTTAAAGGGAATACTTTCATAAATGGTTCTATCGTTAGCGATGGAACGGTTACGATTTATACACCAACAGAAGAAAGTAGAGATAAAGACTACAAAGATGGATGTGTTATCGTAAAAGGGAACATTATTGGCAAGGACGTAAAAATTGAGGCACCTACAATTGTTTATGGAAACGTATTTTCTGACGAGAATTTAATAATAAACGATTTAGCTGTCGTGGCTGGTGGAGTTGTGTCAAAAGATGTGATGGTTCAAAAACTTACCTGTAATTTTATATATGGTGAAAAACTAGAACTTGGGAATTTGGTTTCGGTTCTTACTCCAATAGTAATTGCAAAAGAAATCAGTTTTGATAAAATAAGAGTTATTACGCTTACGTGCAAAAAGTGTGGAGAAGAAAATGATATCGACATTTTAACGTGTGATTTCAATAGTTGTGAAAAATGCTTATTAATGACTCCGGATGATATAATAAATTTCAGCGACTTTCTTGCTATTACCACAGCTTGGAGGACTTTAAGGGAAACACAAGACGTTTACAACTGGTTGAAGGATGTGATGTGCAACCTGTACAACGAAAGAGAAAAGTTCGTTGATTTTGATAAATTAAAAGATAAATTAAAACATGTAAGTGGAATATCAAGAGGTTTGAAAGTAGAATTAGATGTTACAATAACAGCAGATGAAAACAAAGAATAAGTGGTAGGTATGCCCTACTGTGAAAAACATAAAAAATTTTATGTCGGCGTGTGTAATGAATGCAAAAAGGAAAAGGTAGGAACTATAGTTGCCAGCACGCAAACAAGTAACGGTGAAATTAGTAAGATTAAAGTTAATTTGGCTTTACCTATAAAAATTTCTATTAAAGAGTTAGAAGAAAGTTTAAAAGACCAAATAGAGCTGCTCAAATCTTCTAAGAGTAATGAAGAACTTTTAAGAGCGAAACATAAAATCATTACTACCCTTAGTAAGTTAGCTTTGAAATACGCAGAAAGTAACATGGGTATACAATTACTCAATACGTTAAATGACCTAAAACAATATGTTGATCACAGATATTATTTAAAAGAGTTAGAGGGTGCTGCAAGGTACGTGGAACTAATGGTAAATGAAAGAATTCCTGTAAACAGTAGTAATTTTTTAGATAAACTCCAAATACTATTAAACGATATTGAAAGGCTAGCTCAGTAATCTTCTCTAACCCTCAATTGAAAACGTTTTGAAAGAGTTAGCTAAATGAGCATTCGGAAGTATTTCCTCTAATTTTTGTAGACACAATATTTTGTAGAACGTGCAAGTCTGCTCTTGCCAGATTTAGGTGAGCTAAAACAACATCTTATGTCTGCTGTTAGGTAACGTTGGTCTTAATTTTATCACCCCAAATGTATTAATTCCACACCTATTGCTTCCTTTTCAAAGTCTGCAAGATCTTTTTCTGTAAAAATATCTTGCTCAATCATGTCCACAAACACTACATATATCTTTGAATACTCTTTCGATGGGGATTTTCTCAGTATTCTACCCATTCTCTGTATCCATTGCCTTACACTGCTTGTTCCAGCCACAATAATCCCTGTTTCCGCAGCAGGGACATCAAACCCTTCATCCAGAGCTCTGCACGCTATAAGGATGCTTATCCTTCCATCTCTAAATTCGGATATATTTGTCAACCTTTCTTTTACAGGCATTTTCGAATGGTATATGCCAACAGCAAATCCAATCCCCTTTAAGTATTTGAAAATGTGTTCAGCGATTTCAATTCTCTCATGAAATATGAGTACCTTTTCCTTGCCAACACCTTCCTTCATTAAACAACCACTTAAGAGGTGTATTACCGATTTTCTCTGATTTAAAAGGGCAATGTATCTCGTTATGAATTCATCTCCAGTTTTTTCGTGGAGTTTATTCAACTGCTTAACGAAGTTGGTATGAGAGGCTTTTTTCAGCTCTGGATACTTAGATATCAGAACTCTTGTGAGTTTGTTTATTTTTTCTGTTAGCTCCTGATATGCAGATTCTTCTGATGGTGTAAGATGCACCATCAATCTTATGATCTTATACGGTGGGATGATTCCATCTTTCAGGGCATCACTGTATGTGTAGATATAAATCACATTGCCTAGATTTGGTACGAGTTTTTCTTCAAATCCAAAGTCTCCATACCTTTCTGGAGTGGCAGAAAGCCCTAAGGTGTATGAAAAAGGTATTTCGAATATTCTTGAATTTTCTTTACTCCCATACCTGTGGCACTCATCGGCAATCAGAAATAGATCATCATGCTTGAAAAATCTTTCATAATGATTTTTCAAATGTCTTCTTGCCGAGTTAATGACATATATCAGTATGTTCTTATCTTCAACCTTTTCTTTTCCTTTTCCACAAAAAACACCTATATTTTTTCTTGATATGTGAAGTTTGTCCATTGTTTCAATGAGCCATTGATCAAGAAGAACGGTGGTAGGGACGATCATAATTACTTTTAAACCACCATCTCTGTATGCTTCAGAGTTAAATAAATCTGAAATTAGGGAAAGGGCAAAAATTGTTTTTCCCGCACCGGTAACAACTTTAACAATTCCTTTTCCTCCATTTTCCCACCATGCTTTTTTAGCCTCTTTTTGCCACCTGTAAAGTTCAACTGAGAGTTTCCATGGGTAATCGAGAAATTCACCGGAAAAGAACTCATCCACAACCCTTCTGCACACCTCACAATCAAGTTTATCACAGGTTCTGTCAAAATTTTTTATTGATGCTATTTTTGTGAGAGCTTTTTCTAAATTGGGAATGATTTCCTCAGGGACGTATCCTACTTTTGTTAACTTCCAGCCGGCTTTTTCCAGTAAGTGAGTTGTTTCATCTAATCCAAATGTTCTAGCTCTTCTTGCTAAGTGGTGGAAATGTCAGCCTTCCCAATTGTTTATCATGACAGTAAATTCAAAGGCGCAATGAAGTGCTTCAAATCCACCTGTTTAACTCTGCCAAATATGGGGTAGAGTAAGATCTGTTTATCCTTATAATTTATTCTTGGTCTCTCAGAGCTCTCTACAATTTCAATTTTTCCTTCAACAACAATCTGGATTATGTAATTTCCTCTTACAAGGAAATTTGCAGCATCCTGCAGGAGGTTTCTTATTTTTCTTGAAATTTTTTCTGGTTCCTCAGCATAGTAAAGCAAGCTCTCTATACCAAAAACGGCAAAGTTAAGCGGGAGTTTTTCCTCTCTGTAAACCTGCCTCAAAAATTCAACTATGCTCATTCTGTCTTTGAATATCTGATCCGAGTACTCTTTCTTTTCCAAGATGTTGAAGCCTATATCCATGCCTGCCATTATTTACACCTCCAGATGTTTCTGTTTAAGCCACCTATCCTTAAGGAATTTTATTAAGTCTTTGTATGTTTTATCGGTTTCAATTTCGTACAGATATTCAAGGGTTTTGACAACTGGTTCTGAAGCCCACAAATTTTTTTCATCCTCGCTTAGAGAACTCTCAAACTTGAATATTGTTCCTTCTTTCCAGAGATAGTATAAGTAATGAACTCTATCAATAGCCGAGAATTCTCTTTTTGATTCTATAATCTTTACTCTCTCCTTTGGTGTTAGTATTAAAAGCTGGCTTCCTTCTCTTTCTACAAGACCTGAGTCCAGAACCTCTTTCATCGGAATATTTCTCATCTTTAGGGCTTTATTTAAGGAGTCGTACGATATGCTCGTTTTTCCAGCCATGTAGAATAGATAGACTGCTGTTATAGTGTCGGTCTCTGCTGCAACCTGATTAAAGCGTGTGTGCATTAGTTGAGAATCAACTATTTCTCTGATTGAGGATAATGCTTCGTCAATGGATATTCTTTTACCGTTTCTGTAAACTTCAGGATAGTATTTGGAGTAGAGTTCAAGGCACTTTCCTATGGTTATGACGAATATGTCCTCCTGCGAGAGATTGCGTTTTCTTGCTTCCAGGCGTTTGATTTCGTCTTGAACTCTGAAGTAGATTTCATCTTCTATTTGTTGCCAGTATCTCTTTTCTGGCTTTTCTTTCCTCTTTCTGCAAACAACAACCATGTCATAGCGAACATTGGCTTTCTGGAAGATGTGCGTTGATGTGCTTTTTTCTGACTGAACGGGATAGATGGCTGAGATGTAAAAGCCCGCATTCAGAACGGATTGTAAAACAGCGCCCCAAGCCTTCTCTTCCTGATGGTGGAATGTAAAGACCATCAAGCCATCGTCTTTAAGCTTTCTGTTTGCTTCTTTGAAAACAGCGGTTAAGCCTTCAATAAAATCCTCTTCGGTTTTGCCTTGAACTTTGTTGACTATTACTTCTGTTGCGTTTGGCACATGCTCACTTCTGAAGTATTCGTATTTATCTTTCAAAGCTAAACGAAGCCATGCGTAATAAAATTCTGAAAGCTCAGAGTACATCACATTTCCGTAGTAAGGTGGGTCTGTTATCACTGCATCAACGGATTTATCTGGAATATCAAGGTAAGATGAATCCCCACAGGTTATCATTGCATTTGCATTGTTATCATTGAAGATGTTGCCAAGCTTTCCAATTATCTGCATTTTCATGGGTTTTTCTTGAGTTTTGCCGTTCTGGATGTATTTTTCGAAAGGGCGGAGGTTGTATTGTTTGCCAAACAAAACTTTATCAAAAATGTGCTCAAAAGTTCCAAGACCGTAACCACAGCCCCATAGATTATTTTCTACTGGGTTAATAGGTGGATGGAAAGCGTGTTTGCTAAACAGTTCTTTAAGCTTGTTTGCAGCTCTATTGTATTCACAAAGCATATTTTGATAGTTTAAATCATCAGAAAAAGTAATCACCAGCAACTCCCTCACATTCTCATCAACATCCAATTCCAAAATCGCCTTCAAAAGTTTTCCAAGGCTCAAAAGCTGTCTTTCGTTGAACATGTCCTTCCAGTATTTGTAGCCATGATTTTCAATAAGTCTTGGATAAGTTTCTTGACCTTTGGGAATCTCAGTATCCGGTATATACTTCCCAAGCCACTCCTTCTCCATACCCTTAAACTCTTCCTTTGCTTTTTCAAAAAGTGCAAAATCAAACTCCTCTGCCTGCTTGTAATCCTTTGTTTTACAGTGTGGGCAGTAATATTCAACAGCATAAAGTCGCTCTTCTGGCTTTCCTTTCTTTTGGATTGCTTTAACAATCACATTCTTTTGTCCGCAATCAGGATTCGTGCAGATGTAATACTTTCCTTCAACATTCCCATCCTTATCTGGGTTAAACACCTTTCCACACTTTGGACATTTTCCATCCTTTTTGTAATCTTCAACAACGAAAATGTTTCCACAATCAGGACAAATCACATGATAACCTTTTTTATCCCTCGTTCTTGCAAGCATATAACCTCTAAAAAGCGGAACTTTAGTTCCACAGGCAAGGCATGGAACTTCTTTTATCCAGAAGTAATACATCGTATCAGCAAAGATGTTTTTCTTACCGTCAATCTTTGACCTGTCCTCAAACCAGTACTGCTCATAAACTTCCCTTGGGTCATTTGCAACCTTTAACCTCTCAATCACTTCTTTTAAAACATCCTCAGGCTCTCTATTATGAATCTTTGCGTATTCTTCTAAACAATGTGGGCATATAGTCTTATAGTACTTTTTTATTTCGTCAGCGATTCGATTTTCCAATTCTTTAAATGCATTCTTTAACTCATCAATATCTACCGGCTCCACGATCTTCTTTACCAGAAACCATGCGACTGGATTCAAATCCTGAGCAACAACCTTACAGCCTGTTCTCAAAGCTTCAACAACTGTTGTTCCCCCTCCCATCATAGGGTCAAGGACAACTTTCCCACCAAAATCAACATCTTTTAAGTATAAAAGCCACGGATTTTCCAGCTCTTCTTTCGTTATTTTTCGCCATTTGCCTGTTCTCTCGTCTAAGACCTTGGTATTTTCATCAACAAGCGTATAAAGGACTATCGTTCTAAATACACTTCCAAGCCTCCTTGCCCACCATTTATGAATGAAAAGAACAGGTCTGTATTTCTCCTTAGCATGAGCTTCTCTTTCTGCGATCTCGTTCACTTGTTCTATCGGAAAATCTTTTTCAATAGGCTTAATTCCCATATTACTCTCCTCCCTTTTCTATCACCAAGACTGGTGTGAAACACTCCATCAAACTCAAACCACCATGGATGTAAATACTGTATCTCCCTGGAACAGGCCACAAACAGCGAGATTTCGCCAAATAATAACCATTAAACTCCGTGACATATCCTTCCTTTATCAAATCCTCAACATCAACGTCATCCATTTTTACATATCTCTTGCTGCCAAAAATCTGCTGAAATTTTCTTTTTGCCATACCTAGCACAGAAAAGACAAAGCCCGCTTCCGTCCTTATATATCCGTGGTCGGATGTAATGATTATTTTCTTCGAATTCAACTTTGTTAAAATTTCAAGAACTACCTTCTCCACAACTTTATACATCTCTTCAAGCGATGAAATCACAGTGTGCCCAGTTTTTATCTTATCCAGCATTACATCTGGGAAATACGACCAGACGTATTTCTCATCGCCAGCAAGCCTTATGTTCTTGGGATTGTTTATCTGTACAAAATCACTCATGGATTTCTTTATCTTCTCCCTGAAAAATTCAGTATCCGAAGGCACGGCAGAAAGGTTAAATCCATGTTTTACATTGTATCCCTCACTTCTCAGGCGATTATACAATAATGCACTCTCCCTTATGCTCATTCCGTCCATTATTACAATTGTTGCATTCGAATACAATTGAAAAACATCCTTCTCCTTCAAACATGCTTTTGCAAGCAGGTCATAAAATTCCCAGTATGATTTCAAAATAAACTCTTCAAAATCTCTTACCTCTTCTTCTCCCTTGTAGTAATAATCCCCAATCTCATTTTCCTTCTTAGCCATACTCAACCATAACTTTAAAAGCTTGTTACCAACTGTTATAATAGGACTTTCGCTTTCAATGAGCTCCATTACGAAATTAATTTCAACTTTCATCTTTTTCCCTCCAGAGTGTTATTTCTGCTTCAATTTCACTCTCTTCGTGATGGGGGAGTTGCTTGACGAATTTCATAATTTCCTGTTTTGAAAGCTTCTGTTTAAATCTGTATTTTACAGAAATTTCTTCGAATTCATCTTTTTCGCTTGTTCTGGCTTCAATCTGACTGAGAATGACTCTGGGGGAGTTTCCAGTAAGCGATAACTCCTTTTTCTCTTTTCTTTCTACAGTAACTTCAGGCTCACCTTCAATTTCGGATATCTCACCGGCTTCCACTTCCACTTCTCCAGCTTCTTCAGAAACTTCAGATTCTTTCTCAACTTCGGGCGCATACTTTGGATGAATAACAACAAAAGAAGGTTCTATGCTTCTTGGAGATTCATCAATATACCACTTCCCCCTTTCGCCTTGAATTATCACTCTTTTATCTCTGTGCAAGTTTCTTATGGCTGTGTAAATTGTTTCGTCATCCAGAATGAACGGATACCTTCTATATTTTTTGAAATCATTTATCAATTCTTCTATCCTTATACCGCTTGGTTTATCCTCTATTTCCTTAACGATAAAATCAGCGATTAGTTCTGGATCGCTTCGAGCTCTATCCCTTATGGCATTTATATCTGCACTTACATTTATCAGTCTGTAAGTTAGCTCACAATCACGTTCTACCCATTTCACAATATAGCCATAGTAATCTTTTATTTTATCTGCAATACTTTTTCTCTCTTCCTGAATGATTTTTCTTAATTTTCCCTCCTCATCTTTTACCTGCTTCATCAGATTTTCAGCAGCCTTCAATCTTTTACCCTTCTCCAGTATCTCAAACGAAAATATGTTTACCTCTGGTAGCACAAGAATGTATGTGTTTTGCCATGTTTTCCCCCTATAAAATTCATTCAATTTACTTTTTAACTCATCATTCACTCCCCACGATTCTGGCAGTACAACAATCTTCACTTTGTTGTGATCAGGTACCTCATCAAAACCAAATATAAAGGCTCTATTCTCGAAAATATCCTTCTTCACTATTTCAGCGATTTTTTCTTTAATGTCCTTCTCTGTAATTTTATCCTTTTCTTTTTCAAGCAATGCATAAATATTGAGCTCATGCTTAAATAAATACACTCCATTTTCCTTGTGGAGGTAATGAGGTTTGCCGTAAATATTTTCAATATCCACGAGAATAGAGTTCAAAGTGTGTCCTTCTGTCGGGCTAAATATTGACAACAGGATATCTGATTCTGTTGCTCCATGAGTTTTCTCATTTAATGTGAAAATCAATATCGTTTTCAGTATTTCCTTGGCAAATCCAACATCTTTCACTCTTTCGAGGTCAAATTCGTATTTCTCAATCAGTTTCAAATCTATGCCTCTAAAAGCGTTTTCATCAATGTCGCTGACTAAAACAAGATCCTTTCTTTCATATGTATCTTTTACAGCGTCAGCAAGCACGTTTAGCATACCTCTTATATCTTGCCTTTCAGCTGCAGCTTCATATATCTGGAAGAGAGTATCTAAGAGTAGAGGATGGAATGGATATGTTCTAATCATTCTGCGTTTATAATTTTGCGTGTCATCAATTTTTATAGGTTCGGAGTATGCATTGATGTATTTTTCCACCACACTTTCAACTTTACTACTATCCACACTTTCTATATTCTCAAAAAGACGGTGTAGTACTACTTTCTCTCTGTCCTCAACTGGGCTTACATCTATTCTTACTGGCTTTGTCCTGTTAAAAATTTTCTTCAGCCCCTCTTTCTCTTCTAGGAACGTTATGAAAACGAACAACTTCTTGGTAGGGTCTGCGGCAACCTCTAACAGGTGTTCTAAAAACGTCTCGTTTTGTTCAATAAGATGCGCTTGTTTTTCTGGATCAAAAGCTCCATACCAGTTTTCTATCTCATCTATAAATATTGCAACTGTATCGTCGCCGATTATCTCTTCAATTTGATCAGTTGTCGGAAATCTCTTGATTTCGCTGAGCAAGTCCTCTCTTCCCAAAAGCTTGAAAATCGGCTCCCATAAATGGTCGACATCGTATCTTCTTGTAGATACTATAACTGACCGCGATTTTTCAGGCAGTTCAAAATCTATTTTCCACTGTTTTCCCCAATCTCTCGCTAAGGAAGGGTTGTTAAACAGATGGTAAAGAGTTATGAGAGCATGAGATTTTCCTGAGCCATAAGGACCTACAAGTAAAAATCCTCCTTGATTCGATCTACCAGAAAGTTTTTTCCCTATTAGTTCAAGAGTTCTTTTTATTGCTGAAGAGGGATAGGTAATTTTCAGGAATTCTTCAGGATTATTTTCAAGTCGTTTTTCTCTTGCATCCACTTTGTGTGTTTGTATTACTCCTTGAAATGTCCCTTCCAGTACATCTCTTCTTGCTGTTATAATATCTTTTATCTTATACATTTTGCACACCTCCTCTATGGTGATTTAATGTAGCATACCTTAACAAGCAAAGAGTTCATCACAAGCAGAGAATCGCCCAGTATAAGCCTGTTAGCCCAGCCCATTTCGTGTTTGTAAAACTCGATCTGCTTGTCCATCGGTAATTC
>Ga0256833_1002560_pt1 | contig 12728 bp, 10 predicted proteins | sample 356284metaG_FD_190535 | JGI IMG/M metagenome (GOLD analysis project Ga0256833, IMG submission 190535) | Hydrothermal vent microbial communities from Mid Atlantic Ridge, Atlantic Ocean - 356-284 | ecosystem: Environmental > Aquatic > Marine > Hydrothermal vents | place: Atlantic Ocean: Mid...
TCCCCGGATTCCAAGTTCGCCATGTCCAAATACAGTTCGACCATAAACAACAACTCATCGGCCCGGTGTACGATGGAATTCAACGCTTCTTGCATAAACGTGGGGTCCACAGTCTCTCCCATCTCCTGCAGCAATTCCGCATACCCGCGAATGACCGCGATAGGCGTACGCAACTCATGGGAAACGTTGGCCAACATGCGCTCCCGCAATCGCTCAAGTCGTTTCCGTTCAGAAATGTCCACCATGTTAATCAGGTAATCGCCCAACTCCCCCGTTCGGTTCCGGGGCAGGCGGGTAATGCCCAAGAGCACATCTCGGGTCTGACCGTCAGGCAACACAACGGTCCACTCCTGTACCTCTTGCCGTTCCTCCTGCTTCAGGAGGTGTAGAATGTCCTCACCCATTAACTCCGTCACCGGGCGCCCCAACATCTGGTCTGAGGCGACGTTGAGCAAGAGCGCAGCCGCGGGATTCACCCGCTTAACTCGGTAATCTGAGGAAATCAGCACAATAGCGGTAAACGTTTTATCCAGAAGCAAGTCCGCTTCTTGCCGGGCCAGTGCCAATTCCTGAAACACTTCGGTCCGTTCGACGGCCACGGCCGTGTGATGAAGCAGGGCTTGAAAGAAAGGCCGCTCCCACACCTTATCCTCCTCTCGGGACAAGGCCACCACCACCGCGCCCATTTCCCGGGTGCTGATCCAAAATGGCACCACGCCTACATAAGGGACGGTCACCTGTAATACATCCGATTGCTCCCATTCATCCCCGGGATCCAAGGGGACAACCTCGGCCACACCGTTCTCCAAGGCATTCCACAACGTAGGCAATTCCTCGGGATCAAATACCCGCCTGGGGTTCAAGGGGGTAGGCACCGCATCCGCCAGGGCCACCAATTCCACGCCCCCCCATTCGGGTCGATAACGAAACACGCGAACATGGGGCAATTCGAACAATGAGGATAATGTGGCCGCCAACACTCTCAAGATCTCGTCCGGGTGTGCTAAGGAACTGAGCGTGTCCAGTGCCTCCAAGAACATCCGCCGGCGCTTTTCTTCCAGGAGAAGACGCTTCAACGTGGTAAGAGCCAAGGTGACGTAAGCCTGAACATTCCTTAAGGAGGAGGGGTCGGCCATTTCTAAAGCCAGAAACCACTCCCCTTCCACAACGGGCGTAACCCACGAGGCCGACGCGGGGAAGTCTGGGGATACATAACACGCGGTGACCGGATACCCTAAGCGGAGGAGGCTGTGTTGCAACGCGGCAGTCACATCCTCCACCGAAACAGCACTTAACAACGCCTGGGCATATTCTGCCCACACCTGATCACCGGACGGCGGAACGTTTACCATGGTCTTGTTGTGTACATCAGAAATCGCCTTCCCACACATAAGCCCCTGCTTAACCCTGCCTCCATACACTCGCACGTTTTAGCGAAATTCGTGACGTCCTTCCAACGCCCGGGCCAAGGTCTGTTGGTCCGCGTACTCCAAGTCCCCTCCCACAGGTAGGCCGTGGGCCAACCGGGTGATGCGCACACCAAACGGCTCGAGGAGGCGGGCAATGTACATGGCCGTGGCCTCTCCCTCCATGTTCGGGTTCGTGGCCAGAATAATTTCTTCGACGTCTTCTTGGCGAACTCGCTCCACCAGTTCCTTAATGCGTAAATCTTCCGGCCCGACATTTTCCAGGGGATTGATAACCCCGTGAAGCACGTGATATACCCCGCGGTACGCGCCGGATCGCTCTAAAGCCACCACATCCAACGGCTCTTCCACCACGCAAATGGTGCGTTGATCTCGGGTCGGGTCGGCACAGATAGGGCACAGATCCCCTTCGGCCACGTTAAAGCAGCGACGGCAGTAATGAACCCGCTCCTTAAGCGCTTGTATCGCCTCGGCCAATTCCAGCGCCACTTCATCAGGTGCGCGCAGGAGGAAATAGGCCAAACGTGCCGCTGTTTTCGGGCCAATGCCGGGAAGGCGGGTAAACGCGTCTATCAGCCGTTCAACCGGGTCGGTTGGAGGTGTATGGGTCATCGCTCTTCACAACAAGCCAGGGATGGAAAGACCACCGGTGATCGCTTGCATCCGTTCCGCAGCGAGCGCTTGCGAACGTTCAATCGCCTGGTTCACCGCGGCTAACAAAAGGTCTTCTAACATGTCTACCTCATCCGGGTCCAGCAGATCCGGGTCCACCTTTATCGCCTTCACGACTTGTTGGCCGGTAATAACGACCTTGACGGCCCCGCCTCCCACCGTCACTTCCAGTGTTTCCTCGGCCAATGCTTCTTGCACCCGGGCCATTTCCTCTTGGACCTTCTGGACCTGGGCCATCAAGTCCATGGGATGGGTTCCCAGACCACCGCCCAGGCCTGCAGGCCGAGATCCACGAGCAGGTTTACGCTTTTTCGGTCGTGCCATCAATAACCTCCTCAACCCATATCATCTTACCAGATTCTACCGGTGAAGGATATGACGATTTGCTTACAATTTCCGGATTTATTCCACTTTGGAGATGCGTCCACCACGACGCACCGCTTCCTGAACCAGTTCATCCTGCAGCACTTCGGACATCCGGCTTTGCGGTCCTTCCGAACGCGAAGGGGTCTCTCCCTGTCCGCTGAGAGCCGCGTAATCCCCTTCCAACGCACAAACCACCTGATAGCGTTTACCCAACACCTGAGAGATGACCGCCTCCACTTGACGGAGATTCTCCGGACGTTGGACCATCTCCAAGGAAAATTGGTGTTTGAACACCAAGTACACCACGTCATTATCCACGCGCGCCGGGCGGGCATTCCCCAAAGCCGCCTGGATCTTGAACCGTCGCTTGTCCCGGAACCAATGAATGACGTGCTTCCACCGCTTGCGCAACAAGGCCATCACTTCCTCATCTCCCGGAGGAACTTCCGTCTCTGGGATGACTGTTGTCTCGCGGGACGTAGGGCCGCTCGTCTTCTCTGCCTTCACATTTTTCTCCGCAGCAGGCGTAACCCGCTCGGCCGAAGACCACGTGGCCACTTCCACAAGAGCCAATTCAAGGGCCAGTTGAGCCTCGATCCCACTGCGGATGTCCTGGTAAGTCTCGTTTAGACGTCGAATGGCCGCGATGAGGTGCCGGGTATCCAGGACCGAGGCCTGGCGTTGAATCACGTCTGCCCGTTCCGCAGGCATGTCCGACAAGGCAGAGGGCCCCCCGACTTTCACCAGAAGCACATCCCGTAAATATCTCACGAACTGCTCGGTGAACTGACGCAATTCAACGCCCCGGGCGACCAGGGTGTGGAGTTCTTGAAGTAGGGCCGCAGTATCACGTGCGGCCAACGCGTCTACAAACCGGCTCAGGGTAGCACCGGGCACAACGCCTAGGACGGCCTCCACCTGTTCTAGAGTGACACGAGGTCCCCCAAAGGAGAGCAGCTGATCCAGCAAGCTTACCGCGTCGCGCATACATCCCTCGGCCGCCAACGCGATGTGTTCCAGGGCAGCCCGATCCGCAACACGGCCCTCCTGGTCCAAAATGTACTCCAGGTGCTCAACGATGCGCGCCGCGGGAATGCGCCGAAAGTCAAACCGCTGGCAACGGGAAAGGACGGTCTCGGGAATTTTGTGGGGCTCGGTGGTTGCGAGGACGAAGATCACGTGGGGAGGGGGTTCTTCCAACGTCTTGAGTAGCGCGTTGAAGGCCGCGTTGGAGAGCATGTGCGCTTCGTCAATCACGTACACTTTGTAACGGGCCACCGAGGGGGCAAAGTTCACCCGTTCGATGAGTTCGCGGATGTGATCCACGCTGGTGTGAGAGGCAGCGTCCATCTCCACCAGGTCCACTAAACTCCCCTCATTGATGGCCGTGCAGATGGGACATGTGTTGTCCGGACGCTTGTCCGGATCGGGGTTCAGACAATTGACCGCTTTCGCCAAGATGCGCGCGGTGCTCGTCTTTCCCGTCCCACGCGGCCCACTGAACAGGTACGCGTGAGCAATGCGTCCCTCACGGATTGCATTACGCAAGGTGGTGGTCACATGTTCCTGCCCCACCACTTCCTCGAACGTCTGTGACCGGTATTTTCGGTACAATGCCTGTGCCATAATGCGCTCCTTCCGGCAGACGCACAACCGTACGCCTTCACCTACCCGGTTGGGTCTAAGCCTTTGCCGTTCAACCCATGTGGATGAACACTTCGTGGTGGGCTCTACCCACGATACCGGGGGTCCCTAGTGTACCACGTATCCCCGCGGACGGCAAAGCACCTTCGGGGAGCCAAGGCTTTTCAGTGGCCCCACGCTCAGGGCAGGCGGGTAGGCGAAGACAATCCTTCGCCTTCTAAAAAGGGCATACAACGGCTCAAGTGCCGACACCACATCTTCACGAGTTAGACCGTTGAAAAACCCCTTCGGGAATGAACGTTTTTACGGCCAACATTCCAACACGCGAATGTCCTGAAAGCGCTCTTCACGACATTGCAGGTGGGCTCGAAGAGTCCGTTCGGCCAGACGATGCGGATCCGTGTACGGAACGTGACTCAACACCACCCACACCCGCTCTCGGCCCGTGATGAGGTGTAACAGACGCGGAATGTCAGACGCATGAAAAGGAGGCTCTAAGGTTCCCGTCACAAAGGGATCCGCGGGGAGACCATGTTCCTCCAAAGGGGATACATCCGCACGGAAGTAATAGTCAAAAGGCAATCGGACCCATCCCGCTTCAAAAAGCAGAAGATCCCCGGGCTGAACGTGATGGGCCACGTACGCGGCCACTTGATCCCAGGGCTCCTTGTGAAAGCGCACGAAGTATCCCTGGAGCGAAAGGCCGTTTATCACCACGATGGCGGAGAGGAGAACATAGCGCCAACGCTGAGAGAGAGAGGCAATGCCATAAGCAAGCATGATGAGCGCAGGGAGAAGGAGCCAGATCAATACACGAGGGACAAGGATGGGGCGAACCAGGCTGATGAGCAGAACGATGACCAAGGGAACCCACGCGGTAACGAGCAACAAAAGTGCACCCCGGTCGCGAGGGCGAGGCTGTCGTATGAGTTGCCATCCCCCCCACAAGGTACCGAGCATCCATAAGGGGGCACATAGACGCACGATGAGGCCTGTGGGAGAAAAGGGGCAAGAGAAGGAAGCAAGCAGGGTTATCATCCGGTATACGGAAAGGGGGGGGACCCAAAACCGTCGGGCCATCCTCCAAATCTGCCCTACCAGCGCCGGAATCCATCCCCCCCACAGAAGAAGGAAGAGCCCGAACATCTTTAGGATCCACGCAGGGCTTTGTGTTCGGACACGGTGGGCACGCCAGATTAAAAGAGGGAAGATACCCAGAGGAAAGAGCAACGCCACGTTGTGCAACCAGGCCGCCAGGGCACTCCCCAGGACAAGCGCTATCCCCCCAAAGCGATCATCGGGGCGGTACCACAACCGCACCGCGCCCCATAACCCCAGGGCCACTGCGGACAGCACCCACGCGTACATGCGCGCTTCCTGGGCGTAACGAACGAAAAACGGAGAAAATGCCACCAGGATCCCGCTGAAGCCCATGAGCCGTCGTCCGCCCAGGTGTCGGGCTATGGCCATGCTCAGGGCCACGGCCAGCCATCCGCCGGCCAAGGAGAGAAACCGCACGGACCACTCTCCATCGCCCCACACGCGCGTCCACAGGTGCAGCAGGAGGTAGTACAAGGGCGGATGTTGATCAAGCGTGCGCGTCCAGAACAGAATCTCCTGTGCCGGGTGCGCGGCCATCCACACGCTGAACGCCTCGTCCAGCCAAAGGGGTTGCGCGTCCAGGTGAAAGGCGCGCACAGCCCAGGCGGATAATAAGATGACTAGGTGATGTACTCTGTGCTTCCGATACCACCCTTTTGGTAATGCCATGCGATTCCACCAGAATTCCAACATCTTTCACTCGATGCTATGAAAGCGATGACAGGTCACCGCACTTTGGAATGCAGCACGCTCGTGCCCCTTCAAATCAAAGCGGTGACAGGTCACCGCACTCCAAAGCCGCACTCTGAAGATTGAATTTCTTCCTAAAATCGGCGAAAGACGTGACGCTTTTTCCCCATTCCGATAAATTGGGCCAAACCACCAGGGGGAGTATAATCGAGACACGATGAACTCGCAATGGATGGTGGGTTATTTCTACTCCGTCTCTCTGAATCAGATGGACCACATATATCGCATTTCGCGGAGTTTAGCCGGTTCACCATGTCCATCGGTCAGCCGTGTATCAGGAGGAGCCCATGCGCACGTTGGTGCGAGAGGAGTTACAACGCTATGTACGGGCCAACCCACCTCTGGTGGAAGGGTTACTGGATGAACAGGTGCAAATACAGCCCCACGGCATTGATCTGACCGTGGATGAGGTCTACGTCATCGACGGCGTTGGCCGGATAGGCTTTGCCTCGGAAAGTACGGTACTCCCCCAGGGTACACGGGTTGCGTTCGGGGTGGACGGCTGGGTCCACTTGCCCGTGGGGACGTATCGCATCCGTTTGGCCGAACGGGTCCACCTCCCCAAGGACGTGTACGCGATTGCACGACCCCGTTCCTCTCTCCTCCGCATGGGTGTTCACGTGGGGACCGCACTGTGGGACGCGGGCTACTCGGGTCGAGGAGAAGCCCTGTTGACCGTTCATAATCCCCACGGGATATGGTTAGAGCACCGCGCCCGAGTCATGCAACTGGTGTTCTTTGTGCTGGACGTCCCCCCCCAATCAGGATATCGGGGACGTTACTGGGGGGAAGGATGACCCAAGAAGAGCGCCGACAGCGCAGTTACCGTCTCACAGGCCTGGTCATCCGTCGGCGGGACCAAGGCGAGGCGGATCGACTGATCACCTTGCTCACCCCTACCCGGGGGAAAGTCGTTCTTATCGCAAAAGGCGCGCGTAAAATCACCAGCCGTAAAGCAGGCCACTTGGAACTCTTCACCCACGTACGAGTCCAGGTAGCCAAGGCCCGCACATGGGACATCATCACACAAGCGGAAACATTGCACGCGTATCCCCGCATCCGGGAGAACCTGCGGCGTACAGGACATGCGTATTATGTTGCGGAACTGCTGGGACATTTTGCTCCAGAGGGTGAAGCGGACCGTCCCCTGTTTGATTTGGCCCTGGAGACCTTTGCCTATCTCAACAGCAGCGATAATTTGCTTATCGTCAGCCGATGGTTCGAAGCCCACATCCTTCGTATTACCGGCTTCCAGCCCCAACTCTATATCTGTCCGCTGTGTGGAACCCCGCTGCGAGTGGATGTGACGAACTACTGGGTGCCCGAAGAAGGAGGCGCTCTGTGTCCCACGTGTGGCGCCACCAAAAAGGGCTCCCGCGCGCTGCCCCCCCGCATCCTCAAAATGATGCGTTTCCTGCAAACGGCCACATTTGAACGGGCCCGTTCGCTGCCCTGGCGTTCGGATATACTCTTGGACCTGGAAGAGTTCATGCACGCGTACCTGCGCCATGTGCTTGAACAAGACATACGCGCTTTGACGTTCATCCGCCGGTTGCGCCAGGAACTTCAAGTCTCATCGCGAAGAACCCATCAGGACGGGTAGTCAACAGACCTACAGCCCGGCTGTTCTCCACTGCGTTAGGACATGTCTTCCCACTCTCCGTCATCTTGGTGAACTCACAGCGATGTCTCAGCCAATCAGCGCTGTCATTCTTCAACCGTTACTTCAAGATCTCCGTTAGAGAAACAAGTGTGTAGCCCTCCTCCTGAAGTGTGCGCAACACCCGCCGCAAGACCTCAGGAGCAAACCCGTAACTGGTGTGCATGTACACAATGGCTCCCGGTTGCACGTGATCCACAATGTTGTGATACACCTTCTCTGCATCCCGATCGCGCCAATCGTAAGAATCCACCGACCACAGGATATGGGTATACCCGTGCCGATACGCGAGTTCAATACTGGTTCGGCTCCGGTAACTAAACGGAGGCCGAAAGTAAGGTTTGGTACTCTGGCCTGTTAACTGCACGATGAAGGATTCGGTTTTGTCCAATTCCTCGGCCATCTCTTCCTCGCTCAACGTGCGAAAATCCGGGTGGGACCAGGAGTGATTGCCCAACTCATGCCCCCGCCGAACAATCTCCTGAACGGCCTTGGGAAAGCGTTTGGCCCAATATCCGGAGACAAAGAAGGTGGTTCGATAATTGAATTCGTCCAACACGTCCAAAATGCGATACAAAATCCGCGGATCCCCCTCGACATCGAAACCTATATGCACGTGTCGCTTCATCCGATTTCCCCAATACACCAGAACCCGACCGGGCGTGGGCCGCGCGAGCACGGTGGGCGTCGACGTCAACGTGGGGGTCGCCGTGGGGGTGGGGGTGCCCGTCGGTGTAGAGGAGGGAGTCATTGTAGGCGTTGGTGTGCCCGTCGGCGTCAAGGTAGGGCTTGATGTCGGTGTCCTGGTCGGAGGACATGTAGCCGTAGGGGTGATCGTCGCGGTCGGGGAGGACGTAAAGATTGGAGAAGAAACAGGAGTAGGAAAGGGAGAAGCAGGAGGGCCGCAACTCACCAGAAGCATCGGTAGGAGGGCGAGGAGAAATCTTTGGAAGAAACGGGTCATAATGGTATACTCACCCGATGGTTTTCCTGACGGACCGACACTTTAGGGTACACACACGAAATGATGTTGGGCAATCTGCGCACATTGTACTCCATTCCAAAAGATCGGGGTAATTCCTACCATGCACATACGTGAGTATCAGCAGTGGTTGGAACAGTGGGACAGAGAACGTGGATGGGACCGGGTACTCCCGGCTCACACGTTGATTCACGCGATGGAAGAACTGGGAGAGGTCGCTCGCTTGGTATTGGCGTTGGACGGCTACAAGGAAACCGAAGATGTGGAAACAGCCCGCCGTGAGTTGGCCGAAGAATTGTCGGACCTTTTCGTCTTCCTCTTTAAGCTGGCTTATCAGATGGGCATTGACGTGGAAGACGCGCTGAAAGCCGGACAGGCCAAAGCACAAGCCCGCTTCCCCAACCTGGAGGAAGCCCGAGAAGCGGGCGAAAGTTACCGCCAAGCCTTACGGCAACAGCTCCAACGTATGGAACAGGGGAAGAGATCCTAAGCACGTAGATCAGATATGAGGAGAAAAATGAGGTGATGTGGACATATGGATGGGGCATTGTTGTTCTGGTCGTAGTCCTGTTCATTGTGTGGCCGCGCGTCTGGTCGTGGTACCGCATCCGACGCCGGGAGACGGTGGAAGACGCTATCAAGTTTATTTGGGACTGTGAAGAGCGAGGAACCAAGGCCACTCTCGAAGCACTGGCCGGCAAACTGAAGTTGAGCCAACGGGCCACGCTGACCCTCCTGCGCCGCATGAGCGAACGCGGCCTGGTCCGCATGAGCGGGGGCCATGTGTGCCTGACACCGGAAGGCAAAGCCTTAGGCTTACAAATCTCCCGGGCCCACCGGCTCTGGGAACGGTACCTCTCCGACTTCACCGACGTGCCCTTACCCGACATCCACCGCCTGGCCGACCGCCAAGAGCACGCCTTGTCGGAAGAGGATGTGCGCGCGCTGGCTGCACGGCTGGGCCATCCCCGCCGAGATCCTCACGGTGATCCTATCCCCACTGAAAAAGGGGAGCACCTCGTGGAAGTCGGCATCCCCCTTACCGATTGGCCGACCAGCCAACCGGCCCGCATTGTTCACATCGAGGATGAACCCGCGTCCATTTTTGCTCAAGTACTGGCCGAGGGATTGCTCCCCGGCATGGACATCATCGTGGAGGAGAGTTCCCCCCAAGGCGTGCGCCTGAAGGTGGACGGCAATGACATTTGGCTGGCCGGTGTGGTCGCCTCCCACATTCACGTTTTGCCCGCGCCAAAGGAGGTTGAAGAAGTTGCCGAACGTCGGTGGACTCTGGCCGACCTCAAACCCGGAGAACGGGCGCGCGTGGTAGGCATTTCTCGGTCCATCCGGGGATTGCTGCGCCGGCGCCTCTTGGATCTGGGCTTCACGCGCGGGGCACTCGTGGAAGCGGTGCTGGAAAGTGCATTCGGTCACGGGGATCCTAAAGCGTTCCGAGTACGGGGAACAACCATTGCCTTACGTAGGGAGCAGGCGGAACGCATCTTCGTGGAGCCGTTTCCGCCGGAAGAGAACGCATACCAGGCTACCCGCACGGCCCAACGCCCATCCCCACCGACCCCACCCGGAGGGACAGGACGATGAATTTCCCCGGCTTGCGGCGACATGGATGTGCATCGTGCCCTCTGTACGTGCAACAACTGGGCATCGAGATGGGAAAGTGGGACTACCTGGTGGCGCTGGCAGGAAATCCCAACACCGGCAAAAGCACCCTCTTCAACCGGTTGACGGGGCTGAAGCAACACGTAGGCAACTGGCCGGGCAAGACCGTTTCCCGTGCGGAGGGAGGATTTGAATTCGGCGGGAAACGCTACAAGTTGGTGGATCTGCCCGGCACCTACTCCTTGCTCTCGGCGTCGGTGGAAGAAGAGATCGCGCGAGATTTCATCCTGTTCGGTTCACCCCACGCGGTCATCGTGGTCATGGACGCGACGGCCATTGAGCGCAACCTCAACCTCACACTGCAAATATTGGAGATCACAGACCGGGTGGTGGTCGCGCTGAACCTGATGGACGAAGCACGGCGGCGCGGCATTCACGTGGACCATCGCGGCCTGGCCCGAGAATTGGGCGTTCCCGTTGTGCCCATTGTCGCCCGCACAGGTGAAGGCATCAGTTACCTCCTGCAAGCGGTATCCGACGTTATCGAAGGCCACATTCGAACCCACCCTCGTCGGTTACCGTTAGATCCGGCACTGGAACACGCGGTGTCCGAATTAATGCCCCTTATCGAACGCGCGTTCCCCGGCGTGCGTAACGCCCGTTGGCTGGCCATCCGTCTGTTGGACGGAGACCCTTCTATTGAGCGAGCGGTGGAAACGGGGGCTCTCCAACTCCTGGTGAAGGGCATCACGCCTAAAGAGATGCTCACCCCGGACGAAATCCAGGAGCGTGATACGGCGCACACACGTTACGAACCGGGCGTGCTTATTTTGCAGAAGGCGGCCATTCTGCGCCAGGCCCTGGACGAGGATTTCCGAGATCGGTTGGTCGAGGACATCTACAACGAAGCGGCCCGTATTACGCGGGCGGTGGTCCAAGGGGATGAACACCGAGCATTCTCCTGGGAAGAACGCATCGACCGCTTGGTCACCCACCCGGTGTGGGGGCTTCCTTTGATGCTCTTGGGATTGGCTATCGTGTTCTGGATAACCATTGTGGGGGCGAATTATCCGTCCGAATGGCTGGCAACCGTCCTCTTTGCCGTAGAACGTTGGGGAAGCGCGCTCTTCGAGCACTGGAACGCGCCCTGGTGGTTGACGGGTTTTCTCTGGCATGGGATATATCGAGGGTTGGCCTGGGTGGTCAGTGTGATGTTGCCCCCGATGCTCATCTTCTTCCCCATTTTCACAACCCTGGAAGATTTAGGATATTTACCTCGGGTGGCTTTCAACTTGGATTGGTTGTTCAAGCGAGTAGGAGCCCATGGAAAACAAGCGTTAACCATGACCATGGGGTTTGGGTGTAACGCGGCGGGCGTTATCGCAACCCGCATTATTGAATCCCCGCGAGAGCGGTTGATCGCCATCCTCACCAACAACTTTGTGCCCTGTAACGGACGCTGGCCCACGCTCATCATGCTGGGGACGGTGTTTGTCGCGGCCGCGTTTCCTCCCGCGTTCGCCGCGTTGGCCGCGGCCGGTTCCATTGTGGGCGCGGTGCTGGTGGGCGTCGCGTTCACGTTCCTCGTCTCCTGGCTTCTCTCCCGTACGCTGTTACGGGGTGAACCCAGCGCGTTCACGCTGGAACTTCCCCCCTACCGCAAACCGGATGTGCTCCGCATTTTGTACACGTCACTCATTGACCGGACGGTGTTCGTGTTGATGCGTGCGATTTACATGGCCGCGCCCGCAGGCGGACTTATCTGGCTCATGGCGAACATCCACTACCAGGGCCGCAGTCTGGCCCACATTGTGGCTTCTTTTCTCGATCCCTTCGGCCGTTTGCTCGGCCTGGATGGGGTAATTCTCCTGGCGTACATTATTGCCATCCCCGCGAACGAGATCGTCGTGCCCACCATTGTCATGGTGTACTCCGGTGCGGGCACGCTGGTGGAACTGGAGAGCCTCAGCGCGCTGCGCGATCTGCTGGTCGGACAAGCGGGGTGGACGTTACTGACGGCCGTGTCGTTAATGCTCTTTGCCGTGCTCCACAATCCCTGTTCCACCACCATTTTGACCATCTGGAAAGAAACCGGAAGCAAGAAATGGACGCTTATTGGCGCGTTGATGCCCCTGGGCATTGCCTTCCTGGTTACTTTTGTGATGGCTCAGGTCTGGCGGTTGTTCCTCTGGTGAACAAAGCTGGGTAGGCGAAGGCGATGTCTTCGCTTACCCAATCCGGGGTAAAGTTGTGGATTTCGCCGATTTTTCATAGAATGGAGCGGGGTATGTGACCACGTGCCCGGACGTGAAGACGTCCCCCGGTGTGTGGTGCCGATCATCCCCCATAGGCAACATCCCCGTAGAGGCAAACCGTTAGTTCAATTCACGTCACATCTTTATACAAAAGGAGGGCCCCAAAGATGCGACCCGTATATGCAGTTGCCGGTGGGGTGAGCAAGTTCACCAAATCTCGCCCCGATAAGACGTTCCAGGCCATTGTCAAG
>Ga0256833_1002561_pt1 | contig 12727 bp, 14 predicted proteins | sample 356284metaG_FD_190535 | JGI IMG/M metagenome (GOLD analysis project Ga0256833, IMG submission 190535) | Hydrothermal vent microbial communities from Mid Atlantic Ridge, Atlantic Ocean - 356-284 | ecosystem: Environmental > Aquatic > Marine > Hydrothermal vents | place: Atlantic Ocean: Mid...
TAATGAAGACCTTGCTTACGGCACACCTTATATTAATGCGCGTGAACAAGCATGCGATTTTTCATGCGATTCGATTCAGTGCGCGGAAACTTGCCCCACTGCCGCATTATACTTTATCCAATTTAAGGAAGCGGGACTTAAAGCCATTGAAGCAGTACAACAGCAAGGACCCGAAGCACTTAAAAACATAAATCCTTTCGAAGTACAAGTCGTTGCAATGAAAAAAGTAACGCACATCGGAGTTGCGAAACTGAATGAAAAAACATGTCTGGCAGTTAAAGGCAAAGGTTTTTCCGGAACTCCACGCGGCGAAAATTTCAACGGTGTTTTACGTCCACAGTCCATTAAAAACCAAGACGGCAGTAAAATCCGGAAAGCTTATCCATTGAAAGAACAAAAATACGAACGTGAAATTTGTGATTTGTGCGTTACCGAATGCCCGATTGGCGAAGAAGCAATAACGTTAAAGAAAACAACCAATCCCGATGGTTCGGTAAGCTACAAACCCAATGTTTTGGAAGGATGTACGGGTTGCGGCGTCTGCGAAATGATTTGTCCTACCGAACCTGCAAGTATAGTAATAGAAGCCGGAAAAACTTACGAGGAGGTGTACTCATGAGTTTATTCAGCAAAAAACGGGAACCGCTGCCTCCCAAAAAAAATGACGAAATGCCACACAGTAAATTGGGTATGCCGTACAAAGAGTGGATGGGTATGAATGAAGACAGGCACAAATGGCGCAACAGACGCTGGGCTTTTCTCGTTTTTATCAATTTGCTTTTTGTTATTTCTTTCGCATTGGATTTATCTTTGCTAGAAGGCTCGCTAAGCGGTTCAAGATTGCTCGGTTTCTATTTGTTGGATCCTTACAACTCTTTCCAATTGTTGGCTATTTCAATTAAAACGGAATATCTGCCTTATTTAACAATGAATTTTGTTATCGGCTTTTTTACAATTGTAATTTTCTATTCGATTATGGGCGGAAGATCATTTTGCTCATGGGTTTGCCCTTACCATTTTTTAGCCGAATGGGCGGAAAAACTTCACGACTATCTTGTAAAAAAGAAAAAAATAAAAGAACATTCATTTCAGCGCGGACTTCGCTATGTGTTTTGGGCAGGCTTTATTCTATTGGCTTTCTTTACTCAAAGACTGGTTTTTGAAACCTTGAACCCTGTTGGAATTTTATCCCGCGCAATGATTTACGGACCGGGCTTGATTTTGCTTTGGGTACTGGTTATTATAGCTTTTGAAATAGTTTACAGTAAAAGATTCTGGTGCCGATACGTTTGCCCGATTGGAGCAACATGGAGTATAATCGGAAATATTTCCCCAGTTGCCGTAAAATTCGAACTTGATAAATGCGGTCACTGCCGTAAATGCCAAGACGTTTGCCTCGTACCTCACGAATTATGGTTTGTAACAAGGGGAAAAGCAACTAACGAAAAACATTATGTGGGCTCCGACTGTACGCGTTGCGGCTATTGCGTCGATGTTTGTCCCGGTGACGCTTTGAATTTCACAGTAAAAGGATTAGATAAAATCTTATGACGGAAAAAAACAGAAATAATCTTTTAATCGATATAGAACATCTTTCCAAATCGTTTAAAAAAATCAAAGTTATAGACGATTTGACCGTTTCGTTTTCTTCGAATGAACGTGTTGCACTTATCGGACAAAACGGTGCAGGTAAAACAACTTTGATTCGTTGTATTCTTGGTCAATACGTTTACGACGGAAAATTAAGTGTGTTCGGACTCAATCCCCGGACAAACCGTGAAGAAATACTAAAAAGTGTCGGGTTCGTTCCGCAACTTCCACCCCCGCTTAAAATGACGGTCAAAGAAATTCTCGATTTCTTCGCCGGATTAACCGGAACGGATAAAAATGAATTCGTAAAAATCAGTGAGGATTTGGGACTTTCCATAAAAAACAATCTCTCTAAACCATTCCTCAAACTCTCGGGTGGAATGAAACAAAAACTGCTCGTATCCTTAGCCCTCGGCAGAAAACCCAAAATAATTTTAATGGATGAACCCTCGGCGAATTTGGATCCGCAAGCACGCGAAATATTTTTCCAATATCTTAACAACGTAAGTAAAGACACATTGATGATTTTAAGCAGTCACCGGATGAACGAAATTTCAACTTTGGTTACAAGGATTGTTGAAATGGATTTGGGGAAAATTACTTTGGATGAACATCTCGTTGTTCCCGACAGTTCGAAGAACAAATTTGCATACAAAATTGAATTCAAAGAAATTAACGACGATTTAAAAAACATACTCCTCGATTGGAAATTCAGAGGTGTAAACGGCAATCTGGTTTGGGAAGCGGAAATTAACGAAAGCGACAATGCAAAATTTATGAATATAATTTCTCACTTTTCGGCTGTTATTAAAGATATGAAAGTGGAAAAAAGGGAGAGTGAACCATGAAAAAATATTTGATTTTCATTTTACTGGTTTTATTTGCTTGTTCATCCCAACCGGATTATTCACCGCGAAAAATTAACTTCGACCGCGATGTTTGCGCAATGTGCAAAATGGGGTTGACCGACCAAAAATATTCCGTTCAAGCCATTAACAAATACGGAGAAGTTATGTGGTTCGATGATATCGGCTGCCTATTCGAAATGATGAAAACCGGCAAATGGAAAAAATTTGCAAAAGATTCCGTTAAAATTTGGATTGGTGATGCGGAAACCGGCAAATGGATTGATGCTACCAAAGCTTATTACAGATTTGGCGACAGAACACCAATGGGCTACGGCTACGGGGCGCTCGAAAAAAACATTGGCGATTCTCTCTTTACTTTCGAACAGGTAAGGCAAAGAATTGAAGAAGGCAAAACCATGCGCGAAGAATTTCTGAAAGAACATAACATGATGAAACACGGAGACAAAGGGAAAAAGTAAAATATGAAAAACGGATTAACTCAAATTGCAATTCTAGATATAAAACAAAATTTGCGCTCCAAATGGTTTTGGAGTTACAGTATTCTGTTCGGCGGTTTTGTAGCGGTGATGTTTGCACTCGGAATTACCGAATCCCAAATTATTGGATTTGTGGGTTTAAGCAGATTGATGGTAACCTTTATGCAAGTAAGCATGGCAATTTTGCCTATATTCGTTTTGATATCAACAGTGCGTTCCGTTGTGGGCGACCGTGAATCGAACGTGATGGAATACATGCTTTCACTCCCTATTTCCCTTTCGGGTTACTTCTGGGGTAAGTTGCTCGGGCGGTTTATTATAATTTTCGTTCCCGTTTTTCTTGCACTTTTCGGCGCTACAATTTGGGCAACCATCACTAAAATTGACGTCCCTTGGGATATGTTCGCCGTATACAGTTTTCAATTGGCTGCCATGGTTATTTGCTTTTTGGGAATGAGTATGTTTATTTCCACGGTATCCCGTTCCCAGGAAATAGCAATCAGTGTTGCTTTTATTATTTGGCTGCTTTCGGTTGCCTTTCTCGATTTGATTTTAATGGGAATCATGTTGAAATCACGAATGAACCCCGATTTGATTATCGGTGTGGGCATGATTAATCCCCTGCAAGTATTCAGAACCGGAGCACTGGCTTTATTCGACCCTGAACTAACAGTAATGGGTCCGGCATCTTACTATATTCTGGATACGGTCTCCCGCCCCGTATTCATAATCTTTTCCGTTGCTTATCCGGTTTTGCTCGGCGGGTTGCTTGCATTCTGGGGAAATAAATATTTCAATAATAACGATATTCTATAATGATAAGAAAGAAATTAAAATGCTTCCGGAAAATAGTAACATTTTTAAGTTTGCCGGTTATTAATTTAGGAATCATCACCGGTTGCAGCGGAACGGCAGAACCGGATTCACTTCCGCATTTTACACAACCGCCCGATACTTTACATATTTTAAAATTGACTAACTTCCTTACCGAAAGCCAGGAAGACAGTATAATCAATATACCAACTACCCTTAGATCCGGAAAGAAAAGATATAAAGGAATAAGAGCGGTACCTCAAGACGGCGATGACTTCCGGAAAACGGAACTCGATAACGTTTACTGGCATGGCGTAAGTGTTGTAGAAGGTGATTTTCGCGGCGCAATATTCAGGTCGGCCAACTGCAGCGAAAGTAATTTCTCAAACAGCGATTTCAGAGTGGCGGATATAAGATGGACAAATTTCGATAACTCAATCCTGCGCAATTGCAATTTCAGTCAAGCCTACATGTTTCACGTAAAAGTAAACAATGCCGATCTATCCAATTCCGATTTCAGAGGTGCAAACATGTTCGGGATGGAAGGACATAATGCAAAATTAACAAAATGTAATTTTTCCGGCGCACTGATGAAAGACTCCGAATTTTTGTATTCCGATTTTACCGGAAGTACGGCTATCAAAGTTAAACTTTTCCGCGCCGTACTAAAAAATTCCAAAATCGACAGTTGCGATTTCAGTTACTGCGATTTTACCGGCGCCGGCCTCGAAGGTGCGTCGTTCCGGCATTCCAGATTAAGATTCACTAATTTCCAAGGAGCTCATCTGCAAGGAGCGGATTTTACCGGTGCCGATTTGCTTGGATGCAATTTCAAAGGTGCCAATTTCGAAAATACAATTTTTAAAAACGCAATAAATTTACCCGGAAACATTGAATCGATATTGATTGACAGTGTGGCATCTCCAACAACGGAAAAAGAAAAAGTTATCAGCTCCTTAGAATTTTAACGGAGGAATAAATGTTTGGGAAACTCAAACAACTATTAAACGATAAGAAATTAATCGCCTCGAAAGAAAATTGGCAGACAAAACAAAAGAAAATTGAAACCGTTTCCGAATATGTAAACGCTTTAATCGATCATCTGAATGAAGTGGCACAGATAATTGCCGCAAAAAACGGCGAAAAACTTAAAGGTAAAATTTTTAGAATTGGAATTACTCATTTGGTTAAAAATAAACTTGTGCCGCTTCCGCTGGTTCGAGCGAAAGAATTGGAAAAAGTTTTCCTCGATGAATTTCTCGTTATGCCGGTCGAAGCCACATCGCTGGGCAAATTGCTTGAAACCGGAAAAGGCGATACAATTCCAGATATGGAAGAACACCTGGCAAAAAGAGTTAAATCCATTTCATCACAAATCGCCTTGAAATGGGGTGTGAAATCGAATATGCGTATGCCCTATAAAACTCTTAAAAATTCCGGTATAATCTTTTTTAGTGCCAACGTTACTCACTTTTTTAACGAAGAGCTTTTCGATTACATTGAATCTTTAATTCCCGATATCGAAGCTTATTTAAATATTGCAAACGACTTCGATAAACTTGTTGAAATGCAAGAGGCAATGGTGAACAAAGAAGGGGATTCGCTTCACAGTAAAAAATTGCTTCACCGTTTGCAAATTATTTTGGAAAAAGAACAAAATCCTTTTCCCGGCAAAATAAATTATGAACAAAAAGTTATATTAAAAGGGAATGAAGTATCGGGAAATTTAATAAACCTGTGGAAAATTGATGAAAATAAAGCCGCCATTCTGCTTTTGGAATCGGATGTTAACATAGTAAGCTCGGCAAGAATGTCCCTCTATTTAAGAGGAATGTTTCTGAAAGAAACTCAACGCACAACAAAAGTTGTGGAAATCGTAAAAGCATTGGAAAAATATTATTGGGAATTCCTGGACAGCGACCCTTATTTAACACCGACCGAAGAAATGGTTTCGGTGTTTTTGGGAATTCTGAATTTTGATAAATACGAATTAACCTATTCCAACATTGGTTTTATCCACCCGATAATTTGCCATAAGGATGAAGGAACCGTTGATGTTCTTGAAAATACGGGATTGTATTTCGGTAGTATGGACCAAAGTTTCACGGAAAAAACCATACAACTGAAGAAGGGTGAGCGGCTGTTTCTTGCCACCAGTTCCCTTCTGGAAATTCTAAAAAAAGAACATAACATGTTCGGGAGAGAATCGCTTCATAAAGTAATAAAAGAATCGCACAGCAAAAAATTAACTGAAGTGTGCCATGTGATTCATAAAACAGCAGAGGAACTTTATAAAGCGGATGAAGAATACGATGCGATTTTTGCAGCAATAGAAATTTTATAGTGTAAAATAATTAATTTTTAATAATTACTACCGGGAATTTTATGAAAAAACTAACCATTTATATATTTTTGCTATCCGTTTTCATTCTTCTTTCGTGCTCCGCCGGCAACAAAAAAACAGCCGGTCAATTCAAAACCGTTAACGATATTACCGATAATATGCTGTGCGAAAGTTGCGGTAATCCGTTAATAAAAAATATTTCCACTATTCACGTCGTACAAATGGAAAACGGGGATTTACACAAATATTGTTCTTTGAATTGTTTGGCAAAAGACTGGAACAAACTTAAAGATACAGCGGAAGATGTGTTGGTGATGGATGCCAAATTTAAAAGATTTTTCCACGCAAAAGACGCTCATTACGTTATTCGCGATACCTTTGGAAGAAGTAAAAAGCAAGTAACCGCTTATGCTTATGAAGACGTGGAATACGCCAGAAGATTTATGAAAGACTTTTGGGGCAGAGAGATAGTTTTTTTTAACGATGCAATCAGAATTATCAACTCGCCGGAAGAATAAAAAAATTGTGTGTTTAATACAATTAATTTTTAACTTTGAGGAACAAATATTTTTTTATGCTATAAAGAGATAAAAGGTATGAATAAAGAAACGAAAAAAAATACCGAAGATTTCCGTGATCATATTGCAACCGTAACCGAAGAAGGTAAAAGAATTTGGGTTTATCCCAAAAAGCCCAAAGGCAGGTATCACAGAGCCAGGGCAATAGTTGCCGCAATATTATTGGCAACTTTATTCTTTACCCCGTTAATTAAGGTTAACGGTCACCCAATAATGCTTTTGGATATCCTCAGCCGTAAATTTATTCTTTTCGGCATAGCTTTGGGTCCGCAAGATTTTCATCTGATTGTAATATTTATAATAATGCTGGTAATTTTCGTCTTTCTGTTCACGGTGGTTTGGGGAAGATTATGGTGCGGTTGGACGTGCCCGCAAACAATATTCATGGAAATGTTATTCCGTAAGGTTGAATATTTAATAGAAGGAGATGCCCACCAACAAAGAGCATTAAACCGTGCACCTTGGACTCCAAAGAAGATTTTTAAAAAAGTATTGAAGCATTCCATATTCGCCGTAATGGCATTTCTCATCGCAAATGCTTTGCTTGCCTGGGTCATCGGTATCGACGCACTTAAAGAACTTGCCAGCAGACCCATATCGGAAGTGCCGGGCAAATTTACCGCAATGGTTATTTTCACCGGAGTAATTTATTTCTTTTACGCCTACTTCCGCGAACAAGTTTGTACGTTAATTTGTCCCTACGGCCGTTTGCAAGGTGTTATGCTCGATCAAAATTCGATTGTTATTGCTTATGACTACAAACGCGGAGAACCGAGAGCCAAACTAGGAAAGAACAGAGACTCTCAAGCCGGTGATTGTATTGATTGCCGCCAATGTGTTGACGTGTGTCCCACCGGAATTGATATAAGGAACGGCACACAGCTGGAATGTGTGAATTGTACCGCTTGTATTGACGCATGCGATGCGGTAATGGACAAAGTGAAAAAACCGCGGGGACTTATCCGTTTTGCATCAAAAGAGGAAATTGAAACCGGAAAACGTAAAATCTTTACACCAAAAGCAATCGGTTATTCCGTTGTTCTCACTCTACTTTTGAGTTTATTTATTTTCCTGCTGGCAACAAGGTCCGATTTCGAACTCTCAATAGTAAGAACCGCCGGATTGCTTGCGCAAGAACAACCGGGTAATAAAATCAGTAACTTATACGATGTTAAAATAATTAACAAAACATTTAAAGAAATGCCGGCGGAATTAAAATTACTCGATATTCCGGGCGAAATACGTATCGTTAGCGGTGATTTACTCGTTAAACCAAGTGATATAGCCGAAGCCAAAGCACTTGTAATTTTACCGAAAGATCAAATAAAATCAATTTCCATGCCTATCCGTATTGAAGTTTCGGCTAACGGCAAAGTACTGGATGTTATGAAAACCAATTTCCTGGGAAAAGTGGCAGGTAAGAGAAGATGAAAATTTCTTGGGGTGTTGGAATTGCAATAACCATAATCGTTTTTACGATTGTTTCGATATTATTTATTGTTTTCGCTTTTTCGCAAGATGTGAATTTGGTAACCGACGATTACTATGCAAAAGAATTGGCTTACCAAGATCAAATTGATAAGGAAAAGAGAACTCAAGAACTGCCGGAGCAACTGAAAATTTCCGTCGATAATAATTATATTTTCCTCCAATTTCCCAAAATATTTTCCGGGAAAAATATTGAAGGAAGTGTGCAACTTTACCGCCCGGCAAGCAGGCATAACGATGCCGTTTATACTATTGCCGTAAACGATAGCAACTTGTTCGTAATTCCCACCGATTCACTTATTGAAGGAATGTGGCGCGTGAAAGTGGATTGGGCGGTAGATAGCACAACTTACTACAACGAGAAAATTATAATGGTCAGATAAATGGAAGTATGGACCGGTTTCATAATCGGTTTCTTCGGAAGTTTTCATTGCGTTGGTATGTGCGGTCCCATTGCATTGGCATTACCGTTCGGCAAGGGTTCCAACTTTCAATTGGTTTTAAGCCGCTTGTTATATAACCTCGGACGCGTTTTCACTTACACGCTATTCGGCGCTTTGTTCGGTTTTTTCGGTAAAGGTTTAACATTTATCGGATTTCAAAGGTATGCTTCCATAATTCTTGGCGCTTCCATTCTCATTTATTATCTGATGCCGAACAAATACAAGGGACGCTTGGCATACACAAAACCATATCAAATGTTGAGCGGTTTTGTTAGAAAATCTTTTTTGAAATTAACCAAATCCGGTTCACCTTCAACATTGTTTCTGTTTGGCATTATAAACGGTTTTCTACCGTGCGGATTTGTTTATGTTGCTTTAGCCGGTGCAATAACAACAGGGAATTTTTTAACCGGCGCGGCGTTTATGGCACTATTCGGATTGGGAACAACTCCAATTATGTTCGTAACTTCCATTGCGGGGAAATTCATTAGCGTTAATCTTAAAAGAAGAATGAACAAACTTATACCGGTTTTTGCGGTAATTTTAGCGATACTTTTTATTTTAAGAGGGCTAAATTTAAATATTCATTATATAAGTCCTAAAATAACAAACGATGCTCTTGTTCAACCCCAATATTGTTCGCCGGATGTTCCTTCCAAATAATATCTTTATTCTACAACATTCACGAACAACGTAAGTATTGCAACCCTTGTTCTCGGATCGTTCGATTTAATTATAACCGTACATGATTGCTTGCCGGATATATTTTTTGTATTGACGGAAACGTTAAGAAACTCCGGCTTACCGTAGATAATTTTATTATTTGATAATTTAAGTTTTACAAAATCGCAGCCGGATTTTACTTTTTTAATTACCAACGTCTTCTTTCCATAATTTCTAATTTCAATTCTACTGCTTACGGTTTCCCCTTGTTTAACTTCACCCAAATCGAGTGTGGTGTACGGAATTCTTATTGTGGGTAATTGCTCCTCGGCTTCTTTGCTCAAGTGAACATTAGCAACTATCGAAACTCTGTAAACCGGCGCTTCCGGGTCGTTACTTAAAATATATGCATGCTGGCGTTGGTAACCGATTTTATTTTTCGTATCGAATTTTACAGTCAAAACGGTTGTATCGCCCGGTTCCAGTTTCATTTTAATCGGGTCCAATACCGTACATTCACAAGAAGGTTTTACTTCTTTAATTTCAAGTGGAGCGGAACCCTTATTTTCGATAACAAAACTGTGTTTCAAAACTTTGTTTTGGGGAACTTCCTTGAAATCGTAAATATTATCTTTAACAAAAATTTTAGGCGCAACCTTCTGCCCGTAAGTTTGAAGTGTTAGCGTTAAAATCACTAAGAACAAAATCTTTTTCATTTGAAACCCAGATTATGTATAATTACTGTTGACGAAACTTAACCAAATCATTAATTATTTTCACAAGTTTTTTCTTTTTCAGAACTTTTGGGAATTCTGCCATCGCAAACCAATTCCGCTCCCTGAACATTTCCGGCCAACCGGAATGAACTTTTTCCACTTTCATTAAAAACAATTTCACTTCACAAATTCCGCTCCACTTTTTGTATTTGTAGGTCACATGGTAATCTTTAACAATTTCGCCCTCAACGCCTGCTTCTTCAAAAGCTTCTTTGGCAGCCGATTCTTCCGGTGTTAAGCCGGGTTCGATAATTCCTTTCGGGAAAATCCATCTCTTCCCTTTTCTGGTTCGAACTAACAAAATCCGGATTTCCCCGTTTTCACTCTTATACGGAACTACACCCGATTGTTTGTACCAATATGAAGGCTTTTCCGGTTTCATAAATTCTAACGAAAGTTTAACATTAAATTTATTATTTTTACATAACAATTTATTAATGATTAATGAGAATTCTAAGGTGAAAAAATTATATTTGTTCAGGCATGCAAAATCGAGTTGGGATAATCCGGACTTGGACGATTTTGACAGGCCGTTGAACAAAAGAGGTAAACGCGATGCGCCTTTCATGGGAGAATTGCTGCTTGAAAAGGGAATTAAACCCGATGTTTTAATATCAAGTCCTGCAAAACGCGCTTATGCAACCGCAAAAGTAATCGCCAAAAAATTAGGATACCCCAGAAGGGAAATCCAGAAAGATAAAAAGTTATATTTGGCTTCCGCCGGAGAACTGCTTAGAATTATAAACGAATTGCCCGATGAATATTCGAGTGTAATGCTCTTCGGCCATAATCCGGGTCTTACACAAATTTGCAATCTTCTGAGCAATGCCAATATTATGAATATTCCCACAAGCGGAATTGCCGAGATTGATTTTGAAGTGGACTCATGGAAAAATGTTATACCCGAATCCGGTAAATTAATTTCTTTTGAGTATCCTAAAAAATACCGTTAACACCCGAACTGCTTGAGGTGATGGTCCAAATGCAGATATATTAATCTTCCCCATTGCTTTTTGTTTAGCTTTCCGAAAGCCGCATGTTCGGCAAAAGGGAAAGCTTCATCTTTATCTGAAAATTCTTCGATTTTTTCTTTTAATAATTTAATGTCGTTTTGCAAATTCACGGGCTTGCTGCCCTTTCCCAATAGTTGGTCAATTTCGGGAAAAGTTTGAACTTTACCCTTCGGTACGGGCGGACCAAGTAAAACAAAATATTTCAGTAACGGTTTTAAAATTATTTTCCACGGAGGAATAATTATTTCACCAAGTGCCAACCGTATTTGATCCCGCAGATGGCAAACCATTTGGTTGACCGTCATTTTGCCCCAACGCCTTTGGGAATTTTCATCGAGCTTTTCAAGACGGTTGTAAATTTCTTGCTTTACATCCGGATTTAAAATGTTTTTCATAATCTTGCCTTGCTACAAAAATCCAATTAATTCATAACAAAAGCAAGATGGAAAATCATTTCAAAAGCGTCATTCTTTTGGCTTTGGTGAATTTATCTCCAACTTGCAAACGGTAGATGTATGTTCCGCTGAACAATTCACGTCCGTTTACCTCCACTTCGTGCATTCCTTCCGTCTGGTATTCGTCTACCACTACCATCACCCGTTGTCCCAAAATGTTGTATATCTCCAGTTTCACTTGTTCGTCTTCCTTCAATCTGTAACGTATCTTCGTGTTAGGATTAAACGGATTCGGATAATTCTGGTATAATTCGTATTCGTTTACCAACGGCTCCTCTTCGCTGCTTGCCACACTTCCGTCCAATTCCGTTCCCCATATCTCGGCTTCCCACAAATTCGCCCACTCGTACGGATTCTTCGTTGAGCTCAAGAATATCAATTTTACATATCTCGCTTCTTGTGGCTCTATCTCTTCCTCGCTCCACTCTTCTTCCTTCGACGATACATTCACCAATACTTCTTCCCAATTCTCTTTGTCGTTGCTCAACGCCACAGTGTATTGGTATATTCTTCCCTTCTGGAAATTGAAAAACGAGAATCTCGTCTTCTTCACTATACGCTTCGTCCCCAAATCGAATATCAAATATTGCGGCATCGGGCGCGTTGCCCAACGTGTACTGTCGGCTCCTCCGTCGTAATAGCCTTTTCCGTCTATAACCCCCATAACACGTGTGTTTGTATCCACTGTCGATGAGGCTTCCACGTTTACTATCGCCAGTTTGCCTATTTCACCGCTCCCGTTTCCATTGCTTACGCTTACACCGAACTCACTTTCATGACCGGAGGGATTTGTTATATCGGCAAACAATTCGCCGGTTAATATCGTGTTGATGTTGCCTTCAAAATCCCATTGCAGTCCGATTGCCACTCCTGCCAACGATGCATTTCTGCTTATCCGGAATTTTCCTACCGTTACTTCATTGCTGGTAATTACGTCGTTTCCCGCATTCGACGCAAACGCCAGAGTGTGGCTTCCGTCGTCGTTCGTATTTATTAGAAAGTGGGCGGGTTCGTTGCTCAGCGAACTGCTTCCTGCAACGTATTCGAATGATACTCCCGAAAAATTATTATCCGACAAGGAAAACAAAAACGAGCATTGATAGGACGTCAGTTCGAATTGTTCCCCTTCGCTTTTTATACTTATTTCGAATTCGAACGTGTTGTTGTTTACCAACTCCCCGTTTTTTGCATACATTTTATAATTTGTTTGGGCGGAAAT
>Ga0256833_1002562_pt1 | contig 12724 bp, 13 predicted proteins | sample 356284metaG_FD_190535 | JGI IMG/M metagenome (GOLD analysis project Ga0256833, IMG submission 190535) | Hydrothermal vent microbial communities from Mid Atlantic Ridge, Atlantic Ocean - 356-284 | ecosystem: Environmental > Aquatic > Marine > Hydrothermal vents | place: Atlantic Ocean: Mid...
AACATAGCCCTTAATACTGTAAGAAGTGGTGAGGAAGTATGGGAACTCTTCAGAGAGCTCCACAAAGATGAAGCATTTGAACTTCTCACAAGGATACTTGAGCACGCAAAATTTGTGGAGGAAATCATTCAAGTTATGGAAGGAAAAGGTAGCTTTGTTCCATCAGACCACACCCAGTGTAATTTAGGAAAGTGGTTATACACTGAAGGAATTGCAAAGATTAACAAGTTAGGAGGAGAAGCTGTTAATCTTTTAGACAGGCTTGAAAAAATTCATGCTAAATTCCATCAAACAGGTATAGAAGCTATAAAACTTCAAGAAGAAGGAAAGTATAAAGAAGCTCAGAAGATGATTAATGACCTTGCTGAGATGTCCAGAGAAATAGCAGACATACTGGTTAAACTATACAGGATTATGTCTGAATAAGGTGCATATATTGGCCAGCAGAATAAAACTGATATCAGGGTTACTACTACAGATTCTAATAATAGGTGGGGGGAGTTTTTTTCTTTATGAAAACATAGCTGACTGGACACTCTTTGTTATTGTAGTGTTTTTAATCTCTTCATTAAATCTTTTTGCAGGATACATATATGGTAAAAGCCTCCTAAAAAAACTGATAAAACATCTTCAAAACAACAATTTAAAAAATTTACCACCTGAAGAGGAGTATGTAGAGATACTGAAATATTTAGAAAACACCTCCAGTCAGCATATTAAAAAAGAAGTTTCATTAAACTTGACACCTTTTATTGAGTATCTGAAAAAACTTTTGAAATTCAAAAACAGCGTAAAAGGAATTCAGAAAGCCGTTTTGAATCTTTCTATGTCTTCAGAAATACTTTCTTTAGTTGTTATAAACATCGGTAATCACATAAAAAACGTTAGCAGGCATTTTATAAAAGTAAAAGACAGTGTCGTAGATAGCTCCAGAGCTATGCATGGTTCTATACAGGAAGTTGAACAATTTTCTGAAGAAATAATAAACCTGAAAGAGGAAATGGAACAGTTAGTCGCAAGGTCTGAAGACATAAAAAATATCGTCAACACGATAAAAAGTATTGCTGACCAGACAAATCTTTTAGCCCTTAACGCTGCTATAGAAGCTGCCAGAGCAGGCGAAGCAGGTAAGGGATTTAGTGTTGTAGCTGATGAAGTTCGTTCCCTTGCTAATAAAACAAAACAGGCAACCAATGAAATATCAGACATTGTAGAAACAATAACTAAGTTAATAGATAAACTTACGAAAGACCTTAACAACAAAGTTGAAAGGGCATTAGAGATAAGGAAGAGTATCCAATCATCAGAAAGTTTTATAAAAAGTATAAACAAAGAGATATCTGAAATGACACAGATGGCCACAGAAATACATCTTTTGGTAGAAGACCAGGAAGAAGTTATTGACTACATAAAAAGCCAGATAATAAAAATAAACAAAAATGTGGATGAATCTTATGAAGTCTGCCAGCAGGTATCTAAAGAAGGAGAGGAAAGTATCCTATCTATCATTAAAGAATGCAACCTATTAGATGAAGAAGAAATAATAAAAAGGATTAAAACATTAAAAGAAAGTGTTAATCAGGGAGAAAATCAATCTTTAAACACTCAAAAAAATTTAGTCTCAAGGTGATAAAATGTTTACCAAAAAAAGATATACCTCTGTTTTTCCTTTAGAAACTATCTGCAAAAAATTAGGAGTAAAAATAACCTTTGATTATGTATTTAGTGGGGTTTATGAAGAGATTGCTCCACAAACTCTCATTCTTACGGATATAAATCCTTACAGAACCTTAAAAATACTGCAGCCAGGCAGAGAATTATACATATACATTAATTATAAGGAGAAAAATTACATAGCAAAGGGAGTTGTCAAGAAAATAGAAGACCATAGAGTAATATTGGAATTTAACAAAAACAACATTGATAACGATAAAAGACAGTTTTACAGGTTTCACTTTTGCTGTGAAGATTTAGGAGAGTTTGTGCTTTTAAGAAACTCTACAGTTATAACAAACGAAGTATGTATTTATGAAATCAGCAAAACAGGTGTAGGATTGTATATTCCGGCGGGGGTATCTTTAGAAGTAGGGGATACATACTATCTCTTTAATAAGGAAAGTAACATAAAATTAGATATTGAAGTTGTCCACTTTAAAAATATTGGCAAGTTTAACGTTGTTGGGAATAAAATTTTGGAAACGAATGTAAACTTGCTTAAGTATATATTACAGGAATATATTAAAGTATCAGAAAAAATAGTTTTTAAAGGGTAAAAATTGCCTGAAGAAAAAAAAGAGAAAGAAAGAGAACTTAGAGGTCCTGAAAAGGCAGCAATACTGTTGTCCTTATTGCCAGAAGATACTACTGTAACAATATTTAAACACTTAAAGGAACATGAGATAGAAAAACTGATAAAGCAGATTATATCTGTAGAACCTCCTTCAAAAGAAACGGCAAAAAAAATTCTTGAAGAGGCTTTTGAAGCTATAAAAGAAGTTGCTCCTATAAAAATAGCTCCAGATAATTTGAGAAAAATTCTTGAACAGGCACTGCCGCCAGATAAATTGGAAAAACTATTAGCAGAAACCCTAACAGTAGAAGAAGGTAAAGCTATATTTAGGGAACTGGAAAAAATGGATCCTAAGTTTGTAGCAAACATAATCCAGAATGAACATCCTCAGGTTATTGCTCTTATACTCTCCCAGTTAAAACCTGTAAAAGCAGCAGAAATTATACAGTATCTACCAAAAAGACTTGGGGTAACTAACGTTCAGGAAGAAGTGATAAAACGAATAGCCTCTATAGAAAAAATATCCAGCGACATGTTAAAGATGGTTGCTGATACTTTGGAGGAAGAACTTTTAACTGTTGGGGCAGGTAAAGAAGAAACATTAAGTGGTGTAGACATAGCAGCCGAAATTGTTAATGTGCTACCAAAAGAGTTGGGACAGGAAATACTTGATGAAATCAGGAAAGAAAATCCATCACTTGCAGATACGATTGAAGAAAAAATGTTCAAATTTGAGGATATTGTTAAACTGGACAACAGAGCCATTATTGAAATTCTTAAAGTTGTTGACAAGAACGATTTACTTATTGCCCTTAAAGGAGCACCATCTGAGATTATGGACAAGTTTCTCTCAAACATGTCTAAAAGAGCTGCCCAGATGTTCCTTGAAGATATGGAAATACTTGGACCTGTTAAAAAGTCAGAAGTTGAAAATGCAAGGAAGAAAATTATTGCCACAATTAAAGGTTTAATAGAGAAAGGGGTTATTGAGTATGGGGCAGGAGAAGAAATGATTTAGGGGAGATAAAATGTCTGATGAATTCCTATCTCAGGAAGAGATAGATGCTTTGCTTGGTGGTGGAGAAGAAGAAAAAAAAGAAGAAGAAGTCAAAGAACCTATAGCCCCTTTTGATTTTTCCCAGGTAGAACACATAAAAAAAGGTGGGCTTCCTGGATTTGAGCTGATATTTGAGCGGTGGATAAAAGCCTTTAGAGAAGAAGTAAGGAAAATTTTGCCTCACGTTAACATGATTACAAAAGAAAACATATACATATCCAGATTTCAAAGCTTTATGTTAAAAATCCCCCTTCCTTCCAGCTACACAATCTTTTCTATGAGGCCTCTTAAAGAAAGTGCACTTTTAGTGGTAGATTCAAGACTTGTGTTTACAGTGATTAGCGTGCTTTTTGGAGGACCTGCAAAACCCTTTAAAGTTGAAGGGAGGGAGTTTACAAAACTTGAAATGAAAGTAGTTCAGGATTTTATAAATGCTGCTTTAAAGACTTTTGAACAGGTCTGGGATGCATTCTACCCTGTTATGATTGAAATAAGGTCTATTGAGCTTAATCCAAGTTTGGCAAGAATAGTATCTCCTAACGAAAAAGTTGTTATCGTAGAATGCAAAATGGACATTGATGGATACGAAGCTCCCTTTTATTACTGTTTTCCCCAGAGTATGTTTCTGCCGATAAAAGAAATCATTTATTCTCAAGTTGCTTTTGCAGAGGATCCGGTCTGGAAAAAAAATATAGAAGAAAAGATATACAAACTTAATGTAAAACTAAAACTTGAACTTGTAAGAAAAAAGACCAAAATAAGAGATATTTTAAGCTGGGAAGAGGGAACAGAAATCCCTCTATTTGTTTCAAAAGAAGAAGAATTTAGTCTTTATGTAGAGGACAGGCATAAATTTATGGCTAAATTAGGAAAAGTTAAAGACAAATACGCAGCTATGATAACAAAACCTGTTTTAGAAGAGGAGTAAAATGTCAGAAGAAGAAAAAAAGAATACAGAACAGGGAGACATGCAGGCAGAAGAAAAGCCCACAGAGGATATAGACCAGGAAAAACTTGCCGAAGAATGGGCTAAAATGGCTGAAGGAGACAGAAAACAAGAAGAAGAAACTTCAGAGGAAGTGGACCAGGAAAAGTTAGCAGAAGAGTGGGCTAAAATGGCTCAACAATCTGAAACAGAAGGAGAGACTACAGAAGAAGTAGACCAGGAAAAATTGGCTGAGCAGTGGGCAGCAATGGCTGGAGGAGAGAAAGAGCAAGAAGAATCCCCTCCAGAGACAGAGTTAATAGAAAAAGAAAAGTTAGATATTTTGATGGATATTCCCCTTGAAATATCAGTAGAGATAGGGAGCACAACAATGCCCCTTGAGGAAGTCCTAAAACTAAATCCCAACAGTATTGTTGAGCTTGACAGATATATAAATCAACCTGTTGACATAAAAGTGAATGGAAAACTGATAGCACGAGGGGAACTTTACACTGTGGATGACAACTTTGGTATCAAAATTACCAGCATAGTAACTGTTCAAGAAAGAATGAAGCTCCTTACAGATAACGGTATATAAAGTTTTCATAGCAAAGACCGAAAGGAATGTAAAGACTTTTTTAAGGAGAGTAGAATGGCTCTCAACTTCCAACCTATATATGTGCTTGCTTCTGGCGGTGAGAGGGCGATAGAAAATTTAGATGTAGTGTCCAATAATCTCGCTAACGTAAATACCCCCGGGTTTAAAAAACTTATCCTTAGAGAGATGAGTCAGTATCTTCCAGAAAACAAGGGGGATTCTTCACATCTGTTTGTCTTTCCAAGGTTTAACGACACACCAGTTATAACAACACAGGGAAACCTGATAAGAACTGATGCTCCTTTTGATTTTGCTATCTTTGGTGAAGGATTTTTCGCAGTGGAAACCCCAAACGGAATAAAATATACAAGGAACGGTCACTTTCTCAGAAATGGAGATGGTTTTTTAGTAGATTCTAATGGAAATTATGTTTTAGATACTCAAGGCAAAAGAATACAGATAACAGACATTACATACCCTATAAAAGTGTTAGATGATGGAAGTATATATGTTGGGACAGAAAACATAGGACAGTTTATGATAAAAAATTTTTCAGCAGTAAGGCCAGACTCTGAAAGTTATTATGTTCCTGATACCCAAAAAAATGCAGTAGAAATACCTGCAAAATATTCAATAAAGCAGGGATATTTAGAACAATCTAATGTAAATGGAATAGAGGCAATGATTGAGCTTATAAATGCCCAGAGAAGATTTGAGATTTATGGGAATCTTATGAGGAGCCTTGACCAGATGGAACAAAAAAGCAATGAAATAGGAAGAGCATAAGGAGAGGAAAAATGATTAGAGCATTATGGACTTCAGCATCAGGAATGCAGGCACAACAGACAAACCTTGATGTTATATCCCACAACATAGCAAACGTTAATACAGTGGGTTTTAAGAGAAGTAGAGCAAATTTTGAAGACCTTATATATCAGGACATAAAAGACCCGGGAGTTATGAGTTCAAATGAAACAAGAGTTCCTTCAGGTATACAGATAGGATTAGGAGTAAAACTGTCTGATGTTTCAAAAGTGTTCACTCAAGGAAGTCTTATAAAAACAGATAAGCAGTTAGACATTGCTATACAGGGAGAAGGGTTTTTTAAGATAGAGCTTCCCGGTGGAGGTGAAGCATACACAAGAGCTGGAAATTTTCAGGTAGACAATGAGGGCTATGTCGTTACTCCTAATGGATACAAACTATCTCCAAACATTCAGATAGCATCTCCTGAAACCCTCATAAGAATAAATATAAGTCCTAACGGAAAGGTGTATGCTGTTAGGAATGAAGGTGGTCAGCAAACTGTTGAAGAACTTACAGACATTAAGCTATACAAATTTATAAATCCTGCAGGACTAAAGGCAATAGGAGAAAATCTATTTGTTCAGACAGAAGCATCAGGAGACCCAATTGAGGGAGACCCAAATACAGATGGTTTTGGTAAACTTGCACAGGGATTTCTTGAATCTTCCAATGTGAATATTGTTGAGGAAATGGTGAACCTGATTGTTGCCCAGAGAGCATACGAAATAAACTCTAAAGGCATAATAACAGCAGATGAGATGCTCAGAACTGTTGGAACCCTCAAAAGCTAAAAAATTAACGTTACTGTTAATTTTTCTTTTACTTTTTTCTCTTGGTTATGGAGATACAGTTATTTATTTGAAAAAAAGAGTTTTTCTCACAAAAGGGAGTATAAATCTGTCGGATATTGCAACAGTTAAGTCAGATAATCAGAATTTTAAATCTTTTTTAGAGGGCATTTATATCTCTGACTTTTCAGAAAAAACAGTAATAACAGCACAGCAGATAAAAAACACTTTAGAAAAAAACTACATAAATTTAAACCTTGTAAAGATTGTTGGAAATCAAGTGTATGTTCAAAGAAAAAAAATTTCTATCACGCAGGAATACCTGCAGGATAAAATAACCTATCATCTGTATAAAAAATACAAAAACATAAAAATAAAGGGAGTAAGATGCCCTTTTAAACCCTTTGAAGCAAAAACTACACCTGAAACAAAGCTGTTTGTAAGGTCTAAAAGTAATTCCCATATATATCTGACAGCCACTATTTTATCTGACGAAAAAATGCTAAAACAGATACACTGCACAGTAAAGTATACACAGATGATTAATGCTGTTGTGGCGAAAAAAGACCTGATGAGAGGACAATTAATAACAGAAAATGACATAGAAATCAGAAAAATAGAATTTAGAAGGGGAGTAATAACAGACATAGATGTTGTAAGGGGAGCTAAAGTAAAAACCTTCATTAAAAAAGGAAAGCCTATTAAAGCATCAATGATTGAGATAGATTTTCCGGTGAAAAAAAAGGATTATGTTAGAGTCATATATAACCGAAATGGTATTAAGATAGAGATAACAGGACAGGCATTGGAAAGTGGAGTAATAGGGCAGAGCATAAAGGTAAAAAACGTATCAACAGGGAAGTTGCTCCGATGCAAAGTTATAGGAAGAAATACCGTCTTATTTATAAGTGGTTATTAATACTTGCTCCTGCTTTATTATTTTCCTGTGGAGAGAAAAAACAGGCTCTACAACCATTTGAGCCAAAGCCTCCTGAAATTATATCTGAAAAACCTAAATCGCCTCCCGGTTCCTTATACACAGGAGTTACTTCAACCAACCTGTTTTCTGACGACAAAGCCTATCAGGTAGGGGACGTTATAACGGTGAAAGTGATAGAAAACATTTCAGGTTCTGGTAGTGCGAACAGTCAATCAAGCAGAGACAGTTCAGTAGACTTAGATTTTCCTTCTCCTGTTTTAATGGGAAAACCTCTTGTTAATAAGACTCCAATAGCAGGGATGAAAGCTGGGTCAAAAAACAGTTTTAAAGGAACAGGTAAAACAGATAGAAGAGCAAGGCTTATAGCAACAATATCAGCCAGAGTGGTAAAAGTTTATCCCAACGGAAATCTGTTTATCGTTGGAAAAAAGATTATAAAAATAAACGAAGACGAGCAGGTTTTGAGAATTTCAGGTATTGTTGAACCTACAAGTATTGAGCAAGATAACTCTATACTGTCCTCAAAAATATCTGACATGTATATAGAGTATAACGGCAAAGGTTTTATAGCAGACAATCAGCGTCCTGGCTGGCTTGCCCAGTTCCTTTCAAAAATCTGGCCTTTTTAGAGGGTAAAAATGACCAGAAAAGTGGTGCTGCTTTTACTTGTGATACTTAGTTTTTCTTACGCTGGAAACAGTGTGAAAATAAAAGAAGAAGTTGATGTTGTTGGTGTCAGACCCAATTATCTCATAGGATACGGAATAGTAGTTGGATTAAAAGGAACAGGAGATGGGACAACGACTAAGTATACCTTAATCAGTATTGCAAACATGCTCAGAAAGATGGGCATCTATATAGACCCAACACAGGTTAAAACGAAGAATTCTGCTGCTGTAATGGTAACAGCAAATCTACCTCCCTTCGCAAAATCTGGAATGCGTTTTGACGTCACTGTTGCTTCAATAGGAGATGCTAAGGACATAGGTAATGGAGTTTTAATCAGAACTCCACTTTTTGGACCTGACGGAAAAGTTTATGCTTTTGCTCAAGGGTCTGTTTCAACAGGAGGAGGTTTTTCAGAATCTAACAAAGGAGGAAAGGTAACAAAAAATTTTCCTACAACAGGAGTAATAGTCAATGGAGGAATTGTTGAGAGAGACCTTCCCTTTGATTTTTCTAAGATGGAAGAGATTACTCTGACTTTAAAAAGACCAGATTTTTCAAAAGCTCTCCAAATACAGGACACGATAAATAGATATTTTGGAAAAAACATAGCTACAGCTGTAGATGCAACTACAGTTAAAGTTAAATATTTGAAAGGAATAGAACCTGTAAAAATGGTCGGGCAGGTTTTGAATTTAGAGATAAATACAGATTCAGAACCTACAATCGTTATATATGAAAGGACAGGAACAGTTATAATGAGTGGAGACATAAAAATTGATGCTCCTATATATGTATCCCACGGAAATATTTATGTTTCTGTTGAAAAAAAGCCTGTAGTATCACAACCACCTCCCCTTTCGGGAGGTGAAACTGTCCAGACAGAACAGACCCAGACAACAATTGTAGAAGAAAAAGGAAGAATTTTCGCTATAGAATCTCCGAGACTAAAAGATTTGGTTGAAGCCCTCAATAGTATGGGTGTTTCTCCAAGAGACCTTATTGCCATAATACAGGCGATAAAAAATACAGGAAAACTTCATGCTAAAATAGTAATAATGTAAAAGAGGTAGCCACAATGTTTGACCCTAATATTAAAGTCAGACCTTACTGGGAAATTAAAGACCTTTCTCAGATAAAATCACCAGAAGAAGTGGCAAAAGAGTTTGAAGCTATGTTCATAAGGATGATACTTAAAGAATTTCGGAAAAGTCTTAATGGAGGAATTTTTTCAAACTCATTTTCTTACAGAATGTATACAGATATGTTTGACATGCAGATAGCAGAAACTATTGCCTCTTCTGATAAACTTGGACTAAAACAGCATATAATGAATGCAATAAAGACTTATGAAAAGTATTCTGGAGAGTAAATGGGAGAAATCCTTAATACTGTCTTTAACAGGTTAAACCAGTATTCTGATGCTATTGTTGTTGTTCTTATAATCACTATCTTAGGAGCAATGGTTCTCCCTGTCCCACCATTTCTATTAGATATTCTTCTTACTGCAAGTATAACCTTTTCTATTGTTATATTAATGACAACTCTATATGTAAGTAATCCCCTTCAGCTTTCCTCTTTCCCTTCACTTTTGCTAATAGCTACACTCTTTAGACTTTCCCTCAATGTTGCAACAACAAGGAGAATTCTCCTTCACGGTCATGAGGGCCCAGATGCAGCAGGACATGTTATTCAGGCTTTTGGAGAGTTTGTTGTTGGAGGAAGCTACATTGTAGGAGCCATAGTATTTGTTATTTTAGTTACAATTAATTACATAGTGATAACAAAAGGAACAGAAAGAATATCTGAAGTTGCAGCCAGATTTACCCTTGATGCAATGCCAGGAAAGCAGATGGCTATTGATGCTGACCTGAATGCAGGAATAATTGATGAAAAGGAAGCCCAGAGAAGAAGAATGCAGATACAAAAAGAAGCAGACTTCTATGGTGCAATGGATGGTGCGTCAAAATTTATAAGGGGAGATGCCGTCGCAGGCATAATCATTGCTATCGTAAACATAATAGGAGGTCTTGCTATAGGAATTTTTAGACACAACATGGACATACAGACAGCCCTCCAGAATTTCACCCTTTTAACTGTAGGTGACGGTCTTGTATCCCAGATACCTTCACTTATTACATCTACAGCAGCAGGACTGATGGTAACAAGGGCGGTATCAGAAGAAAATTTAGGAAAAGAGGTTTTTCAGCAGTTAACTACATTCCCTAAAGCCCTTTACATGGCTTCTTTTTCCATATTTGCGATGGGTATTGTCCCTGGAATGCCCTTTTTACCTTTTATGTTACTTTCCATTCTCATAGGGCTAACAGCATTTATGATGACTCAGCTACTGAAAAAAAGAGAGGTTCAGGAAGCTGAAGAAAAAGCAAAAGAGATATTAAAAACAGCAGAGGAAGAAGAAAAACCCGAAGATATGCTTCCCCAGCCAGAACCTATTACTTTTGAGATAGGTTACGGCTTAATACCCCTCGTAGATGAGTCCCAAAATGGAGAGATTATAAAAAGGATAAAATCTTTAAGAAAACAGCTTTCTAAAGAATTAGGGATAATTATTCCCCTTGTTCACATAAAAGATAACCTTGAGTTAAAACCGGGAGAATACAGAATTTTAATTAGAGATATAGAAGTTGGGAGAGGTGAAGTTTACCCTGATAAACTACTTGCCATTGATACAGGAGCAACGAAGGGTAAAGTAGATGGTATTAAAACAAAAGAGCCTGCCTTTGGACTTGATGCTTACTGGATAGATGAAAACCTGAAAGATAAGGCAAAAATGTTAGGCTACACTGTAGTAGATGTTCCAACTGTTATTATAACCCATCTATCAGAAGTAATTAAAAGAAATGCTCACGAGGTGTTGGGAAGAAGTGAGACAAAAGAACTGGTTGATTCCCTTGCGTCAAAGTATCCTGTTGTCAGAGATATAATTCCAGAGCAGGTGCCTCTGAACATCTTACACAGAGTTTTGCAGAACCTGTTAAAAGAAGGTGTGCCTGTTAAAGACCTGCTTACCATAATAGAAACTCTATCAGACAATATCATTAAAACAAATGACCCTGAAATACTGACTGAGTTCGTGAGACAAGCATTAAATAGAGTGATAACCTCTCTTTACGAAAAAGATGGAGTTTTATATGCCCTTACATTAGGACCAAAGACAGAAAACTATATAATAGAAAAAGTGCAGGAAAATGACGGTAATCTACCTCCATTTGACCCTACATTTGTTCAAAAATTTGTTCAACAATTGACACAACAGTCTCAACAGTTTGTAGTGAATCAGGCAACACCTATTCTTCTTACTTCTCCTGCAACAAGGAGATTTGTTAGAAAAATCCTTGAGCCTTATCTTCCAGATTTTGTTATCTTATCCTATGGAGAGATAAATCCGAAAGTAAGGGTAAATATATTAGGAGTGATTGACCCATATGGAGATTAAGGTATACGAAGGCTATAACTTAGAAGAGCTTATACAAAAAGCAAAAGAAGAATTAGGAGAAGACATAAGGATACTTCATTACGAAACCATAGAAGAGAAAAAGTTTTTATTTTTCAAAGGTAAAAAAAGATATAAACTATTTGTTGAGACAGTTGACGATGAAGAGGTGTTAGAACCTGTTCTTAAGTTTGAAGAGTTGTTAGAAAAAGTTGAAGAAATAATAGACAAAAAGATACAAAATTCTCTTCCTAAAATATCCCAGAATATGCCACAGGTTCAAAACCTTCCTTCCCATATAAAAAGTGATTTGCCACCTACCGATTTATTTAACGAGTTTACAGGAGATGCTTTAAGTCTGCTGAACAAACTTACAGAAAAAGGAGTAAATCCTAATGTAGCAAAACAGATAGTGAAAGAAGGCTGTGGATTAGACATTGATACAAATAAGTGGGACCTAAACACAGTTACAGAGAAAGAAGCCATAATAAAAGGGATAAAAAAATACATCAGGTTTACAGGGGCTGTTGACAGAGCTAATGAGAGACTAAAAATATTTGCATTTATAGGTCCCACAGGTGTTGGTAAAACAACAAATCTTTTTAAAATAGCTTCTCAGCTGGTTATAGACAAAAAAAAGAAAGTAGCTGTTATAAGCACTGACACCTTTAAGGTAGGAGCTTCCCATCAAGCAAGAACATACGCAAACATTCTAAGCATTCCTTTTTATTCTGTTTCTGAATCTAAGAAACTAAGGTCAACGGTAGAACAGTTGAAAGAGTTTGATTACATACTGATTGATACTGTAGGAAGAAGCCACTATGATTACTGGCGATTAGGAGAAATAAAAGAGATATTAGGAGGATTAGGGGAAGAGATACATAACATACTTGTTATAAGCTGTAACTTTAAAGATGAAGATGCCCTTGAAGTTGTTAACAAGTATCAGACATTTTTTCCCATATACTCTTTGTTCTTCACGAAGATAGATGAAACATTGAAGCCGGGAATACTATTAAATCTTCCTGTTGAAACAAACCTTCCTGTTTCTTACATCAGCACAGGGCAGAGAGTTCCAGAAGACTTGAAAGTGCTAACCCCAGAGCTAATCTCCTCCTACATCTTAGGAGAAAACGGAGGATAGGATGGAAGAGCAGGCAAAAGGTTTGTTGAAAAAGGTTAAAGAAAACCAAATA
>Ga0256833_1002563_pt1 | contig 12724 bp, 11 predicted proteins | sample 356284metaG_FD_190535 | JGI IMG/M metagenome (GOLD analysis project Ga0256833, IMG submission 190535) | Hydrothermal vent microbial communities from Mid Atlantic Ridge, Atlantic Ocean - 356-284 | ecosystem: Environmental > Aquatic > Marine > Hydrothermal vents | place: Atlantic Ocean: Mid...
GTATGTGTTCGACGCCGCAGGCAATTACAGCAAACGGGCCAGCGATTTCGATGGCGACGGGCTGCGCAAAGAACTGGACCCGGACAACGACAACGACGGCTCGCCCGACGGCTGCGAGGACGTCAACCGCAACGGCATCCTGAATGGCGGCGAGACTGACAACTTCGACGCCTCCGACTCCCAGGCCTGCGTCCCGCACTTCAAAATCCTTTATCCTCTGAAGGACAACCAGGAAAACGCCGGCGATCCCGGCGATCCCGACAAGATTTTGGTGCAGGTGAGCACGGCTGCGCCCGCGGGCTGGACGGTTTCGCTGACGCCTGCGGACTTCAGCGTGGAAATCGGCGGCCGCAACGCCCCGGTTTTGGCCCTCTACCCCTCGGCCGACACGCACTTCTTGGTGGTGCAGGCCCCCACCCAACCCGGCGCCGCCTACTATGACCTGAAGGTGAGCCTGGCGGGCGCGGGCGACGACAGCCAGGAGAATGCGGTCTATTATCTGCCCAAAAATCCCGATGACGAAGTCATTGTGCTGGATCGCTCGGGCAGCATGAGCGCCCACGACAAGATCGGCGCCGCCAAAAACGCGGCCAGCGCCTTCGTCGACTTTCTGGATGACGGCGACGCGGTGGGCATGGTCAGCTTCGCCTCCTCCGCGTCGGTGGATTACGCGCTGCACACGATCACCGGCCCGGGCGAGCGAGCCGCGGCCATCACCGCCATCGATGGCCTGGCCGCCGGCGGAACCACGGCGTTGGGCCAGGGCGCGCAAACCGGCTACGGCCAGCTCACCGCCCATGGCGATCCGGCGCATGATTGGGCGCTGGTGTTGCTCAGCGATGGCTGGGAGAACGAGCCGCCCTACTGGGCCGATGTGGCCGGGAGCATTACCGGCGCGGTGGTGCACACCGTGGCCCTGGGCGAAGATGCCGACAAAGCCCTGTTGCAAAGCATCGCCGGAGCCAAGCACGGCAACTACTTCTATGTGGATGTCAACCCCTTCGTGGCCCAGGCGGCCGCGGCCGACCTCAACGGCGGCCCGCCCCTGGCCATCCCCGACACCCTGCCCAATCGTCTGGCCGACGTTTACACCGCCATCGGCGAACTCACCCACGGTTATCAGCGCTGGGCGGAACGCACAGGCCAGGCCGGGGAAGGCAAGATTTTCCGGTTTATGGTGGACGTGCCAACGAAAGCGCCCCGGGCCATCTTTTCCCTCAACTGGAATGATTCTGCGGGAGAGCTGGAGATGGCTTTGCAGAATCCCAAGGGCCAACCCGTCACGCCCGACGCGGAGCGCAAAGATGACACCCATCAGCAACTGGTGGTGAAAAAGCCGCTGCCCGGTCGCTGGTTGGTGACCGTGCGCATCCTCAAGCCAACGGCCGAATATCACTTCATGCTCTCGGGCAAGAGCCGGACGAGTTTGCTGGCTGCGGTGGGCGGGCGGCCCGAAAACCGCACCGTGGGCGTTCCCGTTCCCATCTACGGCGTCCTCACCGACGAGAAGCCGATCCCCGGGGCCGAGGTTTACGCGCTGGTGGCGGGCCCGGGCCTGGGGCCTGACGCAGGCGCCGCAGCCGTCGGCTCCCGCACCATCCGCCTTTATGACGATGGGCGGCATGGCGACGGCAAGGCCGATGACGGCGTGTATGGCAATTGGCTGAAGGGAACCACGCAGCCGGGCGGTTACAGCGTGAAGGTGGCGGCGTCGGGCGAGAACCATGACGGCGAACCCTTCTTGCGCTACGCCAGCGTTGGTTTCAACGTGCGCCCCCGGGCCGCGTATCTGTGGAACGAGGATCTGGATGCCGCCCTGGATTACGAAAAACTGCTGGAGGCCCACGGCTGGTCGGTGGACTTGATGCGGCTGGATGAAGTGGTTTCAGCGGACCTGCGCCCCTATTCCCTCATCCTCGTCGGGCCCGAGACCGGCAGCGGTTATCATTTCGATGATGCAGCCGCCGCCAACGCCCTGGCCCAGTGGAACATTCCCATCCTGGGCCTGGGCCAGGGCGGCGCCGCCCTCTTTGCCGAACTCGATCTCTTCATCAACTACGGCCAGACCTGGTTCTCGAACAACAACCAGGTTTACGCGGTGGAACCGGCCAGCGATTTCTGGAACGAACCCCTGCACATCGCCCTCAACCCCAAAAATCCTCTGGCGACGCTGTATCCCCGGCCGCTGACGGAACTGGGCGTTTACATCCCTGATCCCCGCCCCGGGATCACGCCCATCGCCCGGGAGCGCACCAACAGGACGCACTATCCGGTGGTGCAAGAGCTGCGGCGCGGGCGCAAATTCGCGCTGTGGGGCTACAACGCCGGGCCCGCGGCCATGACGTCGGACGGGCGCAAGCTGCTGGTGAATCTCAGCCAGGCGCTCGGGCGCTAAGTGACCGTCTAAAAATCACTTCTCGAGTGTTGTGTTTTTGGTCTTGCACCAACTATCTCCCGGGGATAGTCGTTATCTCCGGGACGAAAATAGACGAAACTGGACGAAGGTGGACGATTTCTTCGTCGATTTTCGTCCATTCGTCTATCTTCGTCGGCGTTCTGCGCCTTTATTTGGCGATTGCGCCAGCGCGGCGTCTCCGCTGCGTCATAGCACGGGGACGCCGCGCTGCGCCCGGATGTTATCGAAGATAAAAACGCCCACGGCCGCCCAGATGATGGCAAAGCCGAACAAACGCCCGAAGGTGAAAGGCTCGCGATAAAGGAAGACGCCGATGAGAACCGGCATGCCGCTGGGGGTGCGCAGGTCGATGCACTGGCCGGTGCGCAGGTTCTTGATCCAGTTCACTTCCATGTGATCCGGGCTCTCGAAGCCTTCCAGCTCGATGGGGTCGCCCGGTTGCAGGTCGATGCCGTTGTCGGCCCACCACCAGGGCGGGCCCAGCATGGCGTCGCGTTACACGCCGTTCTGATCGGCGAAGGTGAGCGCGTTGTCCACCACGCTCACCACCTGGCCCGAGAAGTGCAGCGTCGGGCCGGTGGGCTGACCGGACTGGGCGCCGCGGCCCTGCCCCGGCTGGATGGGATTGTTGGGGTCGGGCGTGGCCCGCAGCCAGGGCGGCCCGCCCCCCTGCTCGGTTCCGCGCGCGGGTTCTGCACCCAGGTGGCGGTGGATTCCCGTCAGACATGCCAATCGGGTCGAAAAACGTGTTTCCGGCCCGATTGGCGTTGATGAGCGTCAGATTGTGTCGTTAGCTGGTGGGGGTGCGATGGATGGCCTGACCATTGCCGCCTCGCTGACCGTGGCCGCCCTGGCCTTGACCCTGGCCGTGTCCGCCATGACCGCCCTGGCCCTGACCACCTTGACCATGACCGCCCTGACCATGACCGCCCTGGCCTTGCCCACCCTGACCATGACCATGGCTATTGCTGGCGGCCATGATGGCGTCGAATGTGGCCTGGTCGATGTACTGGGGCGTGTAGGTCTCGCCGGTCTGCTGTTGCAGTGTGCCCACAAAGGCCCGCATGTGGTTCTCGGAACCGGCCAGCAAGCTCTTGTACACCTGTTGGATGTCCGCGTTATCGGTGTCGGCCACAGCTTTTTGCAGGTCGAAGATGTCCACATCCTCGATGGTGGCGCCCACCTTCAGGGCGTCGGCCACAGACTGGCCGCCTTGCTCGATCAACTGATTGTAGAGCGCTTGCAGGTCGGGGTCGGTGAAGACGCCCACGGGGTTGTCGCCCACCGGGTCTTCGAGACCGTAGCGCTCCAGCAGGACGCCCACGGCATCCATGTGCTGCTGTTCGGCTTTGCTGATGTTGGTGAAGACTGGCAGGTTCCACTGCTCGCCCAGGGTGATGTACACGTCCCGGGCCAGTTTCTCTTCCTCACGCATGTGCAGCAGGTCTGCGATCTCCTGGTCGTCCACCTCGCCCGCGGGGGGCAGGTTGGCGCTCATGTCCATCTGGTCGCCCTGGGCCTGACGGGCGGCGCCGTGGCCGCCATTGGCTCCCTGCTGACCGTAGCCGCCGCCCTGTTGCATGGTCGTGTTGGCGGGGTTGCTCTGCTGAATGGTCTGCACGACCGGTGCGGCGTCGTTGACGGCGGCGCTATCTTCCGCGGAAGCCGTGGTTCCGCAGGCCGCCAGGGTCAACGCCAAAGCGCCGACGGCAATGGTTGCGATGAATGTCTTGGTGCGTTTCATTGTTATATCCTCCATGAATGGTAGGGGTGAATGTCGTTGTGTTTGCCGAGGGGATGACTGTCGTCCTCGACTCTGATTCCAGTATACCGGGAGATTTTGGAGAAATTGAGGAGAAAATGTGGAGATTTTATGGAGATTTGCCAATTCACACTGGGGAAAAACGCTTTGAGGACAATCGCACCACGCCCGGTGGGAGAGATGACCCTGTTTATTTCGGGTAGATGATCTTACACTTGAAGTATCAGGAATTGTTGGCTTCGTCCAGAAGCAAGCCAATCGTCTATCGGTTCATTCAAGCCACTCATCAGGAGGCAATCACATGTTCGGTTTATCGTTTACGCCCCGAGAATTTTGGGCAGTCATCCACGGCATGATTCTCGGAGGCCTGTTTCTCATCTCCTTCGCCGGCGGTCTGGCGGGCCTGTACATGATGCGCCCGCAATGGATGACCGTAGAGGGTCTGCGGAAGCAAGCGCATTATCTGGTGACAGGCGCCTGGATCATGGCAGTGGTGGCCTGGCTGACGGTGATCACCGGCACCTATATTGTGTATCCCTGGTATCGGGCCAAACCGCCCGAGGGCGCTGATCTCACCATGTATCCCCGTTCTTTTCTCAAGGCAAATGAGGCTATCGCCGCCTGGCACAACTTCGGCATGGAATGGAAAGAGCATGTGGCCTGGTTCGCACCCATTCTGGCCACGGTGGTGGCTTACATTGTCTGGCGCTATCGAGATCAACTGGCCGAGGATGATCGCCTGCGCAAATACACCATCATCTTCTTCGTCCTCGCCTTCCTGGCCGCGGCCGTCGCAGGTCTGTTGGGCGCTTTGATCACCAAGGCGGCTCCCGTCGCCTGACGCTCCCCTCATCCGCCCCCTGCTCCCATTCATTTTCTATCAGGAGACATTTATCATGACAAGCAATACCTCAAGTCACATCCCCTCCGGTCCCGCGGCGGCCGCTTTCCTCTCCGGCGCCATTGGTCTATTCGTCATCGGCCTGCTGACGACGCTTTCAGAAGCCAGCCACGCCGTCGGCAACGCCCTCAACTGGTACGATCCCTCGGGCTCGCTGGTGGGCAAGACGGGCGTGGGCATCATCGTCTGGCTCATTGCCTGGTTCTTCCTCAATAAGAAATGGCAAGATGAGGAGGTGAATCTCAAAAGCATGTTCACCTGGGCCATCATCATCGCCGCCCTGGGCTTTTTGCTGACATTCCCGCCCTTCTTCTCCGTTTTCAAAGGCTAACGCCTCCAGCGCACCATACAGAAACGCTCAAAACCCCAACGCCCCCGGAATTCCGAGGGCGTTTTTTCTTTTCATTCCCCGTCTTGCGCCCGCTTGCTCAGTCAGGCGGTGCGAACATTTCGATGTGGTTGCGCACGGCGTAGATGGCCGCTTCGATGCGATTGGAAAGTCCGAGTTTGCTCAGAATCGCACTGACGTGATTGCGCACGGTGGTGGGGCTGAGATGGAGCTCTTTTCCGATCTCGGCATTGCTCTTGCCCTGGGCCACCAGCAACAACACCTGCATCTCTCGCTCACTGAGCTCGTGAAAAGCCGAGGCGGAGGAGGAGCGTTCCAGTTGGCGCACGCGTTTCAGCACCCGCACCGTGATCTGCGGGTCCAGCACCGCGTCGCCCGCGCCCACGGCCCGAATCGCCCGCAACAACTCATCGACGCTGATCTGCTTGAGCACATAGCCCGCGGCGCCGCTGTTGATGGCGTCCATCACCAGGTCATCATCCGCGTAGGAGGTCAGCATCAGCACCTGGCAAGGGAAGCTCCGACGGATGATCCGACAGGCGTCGATGCCGCTGCCATCGGGCAGGCGCACGTCCAACAGCGCCACGTCCGGCTCGAACTGACGACACAGACGCACAGCTTCGGCCGCGGTCCCCGCTTCGGCCACCACCTCCATGTCGGGTTCATCGTTCAGCAGGGAGCGCAGCCCCAGGCGAACGACCTCATGATCATCCACCAACAAAAGCCGTAAACGTTTCATCTTTTTCTCCTATGGGAATCTCGACGCGCACCAGCGCTCCTCGGTCGGGACGATTGCGCACGATGATGTCGCCGTTCAACAACAGCGCCCGATCGCGCATGTTGTACAATCCGTAGCCGGGCGTCAGGTCTTTGGGCAGCCCCACGCCGTCATCCTCGATCTGCAAAAACAGGCGGGCGTTTTCCTCCAGGCCCGCGGTGATCTGTACATGCGAAGCATGGGCGTGGCGAATGATGTTGCTGAGGGACTCGTTGGCGATGGCCAGTAGATGCCCGACCTGCAACGAACTCAGGGCCATGTCGGGCGGCAGGTCCAGGCGCAGCGTCACCTCGGCGAAGGAATCCAGAGCGCTGGCCGCCACCACCTCGCGCAACCCCTCGGCCAAACTCTGACCCGATGACCGCACCTGCAATTGTCCGAGATGGCGCCGGATGTCCGCCACGGCCTGATCCAGATGCGCCATGGCCTGCTGCACGAACGCAGCAGCCTCCCGGCAGTTTTTCTTGGCGATATTGCGATGAGCCGATTGCAGCAGCAGGCCCGAGGCGTACACCGTCTGCAATGTGCCGTCGTGCAGTTCCCGGCCAATGCGCTCCCGCTCCGCCAGCAAGATCTGCGTCTCTTCCATGCCCGCGATGTGCCGATCGAGTTCGACATGGAAGACCTGAAGCGAGCGCAGGATGGCGTATGCGAGCACTAACCCCAGCAAACTGCGATACACCTGCACCGGCAACAGCGTCAGCGCCTGCAAGTTCTCCTGATTGAAAACCGACGCCGGGAAAAAGGGGGCGGCGGGCACGATAAAGCCGCCGAAAAACGCGTATCCCAACAAGGCCAGCCCCGCCAGACGCAGCATCGAGATAATGTCGGGCATGTTGAAAGGAGCGATGGCTTTTTGCGCCTGGGAGCGTAGGCTATAGGCGGCCACCACCGCCCCGGGAATGCCCAGAAAGTAACGGGCCATGACGGCGCTATCGCGATGCCAGGCCTCCAGATGTCCAGGCTGCGCCACCGTCAGCGCCGGCCCCACCACCCAGAAAAGCCACAGCAAGAACATGCCCAGGGGCAGAAATCGAACGTAACGCCATCGTCCCGGCAACGGACGCAGACTCTCGACGCCGAACTGGAAGAGAAAGGCGAAGGACATGGCCAGAATAACGGTCTGGGCGGTGGTGAGCAAATGGATGATGGGAGACGGAAGGTATTGGGCCTGGATGGGAATGAAAATATCGCCCCACTCATTCAGGGCGTGGGCGTAGCCAAAGGCGGCCAGCCAGTGCAACCGCCGGGCCAGGGGCAAGCGGCTGTAACGCAGCGATTGCAAGGTGATGGCCAGCCCCAGCACAAAAAAGACCTGCCCGTAAATGAACAGGATAATCTCATCGTTCAGCTCGAAAAACTGGTGAATGGCGTCAATCATACGGGCGTGTGGGGAGGGCGAGAGCAGGGGCGAGGATGGCTTCACGTCCTGAAGTATAACGAATTCGGAATAATCTAGCAATGAAGCACAGCCAGACGGGCGCAGTTCCTCTGGCAACCTCTGTGATCCTCTTTGATTCTGGCCCGATCAGGTTGGGACGCGCTCCAAAAGAGAAAACCCGACAGCCGATAGCCGCCGGGCTTTCCTTCCCACACTACAAGGAGATACACTCGCCAGGAGAATAACTACACTTCTATTCAAGCACATGGCGACTGTATGCGCTATGATTCATATCATAATCAAGCGAATAGGGGCTGTGATTTGCACCGATTGACTATTGTCCGCCGGTTATGGATAAATGCCGCGAGCTTCCACTGCATCGACCACGCGCTGGATGGCGATAGTGTAGGCCGCGGTGCGCATATCGATGTTTTTATCCTGCGACGCCCGCCAGACATGCTCGAAGGCTTCCGCCATCAAGCGCGTGAGACGTTCCAACACTTCGCCCTCGGCCCAGAAGAAGGATTGCAGGCCCTGCACCCATTCGAAATAGGAGACGGTGACGCCTCCGGCGTTGCAGAGGATGTCGGGCACGAAGCGAACGCCTTTATCCAACAGAATGCGTTCGCCTTCCATGGTGCACGGCCCGTTTGCGCCTTCGGCGATGAGCCGGGCCCGAATATCAGGCGCCACCCGTTCGTCGATCTGCCCTTCGAGGGCGGCGGGGATGAGCACATCGCAGGGGGCGGTTAGAGTTTCGCGATTGTCGATGCGGTCGCTTCCCGGAAAATCAATGACCGTGCCTGTTTCGGCCACATGGGCCAGCAATCCGGGAATGTCAAGGCCGTTGGCGTTGTAGACGCCGCCATTGACATCGCTGACGGCGACGATCTTGCAGCCATGCTCCCACATTTTATGCGCCGCCACCGAGCCGACGTTGCCAAAGCCCTGCACGGCCACCCGCGTATCTTCCGGTTTCATATCCAGCTTTTTCATCATGGCCGTGGCGGTGATGGTGACGCCGATGCCGGTGGCTTCAGCCCGGCCCAGAGAGCCGCCGATGCTAAGGGGTTTGCCGGTGACCACCGCCGGAGTGGTGTAGCCGTGGGCCACTGAGTAGGTGTCCATGATCCAGGCCATGACCTGCGGATTGGTGCCCACATCGGGCGCGGGAATGTCGCCTTCGGGGCTGATGAGCAGGCTGATGTCATTGGCGAAGCGACGAGTGAGCCGCCGCAGCTCATTGCGAGAAAGCTGGTTGGGATCCACGGCGACGCCGCCTTTGGCTCCGCCATAGGGCAGATTCATCAGCGCGTTTTTCCAGGTCATCCACATCGCCAGCGCCCGCACTTCATCCAGATTCACATCGGGATGATAGCGAATGCCGCCCTTGGTGGGCCCGCGCACCGTGCTGTGATGCACGCGATAGCCAGTGAACATTTTCATTCTGCCATCATCCATGTATACCGGGAAATGAACGATGAGCTCCCGTTTCGGGGTTTCCAGATAAGCCACCAGATCTTCGTCGAGATCCATGTGAGCGATGGCTCGCTCGAATTGGGCCAGGGCGACATCCGATGCGCTGTAACGGCGCTTCATTGCACTCATTAGTCTAAAATTGTCCTCCGGAGAGTAGAAGATAAGATGCCAGCGGATTTTATCAGACTAGCGGCTGAAGTTGCCAAATCATCGATGATGGTGACGCACTCGCGGCGGGCTTTGAGCTTGCCACGAAGGCGATTGCCGTCATTGGCGGCGCAGTCGCAGGAAGGTGCGGGCGTCGGGCCCGGACTGGCGGCGAAAGATGGGTTGCGAATGGCCCGCCAACGCGTCCATGATGCGCTCACGATGTTTGGGAATGAGATTTGCCGGCAGCGCCGCCGGCGAAAAGAAACGATTGGCGTCGGTCTCAGAGGTGACCTGCTGCAGCTCGCCGCCGGTGATGACGCAGCGGAAGAGAAAAATCAGCTCGTCTTTGCCTGGTTTGCTGTAAATCCCCACCAGCTTCTCCATCCGCACCTGTAAACCTGTTTCTTCCATCACCTCGCGCAGGATGGCTTCATCAGGCCTTTCTCCGGCTTCAATGCGCCCGCCCGGCAGATTCCACAGATCCATATCCCGCCGGTGGCCCAGCAGCACGCGCCCCGTCTCATCGAAAATGATGGCGAACGCTCCAAGCAATGTCATGATAAAAAGCGGGGGCGGCGCGCCGCCCCCGCTGGCCTGCTGCAAATGCTAATAAAGGAACATCGGTTTGCCCTGAACGTGAGATATCTTGGGCCGATATTCGTCCACGTCGTAAAATTCCGACACATCCACGCGTTTGAGGCCGCGAGTGCTGTAATCGGCGGCGACGTGGGTGTAACGCCCCTCGCGTAGCGCCACCATGCGCCCGGTGATGCCGCGGGTGGCCAGATTGACCGCCAGCGTGCCGAAATTGGCGGTGACGATGCGATCCAGGGCGTCGGGCGCGCCCGAGCGCATGAGATAGCCCAGTTGCTGATAGATGATATTCTCGCCGGTGATCTCCTTGATCTTCTGGCCGACCATATAACCGATGCCGCCCAGTTTTCTATGCCCGTACGCATCGGCTTCGCCTGTTTCCAGCACCTCGCCGCCCAGAGGATAAGCGCCCTCCGAGATGGTCATCATGGCGTAATGGCTGGGATTGCGCTGCTTGTCCTCGATGAGAAGACGCGCCAGTTTTTCGACGTCGAAGGGCACTTCCGAGATGATAGCCCGATCGACATCGGCGCAAAAAGCGGTGATGAGGGAGGTTTCGCCCGAGTTGCGGCCAAACAGCTCCACCACCCCGATGCGCTCGTGCGAGCCCACCGAGGTGCGCAGGTTGGTGATCATCTCCACCGAACGAGTCACAGCCGTGCTGAAGCCGATGCAATAATCGGTGCCATACACATCGTTATCCATGGTCTTGGGAATGGAAACAACAGGAAAACCTTCTTTGTGAATGCGGGCGCCATAGCCCAAGGTGTCGTCGCCGCCAATGGGTATGAGTACATCGATGTTCAACTGCTCAAGGGTTTGCAGCACCTTTTGGGTGGTGTCCAAAGTGCCGTCTTCGTTGACGGGGAAGTCGTCGGGATTGAGAAAGTCAGGCAGATGATCGGGTCTGACGCTGCCGGGCCGGGTGCGGGAGGTGTGCAGAATGGTGCCGCCGGTGCGGTCGATCTTGCGCACCATCTGGGTATTCAGCTCGATAACCCACTGGCCCCAACTGGCGGGGTCGTCATGATTATAGCGCAGCGGGCCCGCCCAACCGCGACGAAAGCCCAAAACGCGCCAACCTTCATCTACCGCCCGGCGCACGACCATTTTGATGGCGGGGTTCAGGCCGGGAACATCGCCACCGCCTGTGAGAACCGCTAATGTTTTCTTTTTTGCGCTCATTTTTTTGCCTCGTTGAAATAAATGATGGCCTGGCTCATTTTCCGCTAGGGTTGAACCATGCCTTGAATAAATGAGATCAATGTCGGGGTTAAGGCCATAGAAAACCCGCAGGAGGGGCGACGACGCTGTCTCCGGCGGGTATTTATGCTAAGTTTAGCATGTTTTGAAATGCCGGGCAAGCATGACCGAGGCGCTGGCGCGTTTCAGTTTTGGGACAAATTCCCAAAGCGGACGCCTGGCCACTGCCGCCATCACCACGAGGTGAGCCTCGGGGCTACCAGCCCAGGGCGGAGGCGGCAGAACAAAATCTGGCATTCGCCCCAATTTTGAAACACGCCCCAGAGTGACCAGACGCTTTCCTGCACCCGGTGAATGTGGTACACTATTCTCATCATCTCCCCCGCTGTTTTTATGAGCCTCAAACCCGCTGTTCCCGACCTCATCGACCGCATGAGCCGCCTGGAGCATTTCAGTATGCTCTCACCGACGGATCTGGCTGCGATTATTGCCATTGGCCGGGTGGGCCAGGCGGATGAGGGGCAGCGATTTTTCGGAGAGGGGGAGCCCTGCGCCGGTCTCTATGTGCTGCTCTCGGGCCGCGTGCATCTGCACAAGGTCGGGCCCGAGGGGCGGGAGCATATCATGACGGTGCTGAATCCGGTGACCATGTTCAACGAGGTGGCGGTGCTGGATGGCGGCGTCAATCCGGCCACGGCCATGGCCGCGCAGAAATCGGCGTTCTGGCGGGCGGACAGGGAGGATTTTCTGGCGCTGATCGGGCGTTATCCGGCGGTGGGACTGGGGATGCTGCCCATCCTGGCCCGGCGCAACCGCGAGCTGGTGACCCGCTTCGAGGATCTCTCCTTTCGCACCGTGCGCGCCCGCACCGCCAAGCTGCTGCTGGAGCTCAGCCATTTTGGCCAGCGGCCCATCGATCGCCACGCTCATTCGGTCAACACCCTGGCGGCGCAGATATGCACAGCGCCCGAGGCGGTCAGCCGTTCTATCACCTTCTTCAAAGTAAACGGTTATATCCTCAGCTCCCGCAGCAAAATCGCGGTGAGGGAGCCTGCCAGGCTGGCGGAGCTGGCCCACATCGAGCCGTGTGAGTCGTGTCCTGACTGAGGGGCGTGGTTGGAGGGGAAATATCTGGATGAATTGACAAAAGTCAATGACTTCCATGCGTCATTCTGCTACATTGGAGATGGACCAGCGAGGCTTCGCCTCCCGCGTCCCATGAAGAAAGAGGCATGCAGAATCCGGCGGTTTTGTCGAAAATCGCCGGATTCGACGCCTGAATCGCTATCCTCATCCCCGTGGAGGCGCTATGGAAGCGTTGAAGAATCGTTATCATTTTCTCTTTCGTTCCACCAAGGGGCTGGTTTTGGTGGCCATTGCCCTCATTGCCCTGGAGACGGTGTTTTTCGGGATGTTATCGGGGCCCATGGCGGAGTGGGGCATTCGGGATGCGTGGGTGAAGTTTACCGGCATGCAATTGCTGCCCATGGAACGGGAGGGCCGCATCATCATGCTGTATCACACCATCGCTATGGCGGTGGTGGCCATCGAAGCCTATTTCATCACCGGCCTGGTGAAGATGCAGGAGCGTCAGCGCACCAACATCAACGCCACCATCACCGTGGGCTATATCACATCCATGATCTTCGGCATGTGGTTCGCCTATTTCGGCCATAACTACATCTGGCACGGGCTATTCATCTTTGGGCAG
>Ga0256833_1002565_pt1 | contig 12720 bp, 7 predicted proteins | sample 356284metaG_FD_190535 | JGI IMG/M metagenome (GOLD analysis project Ga0256833, IMG submission 190535) | Hydrothermal vent microbial communities from Mid Atlantic Ridge, Atlantic Ocean - 356-284 | ecosystem: Environmental > Aquatic > Marine > Hydrothermal vents | place: Atlantic Ocean: Mid...
AGCTGGTCCACTTGGGGATTCTCCGATTGGTTGTTTCGCATAGTTATACCCTAATCTACCTCTCCATTTATCTGCTTTGTATTGATACCCTACAGCATAGACATTTTGATTCTCCCAACCAAAATCTTTGTATCCTTTGGCATCTCCCCATTTAATCTGTTTATAATCAAAAGCAAAAGTATGTTTATCGACTTCATATCCAATACCCATACCAATCTGTGCAGGTTGTTCCAGATGATTTCCCATTGTTTGAGGGAAAATACCAAAATCAACAAAAGGCTGAGTGGCATTAGAGAGTTGATTTTTATACTCCATATCAATCTTTGATTTATATACAGCACCAAATGTTAGACCATTAGCTACATCATAATAACCACCAAGATTAAAACCAAAACCTAAATCTTGTGCTACACCATCTCCAATATTTTTACCATCAAAACCTTGATAATTTATATCCAATGCACCATATTGAATAATAGATGTCACAGCCATACCAAAATTACCACTTCTATAAGCCACAGATGGGGCAAACTGCATAAGTTGAAGATTTGATACCATATGCATATTACCTGAGTCTCTTTGAGTCTGTTTTGCATTACGATAATCCACACCCATTCCTGCTGTACCCCACATACCGATACCTAAGTACCAATTATCATTAAGTTTATGAGAGATAGCTACACTAGGGATAATATTCATATCGGCATCACTATCATGTGATGATGCTTGACCCATCTTGGCAGACATATCAGGCATAAATATAGTTCCACCAAAAGAGATTGATGTACCTTTGGTACATGTAATAAGTGCAGGATTATGTAGAGTCGATTCAGCACAATGACTTACAGCAATACCTGCTCCACCCATACCTCTGGCTTTTGTACCTACCCCAATAAGATTATCCCCGTTTGTTGCATGTAACAGTGTAGAGGTTAAGAGAGATAGAACCACTCCTTTTTGCAATGTTTTAACATTTAAATCCATAAATACTCCTTTTTATTAAATTATGAATTTAAATTATAACATATCTGTTTTACTTATAACTTATTTTTAACAATATTAATTACGAGTGATAATTAGGAGACTCCTTGGTAATGGTAACATCATGCACATGAGATTCACTAAGACCTGCTGATGTAATCTCAACAAATTCAGCTTTTTTCCAAAAGGTTTTAATATCTTCTGAACCACAGTAACCCATAGATGCTCTAAGTCCTCCAATCATCTGATGAACAACAGAGGATATTTTACCACGATAAGGAACACGCCCCTCAATCCCCTCTGGTACAAGCTTATCAGATGCAGTTCCCTCTTGGAAATATCTATCGGTACTACCTTTTGTCATCGCTCCGATACTACCCATTCCACGATACTCTTTGAACTGTCTACCATTAAAAAGTATCATCTCTCCTGGAGCTTCATATGTACCTGCCAATGCAGAACCTAGCATAATAGAACTTGCACCCACAGCCAACGCTTTTGCTACATCTCCAGAGAAACGAATCCCTCCATCTGCAATGACTGGAACACCAAGTGGATTAGCCACTTCTGCCACCTCATCAATCGCTGAAAGTTGAGGTACTCCCACACCTGTTACAATTCTAGTAGTACAGATAGACCCAGGCCCAATTCCTACTTTAACAGCGTCAGCTCCTGCCTCAATCAAATCTCTAGCAGCGACTCCACTTGCAATATTTCCTGCGATTACATCTACATCAAGATTGGCTTTTATCTCTTTTAGCGTATCTATAATACCTTGTGAGTGTCCATGAGCAGAATCCAAAACAATAACATCAACTCCAGCTTCTACAAGTGCTGTTGCTCTCTCTAATTGCCCTACCCCAATTGCTCCTCCTACTCTAAGTCTACCGTGTTCATCTTTATTGGCATTGGGGAACTTCTCTTTTTTCTCTATATCTTTAATCGTAATAAGTCCTTGAAGTTTACCATTATTATCAACAATAGGAAGTTTCTCAATCTTATGCTCTTGAAGTATCTTGGAAGCCTCATCTAGTGTTGTACCTGCCTTGGCTGTAACCAATGGTGCTTTTGTCATAACATCTGCGATAATAGCACTCATATCGGTAATAAAACGCATATCACGATTGGTAATAATACCCAAGAGAGTCATATCATCATCTACTACAGGTACACCTGATATTTTATAGTCAGCCATTAGCAAATCAGCATCTTTGACTGTTTTATCTGGAGAGATAAAAATTGGGTCAATAATAATTCCACTCTCTGATTTTTTGACTTTGCTTATCTGTTTTGCTTGGGTTTGGATATCCATATTTTTATGAATAATACCGATTCCACCCAAATGAGCCATAGCTATAGCTGTTCGATACTCTGTTACGGTATCCATCGCTGCAGATACAAGTGGTGTATTGAGCGTTACACGTTTAGTCAGATTGGTTTTGATAGATACCTCTTTTGGTAACACAGTTGAGTGTTGTGGAACAAGTAGTAAATCTTCAAATGTAAATGCTTTTTTCTTGATATTCATATTTTATATTTTCCTTTTATTTTGTGTAGTTTACGGCTTTTTCGAGACTTAATGCCCCGTCAAACACTGCTTGTTCATCAAAAGCTTTACCAATAAGCTGTAATCCTATTGGCATACCTTCTCTATCTTTTGCAACAGGCAAAGAGATAGCAGGTAATCCTGCTAAGTTAATCGCAATTGTATACATATCACTCTTATACATCTCTAGTGGGTCTTGTGTAGAGCCAATTTTAGGTGCAACAGTTGGAGCAACTGGAGATAAGATTAAATCTGCCTCTTCAAAAATTTTATTAAACTCATCTCTGATTAGGTGTCTAACTTTTTGAGCTTTTATATAATAAGCGTCATAATATCCTGATGATAGGACAAAGTTACCTAACATGATTCTTCGTTTTACCTCATCACCAAATTGAGCTCGTGTATTGATATAGGTCTCTTCAAGATTTGAACCCTCTACACGTTTACCATAACGGATACCATCATAACGTGCTAAGTTTGTTGTAGCTTCTGCTGTAGCCACAATATAATAGGTTGCAATATCATACTTGGTATTTGCCATTGTTTTATGGACGATAGTATGTCCTAGCTCTTCTAAAACTTTTACTGTTTTAGCATATGCCTCTTGAATCTCTGGATTAGCCTCTGCTATATAGTTATCAGTAACAGCAATGGTAAATTTTCTATTAGCATCTAAGTTTTCACTGGTTGATACAAGCTCTAAACTTGAAGAGGTTGAGTCTTTTTCATCATAAGATGCGATTGCATCATATAAAATAGAAGCATCTTCTACATTTTGAGTAATAGGACCAATCTGGTCAAGACTAGAAGCATAAGATGCCAAACCAAAACGACTTACACGACCATAAGTAGGTTTCATTCCTACACAACCACAATAAGAAGCAGGTTGACGAATAGAACCACCTGTATCTGAACCTAATGCAGCAATAGCAATCCCACCAGCTACAGCAGCAGCTGAACCACCTGAACTTCCACCTGGTACTCTATCCTCTCCATAAGGGTTTTTGGTAACACCATAAAATGAACTCTCGGTAGTTGACCCCATTGCAAACTCATCCATATTTGCTCTACCAAATGGTGTGAACCCTTTTTTCTGTAGATTATTAATTACCGTGGCATTATAGGGAGCAACATACCCTTGCAGAATCTCTGAACCACTTGTTATGGACCAACCTTTTACTTGAATATTATCTTTGATAAGAATAGGCACACCCTCTCCTGCTAAAGAGAAATCAATATAAGCATTTAACCCACTCTCTTTGGCTTTAGATTCCATCTCAAATCTCAATAACTCTAACTCATCTCTACTTTTTGTTAATGCTTCTTTTAGTGTAATCACTTGCTGTCCTAACATGTTATATATAGTTAATAAAAAAATTTTGTGATTATAGCTAAAAGTTGTTTTTGGTATGTTTATTTTTAAATTCATAAATGTTATTATATTTTTATAAAGATTATTAAAGAATCTAAAATATTAATGCTATACTTTGATAATAGACTATTTTAAAAGGAAATATATAATGAAAAAGATGTTATTTATAGCAGGGATAGCTCTCTACAGTAATCAATTAGTAGCAAACAGCTTAGATGAGTTAGGAGACATTCAATTAGTAGACGAATCAGATAAATCGGCTCTATTTCAAAAAGGTCCAATTGTGGGTTGTACCGATTTCAAAAAAAAAGAGATGAGCTGTTCAAAAAAACCTGAAGATGTCATACTAAGTCAACTCCCTACTAGTAAACAGCTAGATGAAAAAGATTTGGATAATGAGGAGGATAGCAATGAGATTAAAGAGCAATTAAAAAGTATCTTAGCCGAACTTTCAGCACTAAAAAAGAAACAAAAAGCAAACAGAAATACTATTACAGAACTACGTTCATTGGTCAAAGTTTTATCTATAAGCAAACCTGTTATCCAAGGAAAAGAGAAACTAAAAATTGTTAAAAAAACAATTAAGAGAATGAAACCTAAAAAATATAAAGCAACACGTATTAGAAAACCAATTAAAGAGGTAGCAGTATATGATGACCATGTTGTAATTGAAGTACAAAACAATGAATCCTTATCTACTTATGCACAAGCTTACTACCATGACAATACCAAATATTATAGAATCTACAAAGCAAATAGAGATAAAATTAATAAAAACTTACAAATTGTTATAGGAGATAGACTTATTATCCCTGGAGCTACTTCATATAAAAATCAATAAAAATACCCCTTGTGGGTATCTATGTGATATAATTCCAAAAAATATCTACACAAGGTTAATATCTTATGCACATCTATGACAGTGTTAAAAAAACTAAACTCCCTTTTGAACCTATTATTCCAAGAAAAGCTTCTATCTATATCTGTGGTCCTACTGTTTATGATGATGCACACTTAGGTCATGCTAGAAGCAGTCTAAGTTTTGACCTTTTATCTCGTACACTTAAACTACTACATTATCAAGTAACTATGTGTAAAAACTTTACAGATATTGATGATAAAATCATCAAAAAGATTAAAGAGTCAGGGCATACACTAGAAGAGATAACAACTCACTATATAGATAGATATAGAGAGGATATGAGAGCTTTAGGAGTGAGAGATGCAGATATTGAACCAAAAGCTACTGATTCACTTGAAGCTATAGAGTCTATGATTCAAACTCTAATAGATAGAGATATAGCCTATGTAGTGGAGTCTGGAGATGTCTATTTTGATGTCTCAAAAGATAGAGAGTATGGGATTATCTCTAAGATGGTAGGAGATGATAGAGATAACCAAAGCCGTGTAGAACACACCTATTTTAAACGCAATCCAAAAGATTTTGCACTCTGGAAACATTGTAGTAGAGAGAGTGATATATGTTTTGATACAGCCTTTTCAAAAGGTCGCCCAGGTTGGCATATAGAGTGTTCAGCTATGATAGAGAAACATTTTGTAGGAAATAGTGAGTATACTATTGATATTCATGGAGGAGGAGCAGATTTACTCTTTCCTCATCATGAAAATGAAGCCTCACAGAGTAGATGTGCCACAGGTCATGAGGTTGCAAAGTACTGGATGCATAATGGATTTGTCAATATTGATGGAGAGAAGATGTCAAAGAGTCTAGGCAATAGTTTTTTTGTAAAAGATGCACTAAAAGTATATGATGGAGAGATTTTACGAAACTACCTCATCTCTATACACTATAGAAATGATTTCAACTTTAATGAAGAGGATTTACTCAACTCAAAAAAACGTCTCGATAGACTATACAGACTTAAAAAGAGAGTAACTCCAACTAAAGCCTCTAAACCAAATAGAGCTTTTTACAAAGCAATAATGAGTGCTATGAGTGATGATTTAAATATATCAGTAGCATTAGCCACTATTGATGAGATGATAAGCTATACAAATGATAAGCTTGATGAAAATCCAAAAGATAAAGGGCTAAAAAAGGAGACTCTAGCCAATATTGAGTTTATTGATGAGCTTTTAGGTATCGGAGGCAAAGAGCCATTTGCCTATTTTCAGATAGGAGTTGATAGCGATACAAAAGCTAAAATAGAGTCTCTTATTGCAAAAAGAGATAGTGCAAAAGTAGATAGAGACTATAAAAAAGCTGATGCGATAAGAGAGGAGATTCTAGCAATGGGAATTGCTATCATGGATACATCAGAGGGTACAATTTGGGAGAAGCTCTAAGAGCTAAAACCCAACGGCATCAATTCGTCCCTTGTAACATGTTCTATTAGGACGTTCACCTTTTTTGAAAAGTTCAGATAGATTTTTACCCTCATTCCCTAAATGTAACCATAATTCTGTAACTAATCCTCGTTGACAATTCATGGTTACATGTCTACCTGTACCAGCTCCAAACTCTTTGTCAAACACTTTTCTAATATCTTCTAAACGTACTGTTTTCCCAATATTTTGCTTAAAAAACTGCCCAACTTTTGAACTATTTATCTGCTTTAAGAGATTAATCGCATCAGAGTAGTAATCATTAGCATTTGTACCATAACATGTACCATGTTTTACCCACTCATGTCTATGTAGATTTGAGCTATACCCTGGCATAACTTTGGATAATTCACTTCGTACTTCTGCTGTCAAGTTAACTCTATTAAGTCTATTCCACTGTTTATTTTTATCCATACCAACCTGCTTTTTATCTACATTACAGTATTGATTGTTTCTAGGTTGAGGCCAAAGCCCATGAAGTACAAACTCAAATGCACCAAAATCTTTGGAGGTCATATTTTTGCACTCCTTTTTATATTGATGAGTCTGACAAAAAGCATTTTGCCATGAAAGAGCCAGTAGATTCTGTTTGGAAGTAGATTTATGAATCTCTTTAACTGTTCCTCTATTTTTGATAGAAGTCAATATAGATGATAGATTTGAACTCTTTTTCTCTTCTGACTTTGCATTACCAAAACAACTCTTATCTACCCAACGTTGAGCAACTCTCTCTCCATCAATAAGAGTTAATATCTGCCCCTTGTTCTCTTGTAAAATTCGATACTTTTTACCTACTGTTAATGAGACATTATTACTATTTGAAGTGTGCTTCATATTATTAAATGCTTCACAAGCTTTAGTAGCCTCTTCATATCGTTTATCTTTTGCCATTGCACTAAGTGGAAGTAGTGCTATAAGTGTTGACACTATTAGTTTATTCATTTTTAACCTTTAATTTTTTGGTATTATAACAGAAGTAACTAAACTATAATATCTATATTTGAGATATTATTACAATAATTTATAACTAATTATAACTAATATATACTCCAATATAATAAAAATAAACTTAATTTACAAATTATATTATATAAGCAAGATAATTATATATTTTTGACACTTTTTGAGATAAAAAATTGGTTATAATATTTTTAATTAATAAAATGGAGAGGAAAAATGAAAACATCAACAAAATTAACCCTAAGCCTAGCAACTATCTTAACTTTAGGAAGTAGAGCTGTTCAAGCTGAGAATTTAATTCAAAACGGAAGTTTTGAAGACTATAGCATTAGTAAGAATCATGGCGTATGGAAAGAGGTTACTTTTAACCATTGGATTGGAGCAGGAGAGAGTTGGAATGCTGGTATTGGAAAAAAAGCAACCAATGGCGTTCATAAGATAGAACTTGACGTTGGGCGTGAAGTGAATGAACTTTCTCAGATTGTTACAACAGTTGAGGGAACAAAGTATAAACTCTCTTTAGATGCTTATGCAAGAAGAAATCGTACTTCTGATTTTCAAGTCTTGGTGGATGATGAAGTGGTCGCAACTTTTAATCCTAATCGTAAATGGTCTGAATACAATGTGTACTTTACAGGAACAGGGTCAGAGCAAGTTATTTCACTTAAAGAGTTAGACGCTCAAAGTAATGGTTTAGGAACGATTATAGATAATGTTCGTCTTGAAGCGTCAAATGAAATGATTAAAAATGGAAGTTTTGAACATTTTACAGTTAATAGAAATCATGGACGATGGAAAGAAGTTACTTTTGATGCTTGGGAAGGTAAAGGTGAAGCTTGGAAAAAAGGTCTTGGTAAAGACGCTACCAATGGAGCCTATAAGATAGAGCTTGATGTTGGTCGTGAAATGAATGTACTTTCTCAAACAGTAAGTACAGAAAATCGTGTGGAATATGAGCTAAGTTTAGATGCTTATGCACGAGTAGCAAACTCTTCTGACTTTGAGATTTGGGTAGATGATGTTAAAGTAAAAAGTATCACTCCTAGCAAGAAATGGGCAAAATATGTTGTTAAATTTTTTGGTAATGGTACGGCTCAAAAAATTTCTCTTAGAGAAGTTAATTCTCAAAGTAATGGTTTAGGAACCGTTATTGATAACGTAAGTTTAAAACCAACAGGTAAGTTTGACAATCGTCCACCACTTATTGAAGGTGTGGCTAAAAAGAGTGTTTCAGCGTACAATTTATTTGTCTTTACCCCAAATACTTCAGATGTTGATGGAGATACTTTAACGTTTAGCATTGAAAATAAACCTGAATGGGCAGAGTTTAACACTACAACAGGAACACTTAGTGGAGTACCAACAGCCGTTGGAATAAACTCAAATATTAAGATTAGCGTGACCGATGGAAAACTCTCTACGGCTCTTGCTCCTTTTTCGCTTGAAGTTACAGAACCTATAGATATAGCTCAACGATTTGCTAAGGCAACCCAACCTCCTAAAGATGGATACTATTGGTATAGTTCTCCTGACAAGATGATAGATGGAGATGATAGCACTTTTAATCATACCGAGGGTGTTGCTACTAAAAATTGGGTGCAACTAGAGCTTCCAAATCCTACTAAAATCCATAAAATCATGGTTCAAAGTCGTGTGACTGCTGCCTATAGATTAAATGGAGCAAAAGTTTATATTTCAGATACGCCTTACAATGGTAAATTAGATGAGCGTCAAAGTGTTGGAACACTTTTAGGAAATGCTAAAAAACAATATATTGAGTTGAGTAAACCTATTTCTGGAACTTATTTAATTATTAAAGGTAAAAATGCACAAAATCTACATATTGCTACACTTGAAGTTTATGGAGAAATGCCAAATGCACCTAAATTCACAAAAAATGATTATAATATAACTACTAGTAGATGGATGAATAAAATTGAAGCTATCACTAATGTCAAAGCAATAGATTATCAAGGTGATGCAATACATTACTCTATAGAAAATAATGTTCCATTTAAGATTGATGATAATGGAGATATTCGTGTAACGGGTACACTACCTAATGATTCATATAGCTTGAATGTTATTGCAACAGATGGTATCTTCTCAACAACTCAAAATATAACTATCAATATTGATAACAAAACAACCGTAGATAAGATTACAAGAAGCAATTCAAGAACTCCAAAGCTTAGTGGACTGTTACCCAATAACTATAATAAAGGAGATGAAGTAACGATTACTGTAAATGGAGTCTCTTATAATGCAACTGTTACTGATGATATGAAATGGAACATTACTATAGATTCTCCTCTACCTACAGGAAAATATGATGTTCAACTAACTATTAATGGTAACAAAGCAATTGTATATGAAGAGTACTTTGAAATTTATAACTCAATGATGCAAAAATCAACACAATCCTTATCTATGACAACAATTGATAATATAGATGTCAATATTCTCTCTCATACTGAAAAACCATTGAAAAAAGATGAAGCTATTAGAGGTAGTAGTGTTTGGTTGAAATCAGAAAATGGCAAATTAATATTGGAAAATAAATCCTATAGAGAGATTAAATCACTTCTTGGAGAGTACACAGATGAAAATGGAAAAAATGTTTTGGTCAAATTGAATTTTAACCAAGATATTTTACCATATAGTACTAATATACTAAATAATTTTAAAAATGCTACAAATATACATATTGTACATACAGCAGGACATTTTGATATGAAGCTCTCATTTGGTGGTAAAGATTGTAATGCAGATACTCCAACTGATAAAACTATTTATTGTACACCAACTACAAGAAATGATGAGGTTTATTCTGAATATTCAGCACAAAATAATACCGATTTATCTGAGCAACAAGTTTATTCTATTGCTATGGCAACATTCAATCATCTCTATAATAGTGTCAATGGATTGAAGACAATGAATGCTTGGGTAAAAGGAGAAAAATATAAAGGTTTAGATTTCTCTCCAGATACTTATCAATCCTCAAAAGGATATATGGAATTTGTAGAAGATAGAGATGCCTATCTATATGAACACTATTTTAAAGTAACAATGCCAAATAACCATATTAAATACTCTGCAATGAGATATAAATATGCAGCTGAAGGAATGGGTGGTGGACGTTCTGGAAATATTTTAGGAACTAATAATGGTGGTTCGTTTGCTTCAATTTGGGAAGGTTCTATACGATATACAAATAATCGTGCCTACACCTATGATACAGCTCATCATGAAGGAATGCACGCAATAGGTTTCAATCATGCTTCAGGAATGACATATGGTTGGTCTCATGCAATAGAAAATATTGTAAAGAAATTTTATACAGTAGGAGAAAATCCTATAGTTAATGTACCTAAATACGTATTTCAAACAAAAGTTATAAGTAAAAACCAAATACAATTAACGGTATATAAGACATCAGATGCAACAGAAGATGAATTAAACTTTGAAATTCTTTCGGGAACAGCTGTGATGAATGGTGACTATAGTATTGAGTCAAGTGATAATGATGAAGCGAATCAAGTGACGTTGACAATGAACAATGACTTGTTTACCCGTTTCTTCATTCGCGTATACGGAGCAGATAGTGATGAGCTTATGTCCAAGATGATTACTCCTAGCGACATGATTCAGACTTATATTGCCACGGATACGAACACAAGTAAGGAGTATCATGCTATCTCTCATGCAAATTGGAAAAAAGGGGCAAAAGCACTTAATTTACCAGTAAAAACTAATGAGTCTGTGCCTATGTGTAAACTCTTTTTGGGAACAGATGCAAATATTGCGTATCAAGTTGATGCTGATAGATTAAACGATAATTATAGAGCTGAGATTGATGGGGCTAATTGGTTAGAATCTAAAAACCTTATGGGGCGTGTTAAAACATGGTATCAATACAAAAACTATAACTATAGTGATGGTAGTTATACTAAAACAAGAAATTATTATAATGCAGTTGTTAATGATGATACACTTGGGATTCTTTGTGTTAAGCCTATTAAATAGAAACGATGTAAACTACCTCTTAGGTGAACTACTGTTCAGATATTAAGAGGCTTTGACGGTAGTCCATACCTTAACGGCGAGGGTTTACGGAACTAGATGCTAAATAAAACATATTCTACTCTAGAATTAGCTATAATTCCCAAAAACAGGATTGAAAGATGAAAAAACTCCTACTGATTCTAGTTATCACGACTCCCTTACTCTTTTCTGATACAACTTATGAAGATTATGAGCCTCAAAGCTTTTTTAGTGCTAAAGATGTAAATGCATTCTTTGATAGTAAAGATGGGGAACTACTCAAAAAGATATTTGTCAATGGTAAAGAGTATCTTATGGAGCAAGATGGAGATTTGTTTGATGAAGATGTAGCTACTATTGATGATGAGGTATTTGGGGCAAAGAGTGGAGATAAGTTCTCTTTTGGAAAATCTAAACGGCTTCTTGCTACAAAGGTATACATACATCATCAAAAAGCGTTCTACTCTAATTGTGACTATAAAGTTGTAGAAAAAAAGCTTATACCTCTACCTGAGACATGTGGATTTCATTATCGTAAAAATAAAAATCGTTCAGAGCGTATTGAGTGGGAGCATATTGTTCCTGCTTGGCACTTTGGGTATCAACTCCACTGTTGGCAAAATGGTGGAAGAATGACATGTAGAAATACAAATAAAAAGTTTAAACAGATGGAAGCTGATATGCACAATCTTGTTCCTGCGATTGGAGAGATAAATGGAGATAGAAGCAACTTTAAATATGGAATGATTTCAGGAGAGAAACGGCTATATGGTAAAGTGGATATGGAGATTTCATTCAAAGACAAAAGAGCAGAACCAAGAAAAGCTGTCTATGGAGAGATTGCTAGAACCTACTTTTATATGCGTGAACGTTATGGTATGAAGATTTCAAATCAACAAGAGAAGCTCTTTATCGCATGGAACAATTTAGACCCCGTAACACGTTGGGAGAAGAAGAGAAATGAACTTATTGCACAGATTCAAGGTAATGATAATCCTTATGTATCTCACTATAGAAAAATAGAACAACTAGGTAAAATACCTGAAGATAATAACAGCAATGAGATAACCCAAGAGAATAGTAATGGCTTTTCTCAAACAAAGAGTGAGATAGAAGATAAATATGGGCATATATTAAAATTAATCCCATCTCCATTTAGAGAGATTCTACTTGTATTAATTACTCTATTGGTTCTATATTTTAGAAATAAAAAGAGAAGATAGATGATATTTGAAGATATAAAATATATAGAAGAGATACCAGTAAATGAGCGATTAAACCATTTAGGAGAGTCTAAAAAAAGAAGATGCCCCCAAAAACGCTTTCGTTCAAATATGATGCTAAATCCTCTAAAACTTAAACATCTTAATAGAATTGATAATTTAGATGCTGATATGATTACTCTAAATTTAGAAGATGCGATTGCTCCAAGTAGAAAGAACGAGGCTCTATATAATATTGCTCTATT
>Ga0256833_1002567_pt1 | contig 12715 bp, 13 predicted proteins | sample 356284metaG_FD_190535 | JGI IMG/M metagenome (GOLD analysis project Ga0256833, IMG submission 190535) | Hydrothermal vent microbial communities from Mid Atlantic Ridge, Atlantic Ocean - 356-284 | ecosystem: Environmental > Aquatic > Marine > Hydrothermal vents | place: Atlantic Ocean: Mid...
TTTGCCAGATATAGTAATTGGTTCAGGTCTATAAAATAATGTTTTATTTTTTTGAGTTAATATTGGTGCTTTAGGGACAACAGTTATTAAAGTGCTAAGCGTACGTGGAATGCCATCTTTATTTGTATATTTAATAGTAATTGTATGAGTACCAATTTCTAAGTCTGGTAATTTAAAAGGGCTTTTGGCTTTTTCGAATTTTTTGTTATCAATAATGATTGTGATTGGGTATTTTTTAGGATTATTATTAGGGTTAGCAAAAACTATTTCTAAATTTTGCGTGTCAATAACATTAGGTAAATTTAAGCTTAATTCTTTGTAATATTGCTCCTGTAATAAATTGTTAATTGTTGTACTTTTTCCCTCTGCTTTAATAGGTATAGGTTGCTTAAAAGAATTAAATACAATTACGGCACTTAATACTAATATAGCAAAAAGGAAATATTTAATTTTTTGCATTGGATTTTTTTCTTGTTCCATAATATAATTTATCACAATGAAAAGAATAACACAAATAGTAAAACGATTCTTAGCTTTTTTATTGGACATTAACATTGTCTTATTTGCCATTAATATTGTTATTCTATTTTTAATTCTTATTTTAAGTAAAAGGTATGGCGATTTTATAAGTTTATTGCATAGTGTAGAATCTCATCCACAACATTTTTTGTCGTTAGTTTTTATTGTAGCAATAATTTTTATTCTGCTTTATTTCGTTATATTTGCTTATTTAATTAAAAACACAGTAGGTTTGAAGTTATTTGGTTTTAAGCTTATGCCTCAAAATAATATAAATATCGTTAATTTATTTTTAAAATTTATTACAGGGTTTTTAGTTGACAGCTTGTTACTTATTATAAATATATATTATTTTCTAAAAGGTAAAAATTCCGTTTCTAGCTATATTAGCGATTTAACTATTGATGAGGTAGATTCTGTTGGTTTCGTTAATTTAGCTGTTGGTATTTCAATACTTCTTATTTTAGCATTATTTAATTTTTATTTTTATTATGCTAATATTCCGTTTAAAGTAGGAAAACAATTAACTAATTATGAAAAGTTGTTAAATTACGCCAGTTATAACAAGGATCCGGATTTACTCGAAAAATTTTTACAAGAATATGAATCTTCTAAAGCAAAGATTCAAAATAATGTTAATTATTACGCTTGCATTTTAAGTATACTTCGTAAAAATTTAGATTCTAAAATTTGCAAACAAGTTGAAAAAAGTATTGATAACTATCCTGATAATTATAAAAGTATGTTTTATGCTTATATAGGTGACTACTACTTTAACAGGTCTGATTATAAAAATGCATTAAAATATCTAGAATATTTTTATAATAAAGAAATATTAAATAATTATTATTGGGAATACTTAATGTCTCTTAAAAAAACCAACACGCAGTTATTATTAGTAAAGCTAAATAAACAATTTAATAATCTTTTAAATTCTAATAATTATATGGTAATTTACAATATAGCTTTATTATATATTGACAATCAGGACTTTAAACATGCTATTAAGCTACTACAAAAATTAAAAGAGGTAAAACCTAAAACAATCGATTATGCAGATGTGCTTTGGTTTTTAGGTAAGGCACAATTTTTATCTAAGGACTATAAAGATGCAATTGACAACATGAAACAGGCTGCAAATCTTAATCCATCTAAATATAATGTCCTTTTTAAGTCATATGAATCATATTATAAGACTCAAGTTAAGCATTAATTCTTCGATGGCTGATTTAAGATTATAAAATAATTGTTATATAACTAATTAAGCCACGGTGGTGGAATTGGTAGACACGCTAGCTTCAGGAGCTAGTTCCATTTTGGAGTGGGGGTTCGAGTCCCCCCCGTGGCATGTTTAATTTTTGGGGTATATCTTTCTAAATAGCTATTAATATGGGTTAGATTCAATTTTTTAGAAATAAGTTTGATATAATATTTAGGTAGTCCGCTATAAAAGTCCTTGACTGGTGACGTGGCCGAGTGGTCTAAGGCAGCGGTCTGCAAAACCGCTTTCTCGCGGGTTCGAATCCCGCCGTCACCTTTTATAATTTAAAGAGGCAATTATGAAATATAATAAGATTAAATTAATAAGCTTTTTGTTATTAGGGCTTGGCTTTTTTTTATTGATTTTGGCCATATATTTTGCGATATTTCTAGTGGGTGTGCCATATTCCCAAAATACAATTAAATTAGTAAGGTATAACGGACAATATTTTTATAAAAACATTGGTTATAATATTGTCGATTTTTTGCTAAGCCCAACACAAAATCAAACTATTTGGGTGAAGTCTCATGACAATAAACTAAATTTGCGGTGCGTTAGTGTTAATATACCAATTTTAAATTTATCTGGTTTATGCATGTGGACTCAAAATAATTTTATAGAAGAGGATTTTAGACAAATTTTTAATAAAACTAATCAAGAAATATATGGTATATTAATAAAAGAAAAAGGAAGAATAAATTATAAAATACAAAAATGAAAAGTTTGGTATATAGAATATTTCTTGGAATATTAGTAAATTATGCATTAGGCTGTTATTTAGTTAATTCTAGTTTTCATGTAATATTAAGCATATCTATTGGAATAAGCTTAATTCTAATTTTTGAACCTCTTGTTCTTCAATTTTTTGTAATAAAGGATTATTTCTTTAATAACGTGTTTATAAGCTTTTTGTTAATTTTGGGAGGCTTGTTATTTTTTGGGTTGGTTGCTTTTTATAAACTTTCATTTAACAAGGTCAATTTTATGGGCGGAATATTGTTATATTCTTTTTTATCGAGTATAATATATAATTTAATGTATTACATTAGAAAATAATGTTAAATTTAATATATATATTAGAAATAATATTTTCAGTTATAGGAATATATTTGATTTTTATTCAAAATCCTAAAAATATACAAAATAGTTTTGTTGCAACAAGCTTAGAGACATTTAAGTTTGAAAGAGTAAAACATGATTATAAGTTTTGGGGAACATTACTAGTTATTTTGGTTGTTGTAATTTTAATTATTGTTAATGTTAAAATTGCATCATAATGATAAATATTTATAGGATTAGAAGGTCATTTGTAGAATACCCTGATTATGCTGTTTGGTTTATTAAAAAATACTATGAAATATTCTTTATTAGTATTAGTATATTGTTAAGTTTATTTATTATTAGCATTGCGCATTGGTTTAAATACATTCATGATATAAATAAAAGTAATTACATTGAGGTCGTTTCTGATACAATAACAACCTTACATCCATTAGTAGAAACCAATCACTTATTAGATAATTCTTTGCAAGTTTTGTTATATAGAAGTTTACTTAATGTTAGAGAAAATGGGCAAGTTATGTATGATTTGTTAGAAAATTTTTCTATTAAAAATAATTATAAAACTTATATAATTACCCTAAAAAATAATACATTTTGGAATAATGGTAAACCAATTACGGCTAAAGATGTTGTTTTTACATATAATTTTATTAAAAAGTACCTACCTTATAGTTTGTTAGGAAAAACTTTAGCAAATGCCAAGATAACAGAATTAAACGGAAAACAAATTGAGTTTGATTTTAAAACACCTTATGTTGGCTTTATAAAAGAATTAGTTAATCCTATAGCTAATGCTTCTTATTATAATAGTAAAAATTTGCAGGATTTATTACATAATCCTTATGATTTAAACGTCGTAACTAGTGGAAATTATAAGATTAATGCTTTGGGTATAGATTATATTAAATTTTATAATTCCAAAAATAATTTTAACATTGAATGGAAATATCAAAGAACTCCCCAGCAAGCATATCATGAATTTATTCAAAAAAAAGCAGATGCCTATGTACTTAACTTACTAGACGTAAATATATTAAATAAGCTTAAAAATACACCTCATGTAATAGTGTCACGATATCCAATTTTATATGAGATTAAAGGATTATTTTTTAATGAAAATAAAAATATACCATTTGAATATAAGCATAAGATTGCTCGCATTTTAAGAAAGAATAAAATTAGTTTAAAACTAGGGTATGAAACAGCATATAGTATTTACCCAGAAAGTTCAATATATTTTGATAAAAATCTGTTGAAACAGGAATATAAAGTAAATAAAGATGTGAAAAATTTTTCTATAAGGCTTAGTTTTCTTGATGTACCAGAGGAAAAGAGAATAGCCTTAATTTTAAAGCAGATTTTAGACAAGAATAATATAACCGTAATTTTAGACCCAATCAATATTGAGGATTTTCAGTATCGAATTATTGAAAATCACGATTTTCAAGTATTATTATATGGTTTAAAAATTAACTCTAATCCTGATGAGTCTGCATTTTGGCATTCTAAGGGTAAATTAAATATTGTTGGTTTAAAGGATTCTAAGATTGATAAAATTCTTGAACAAGCAACTATTACTTATAATACTTTAGAAAGAGAAGTTTTGTATAAACAACTCCAAAAGGAAATTTTGTTAAATAAGATCGTTTTTATTCCACTATTTCATCCTAATTTATATGTAGCATATTGGGATTATGTTAATCATCTTAAGATTAATACTAATTCTTTTCCTTTAAGCAATGCTTATATGAGGTTATTATATGTTTATCCTAATGTTAGATAAAATTTGTATTTCCTGCAATTTTAGAGCTTTGTTACTATAAAAATAATAAAAAATTGAAAACAATAACAATAAAATTTAATGGATTTCTAGATTATATTTGTGGGTTGTGATATTAAAATTTTTGATATATAGGAGAATCACGTGCCGGGGGCGGGAATCGAACCCGCACGAGGTTTTGGACCTCATCGGATTTTAAGTCCGACGCGTCTACCAATTCCGCCACCCCGGCAATATTATTTTTAAGTTTATTATAGCAAATTTTAAATATAATTGTAATTATTATTAATAGATTCTTTAGTTTGAATAAAAAATTATATTAGTTTATTTATTCGCATCTTGTTTAGGGGCTAATTTTTCAATTATTAGTTTATTATTAGTAATTTTTAGTTTAATAGAGTCGCCTTCTTGAACATCACCTTTGAGTATATATTTGGCAAGTTCATTTTCAATATATTTTTGTATTACTCTTTTCATAGGTCTTGCGCCAAATTCTGGTTCATAGCCCTTTTCAGCTATAAAATCTACAACAGAATTATCTATTTCAGCCTTAATATTTTGAGCTTTTAACATTCTTATAACTTTATCCAGTAATAGTTGTGCAATAGCCCTCACATGTTGCTTATTAAGTGGATGGAAAACAATAATATCGTCTATTCTATTTAAGAATTCGGGTCTAAAATGAGTTTTTAGCGCATTAAATATTTTTTGTTTTAATTCTTCCCAATCAACACCAGGTTTATATTCTTTATGTGTTTTTATAAAATCTAAAATTTTATCAGCTGCAAAGTTACTAGTAGCAATAATTATTGTATTTTTAAAATCTACAGTTCTGCCTTTAGAATCTGTTAGTCTACCATCATCTAATACTTGCAACAAAATATTAAAAACATCAGGATGGGCTTTTTCAATTTCATCTAATAATATAAGCGAATATGGATTTCGTCTTACTTTTTCTGTTAGTTGTCCGCCTTCTTCATGTCCTACATACCCAGGAGGAGAACCAATTAATTTAGAAACACTATGTTTTTCCATAAATTCACTCATATCAAGCCTAATTATTGCCTCTTCGCTGCCATAAACATATTCAGCAAGTGCTTTTGCAAGTTCTGTTTTACCTACGCCTGTTGGCCCTAAAAATAAAAATGATGCTATTGGCCTTGATTCTTCTTTTAGTCCGACTCTACCTCTTCTTACAGCTTCTGCAACAGCTTGTATAGCTTCTTCTTGAGCTATGACTCTTTTGTGTAAGATTTCTTCTAAATGTAATAATTTTTCTTTTTCTTCACTTTTAAGTTTATTAACGGGTATACCAGTCATTTTAGAAATAACAAACCTAATAACTTCTGCGTCTACAGTTGGGCTACCTTTACCACGAGCCTTTTTCCATGCATCTAACAATTCTTTTTGTTTTTCTTTTAATACTTCAATTTCTTGTTTTAATTTTGCTGCTTGTTCATATTTCCCTCCTCTAGTTAAAGCTTCGCGTTCTTTTTCAAGCTGTGCAATTTCAGATTTTACTTTTCTTAATTCATTTGGTTCTAAATGGTATTGCATCTTTACATAACTTGCTGCTTCATCTAAAACATCTATTGCTTTGTCTGGTAAATATCTATCTTGAATATAACGTGATGAAAGGATAACAGCATGCTTTATAGCTTCATCTGTAATTTTTACTTTATGGAATGCTTCATATTTGTCTTTTAAGCCCTTTAAAATTTCGATAGCAGCTACTTCTGTAGGTTCTTCTATTAATACTGGCTGAAATCTTCTTTCTAGTGCTGCGTCTTTTTCAATATATTTTTTATATTCATTTAATGTTGTTGCACCGATAATTTGGAATTCTCCACGAGCAAGAGCGGGTTTTAATAGATTAGCTAAATCTAACTGACCTTCTATTGCACCTGCACCTACCACTGTATGCAATTCGTCAATAAATAATATTACTTCTTTTGAAGATTTTTCTAATTCTTCTAGTATTTTTTTTGCTCTTTCTTCAAATTCACCTCGATATTTTGTACCTGCAAGTAGCGAACCTAGATCTAGCTCTTTTACTTGTTTATTTTTTAATTCTTCAGGAACTGAACCTTCAATAATTTTTTGCGCAAGCCCTTCTACAATAGCAGTTTTACCAACACCTGGCTCACCAATTAATACAGGATTATTTTTACGGCGCCTTATTAATATTTGAATAATTCTTGTTATTTCATCTTCTCTGCCTATTACGGGATCAAGCTTGCCCTGTCGAGCAAGGTTTGTTAAATCACGAGAAAATTTGTCTAATGTTGGAGTATTAGATTGTGCCTGTTTTGCTTTCTTGCTTGAACCTAGTACTTTTGAAATTGCTTTTTCTAATTTATCTGGAGTAATTTTAAATGATTGTAAAATATAACTAGCAATACCTTCTCCTTCTAAAAGTAATGCCATTAACATATGTTCTGTGCCAATATAATTATGTCCCCACTCTTTTGCTATATAATATGCTGTTTGGAAACTACTTTTTGCTCTTGGTGAAAAATCTAAAGTATCATTAAAAAAATTAACATTATATGATTGTGTTCTATTAAGCTCGTATTGTAAAGTTTGTGATAGCTGTTCGATATTTATATTTAATTCTTGCAATATTTTTTGAACAACATCATCTTGTAAAAGGGCTAACAAAATATGTTCAGTATCTACATAAGGAGCATCTACTTTTCTTGCTATTTCTACTGATAAATTTAAAGCTTTTTTTAATCTTTCAGAAATTAAATTTTCAAAACTGTGACCTTGCATAAAAAATTATAACATACTTGTCAAGAATTAAGCACATAAGATGGTTAACATGTTATAATTTAAGCAATGGTTTATATAAAAACTGGGACATTAAAGGGAAGAAGATTGAAAATTCCCAAAAGTGCTAGAGTATCTCAAGGTCTATTAAGACAAAAGATATTTGATTTTTTAGCTGATTTTGTAAAGGGCGCAAGGATACTAGATTTATATGCTGGAGCAGGCACTTTTGGTTTTGAAGCTTTTTCAAGAGGTGCAAGTCACGTTACTTTTGTGGAAAATAATATTGGGGCTATTTTAAGAATAAAACAAAACCTTGAAAGGCTAGGCTTACAAAATATTTCTAATGGCTTTACAATAATAAGATCAGAAGTTGATGTATTTTTAAATAATGAAATTAAAAAATATCAAAAAGTTGGAGCTACAAAATATGACATAATTTTTATTGACCCTCCTTATAAAAAAATTCTAAATCAAACTGTTGAACACCAAAAGAGATATGTAAGAAAGGTTTTATTTAAAGCATATAAATTGTTGAATAATAACGCTGTTGTGATTCTTAAACTCCACAAAAAAATACCAGTTACTCTAATGTCTGGCATGGCATTGTTAAAAACTATTAATCATGGTATTAATGCTGTTTATGTTTTAGTTCAACCTCAAGCAAATCAATATGAGAAGAAATTAGCAGGGGAAAGGTTAATATATGGTTCTAAAGAATTTGTACAGGTCGGAGGAAGGAAAAGCACAAAAATCAAAAAAGGTATTAAAAAGAAAAAATTAAATGAACAAGATTATTATGAATTTAGTAAGTTGGTTTAGAAGACTAGTTACGGAAAATAAAAAGAATAATTTACGAATTAAAGCATTTACTTTAGTTGAAATTTTAGTTGTGTTAGCAATTACTAGCGTAGTATTATTATTTAATTATAGTATTGCTATGTCTTTAAGCAAGGGGTTTATAAGTTCATCTGCTTCAAAAGCTTTATTAGAATTTATTAGAACAACAAAACAACTTGCAATTTTAAACACCGAAAATTATAATGAATTTTTAATGGGTATGGGGGTTAAGTTTGTAAAAGAATCAAATGGCACAGATATTGTTAGAAGATTAAAATATAGAACTTCTGGGGTTTATACATTTTTAAGTTATCAAGATCCTACTAATTCTTCTAGCTTTATTGAATTACCTCAAGATTCATATAATTTTTTACGTATTCCTAATCAAGTTACATTAAGCTTTTATACTGATAATACTCATACCCCAGTTAACTGTAATGGTGATTTACTTTTGATATTTGAGTCTTTATTTGGCAAGCCTCATTTATATTGTGTTGTATCAGAAAATACAATTAATGTTATAAATTTTAACAAAATCATTATACATTTTACTAATTACCAAAATAAAATTATAATTAATCAAAATGGAGAAGTTTATGGTACTTTTAAATAAAAGGTTAAAAGCATTTTCATTAATTGAAGTTTTGGTGTCCCTTGCTATTGTTTCATTTTCTATTTTATATTTATTAACCTTGGCAGCTAATTTAACTAGAAAAGCAACAATTAATAAATTGCAGATTCAAATGAGTATAGTTGCATCAGGAGTTTTAGAACAAGCCAAAAGTACACTATATACAAAACAGCGTGATCAAAACTGGAATACATTACTAAATAATAATACCTTAAAAATTAATCCTAACACAAAGGAAGTAGAAACTGCTTCAAACTGTAACTTTAACGATAACCCTTTAAACAGTAACTGTCCTAGTGTTAATGAATTAGACCAAAATCAATACAGTTTTTTAGGTTATATAATAAAGGCAGAGCAAGTTAATAATAACCTATTTAAATTGACAATAAAGATTGCTTGTAAAGAAGTGACAAGTAATTCTAATTGTCCGAATGGGTTAAGACCTGTTATTTATGAAGCTTATATAACCAAGTATTAAATATGAAAGAATTATTTAAAATTAAATTTAAAGAAAAGATTAAAGCGTACACATTAATAGAAGTATTAATTAGTATAACTATTTTAAGTGCTTTATTTTTGGTTTTAGGGCAAACAATCCTTACAATTTATAAAGCAAATCAGTATATATCAACTTTAAATACAATAAATACAGAAAGTAGTATTGCATTACACATTATAAAAAAAGTTTTAATTTCTGCGTCTCCTGAAAGTGTAAAGTGTGATCCACCGGCACCTGGAGGTAAACAAGATATTAATAATGATGGACAAAATGATAAATTTTTATTAAAATTTAGAACAGTAGATGGGAAAAACGAGTATTTATTAGTATTACACAAAAATGAGGTTGTCCCCTATTCGATGGGAAATATGCATTACAACAAATTAGTTTTATATAAATATAATAATGAGCATCATAGGTTTGAAGAATATGTTTCATTAACTAACCCAGATGTTACATTTAATAATATAGACGTAGAGTGTTCTTCCTTAACTAATGATACTATATCAAATATAAGCTTTGTTTCTGTGACATTTAGGGGGAGTCTTGATAGCTTGAATAAGTATTTATTTATACCAAAGTTAAATGGTCAGCATATTGTTAAAGATTATCCCATTTATACTAATGTTTTAATACAAAATTAAATTACTAATAAAATTATTGTTGTAATTAGACTTAGAATTCCAACAAAACCTATTGATTTTTTATTCAGAATTAAGCTAAATAATATACCAAAGACAGAAGATATTAGAATAATTAATAAACCTGTTTGAATAGGGAATAAAAGTATTGTAATAATTATTAATAAAATATCAGCTAAAGCTATTTTTTTATTTTTATAGTAGTAAAGAAAAAGGATAGCAAAAAAAGATGCTACTAATAAATTTGCTATATAACTTGGCTTTGATAGCCGTTGCTGAGGTATTGTAAATAATAATTGAAAAATAAATAAAAGTATTATATATAAAATATATACAAAAAGTGAAATTCTCTTATCCTTTAGGTCTTGGATAAACAAAATTAGCGCCCCCCCTAACAATAAAATGCTTAATAAGATTTTAAGCATTTATTGACTATTTCCAGTTGGATTAATTAAACCAGCACACTTTATTATGCTACCTAACGGACCGTCACAATAACACCCCCATTTATTATCTTGGAATTGTTGAGCTATATCTTGAACATTACCACTTGAAGCTATTTCTGTTAATGTACATATTGCATACTTGCTACCATCATCATTTACATAATAGGCCATAGCATTATCTAAGTCTTTGCCACCACTTATAGCTATTGGGCTTCTAAAGCCCTCTTCAAAGTATTGATAGAGTGGGGCCTGTTCAGGGTTATCTGCTTGGGCAGAGCCTGTTTCATTAAGGCCAGTCAAGCTTGTAACATCACATCTAGTATAAGTATTTCCATCTGAACCGGTTACAGTTTGACCACAATTAAGTCCTGATGTTCCACTATGTGGAAATTCTAGATTGTCATTATAATAAGCAAGTAAAGCTGTTTGTAGTGTTGCGATTGCTCTTTGTCTAGATGTATCCCTTGCTTTTTTAAGACCGTAGGTTAACCCTGCTAATGAAGCCAAAAGCAAAAAGGCAATAATAGACATAACTACCATTAGCTCAATAAGAGTAAAACCTTCTATTTTTTTTCTTAATTTCATATTTATTTTAGTAATATATTATTGCTTATCTTTTTATTTATATCAGTATATCATTATCCGATGCTTGTTGCAAGTTGTGTTAAAGGTAAATAAATTGCAACTACAATTGTGCCTACAACTACACCTAATAAAAGTATTATTAATGGTTGAATTAAGCTGGATATATTTTTTACAACACTCATTACTTCTGTTTCATAATATTGAGCCAACTTGTGTAAAACAACATCTAGTTGGCCTGATCTTTCACCTACATCAAACATATAACCAACAATCTTAGGAAATATGGAGGATTTTAGTAATAATTCAGATGCTTTACCACCTGAAGCTACATGATCATAAACATCTTGTATTTCTAATTTAAACCAAAAGTTAGGAACAGCTTTTTGAGCTAATTGCAAGCTTTTTAATATTGGTACACCAGCACTAAGCATTAAATACATAACCCTTGCAAAAATTGAAACTTGATATTCTCTATATAATTTACCAAAAATAGGTAATTGCATCTTTATTTTATCTAAAGTTTTCTGGCCTCCTTTGCTCTTTGACCATTTATAAAATAAAAATCCAATTATTGCAAAAAACAAAAAGTACAAATAAATGTATTTAATAAAGGTATCACTTATTATTAATAATAGTTTGGTAATTAGTGGTAATTTAAGATTAAAATCTTTAAAAACTGTTTTTAATTTTGGCATTATCACAAAAGTAATAAAAGATAAAACTGCTAAGATTACAAATGTAACAACTGCTGGATACATCATTGCGCCTTTTATAGCAGATGTGATTTTTTGTCTTTGCGTATAATCTTTGCTTAATTTTTTAAATATTTTGTCAAGTGTTCCACTAGACTCACCTGCTTCAATTAAAGATAAAGTAATTTCATCAAAAAGCTCAGGAAATTTGCTAAAAGACTCACTTAAAGATTTGCCACTCGATACATCAGCATAAACTTCATTTAATATTTTTTTCAGCGGATAATAGTCAGTTTGGGCAGCCAAAACAGAAATAATCTTTGATATAGGAATACCTGCGCTAATCATAACAGAGAATTGTTTTACTAAAAATACTTTTTCTTTTAGCGGAAACCCACCTATGTTTATCTCTTTTAAGCTTTGTAGATCAAAAAGAGGTGTAATTTCATCTATGTATATGGGAGACAAATCATTTTCGTATAAATATTCGAGCAATTGTTTTTTATTTATCGCCTCATAAGTGCCTTTAACCCTAGTTCCGTTTTTTTTAAGAGCAGTATATCTATACTTTTTTAATTTTGTATCATTTGTCATGTTTATTTACATCCAATTTAGAATTTCGTTTGGGTATAAAGAATATTCTTTTGCTTGATCTAGTGTAATAAATCCTTCTTTTACAAGGCGTGCCAGGGACATTTCTAATGGTTGCATGCCAGAATCTACTGAAGTTTTTATTACATTATCAATTTGATAATATTTTCCATCTCTAATTAAATTTTTAATAGCATCATTAGCAATCATAATTTCTACAGCAGGGCGCATTCCACCACTTGTTAGAGGAATAAGTCTTTGTGAAACTACAGCTCTTATTACAGCAGATAATTGAGCCTTTATAACATCTTGATTTGATTCGAATAATGTTACATATCTTTCTATGGTTTGAGAAGCACTATTAGTATGCAATGTGGCGAATACTAAATGACCTGT
>Ga0256833_1002568_pt1 | contig 12714 bp, 12 predicted proteins | sample 356284metaG_FD_190535 | JGI IMG/M metagenome (GOLD analysis project Ga0256833, IMG submission 190535) | Hydrothermal vent microbial communities from Mid Atlantic Ridge, Atlantic Ocean - 356-284 | ecosystem: Environmental > Aquatic > Marine > Hydrothermal vents | place: Atlantic Ocean: Mid...
TTGATAGATATGTTGCAAGTATGTTTTTTGATTTTGATAAAGGTCTTGATGTATCGATACTCAAAGAAGAGAATGGTGATCCTTTGATTTTTGTACAAGGGGATGCATCTTTAAAATTGAGTGGATATATTGGTCCAAAAGAGTATAAAGTACTTCAATCCATTCATCCAGAACTCACAGATGCGATTGAGTTTGGTTGGTTTTCTTTTCTTGCTAAACCATTTTACAAAGTGCTTTTATGGATAAATTCATATGTAGGTAATTGGGGTTGGGCAATTATACTCTTTACATTATTGGTCAAATTGATTCTATTCCCGCTATCGTATAAAGGGATGATGTCAATGCAAAAGTTGAAAGACTTGGCACCAAAAATGAAAGAGATGAAAGAGAAATATAAGGGTGACCCTGCCAAAATGAATGTGAAGATGATGGAGATGTACAAAAAAGAGGGAGCAAACCCTATGGGGGGATGTTTACCGATGATTCTTCAAATTCCTGTATTTTTCGCGCTTTATAGAGTACTACTCAATGCAGATGAATTACAGGGTGCACATTGGATACATGGCTGGATAGATAATTTGGCTGTGATGGACCCCTATTTTATATTGCCTCTTTTGATGGGTGCATCGATGTGGTTTCAGCAACGAATTACCCCTACAACCATGCAAGATCCGCTACAAGAGAAAATTTTTAAGTTTTTTCCTGTGATTATGACAGTATTTTTTGTATACTTCCCTGCAGGACTCGTTTTATATTGGTTGGTGAATAATTTGTTTACAATTGGACAACAATATTACATTAATACAATGTATGCTAAATATAAAGCACAGATGTCTACAAAAATTAAGAATACAAAGGATAACTAGATGATAAAGGTTGAAGCACCGACGTTAGAAGAGGCTTATACAAAAGCATCTTTGGCGTTAGAATGTTCTATTTCTGAACTTCAATGTGAAGTTGTGCAACACCCAAGTAATGGAATTTTAGGTTTATTTAAAAAAGAGGCTATTATTATTGCTAGCCATAAGGCTCAAAAACCACAAACACAAGAGGAGTATCTAAGGGTACCAAGTATAGAAGAGCGTACAGCAGAACGTATTGTGGATGCTGTAACACATAAGCGTGCAGAGAAAGAACCCACAGTAAAAAAAGAACAGACAGTAGAAAAAAAGATTGAGAACAATGAGATTGTTGATAACTTTTTTAGTGAAAAAGATAAAACATCAAATAAAAGAGAAGTGAAAGAGGCTGAAGAACCAGTTGTCTATACTGAATTGGCACTACAAATAGAAAATCAGTTAAAAGAACTTTTTGCACAGTCATGTTTCATGATTGATGTGATAGAGGTAGATGTTATTGATGATACTGCATTAATATTTATTGATGGTGAGGATGCTGCACTGCTGATAGGTAAAGAGGGGTATCGTTATAATGCGCTTTCTTATATACTTTTTAATTGGCTTCATACAAAATATGAACTTTTTATTAAGCTTGAAATAGCAGAGTTCCTTACAAAACAACATGAGATGATCAGTGTTTATCTTCAACCAGTTATTGCCACCATTGAAGAGACTGGACGTGGAAAAACACGTCCCTTAGATGGTATTTTAGTGCAAATTGCACTAGAACAATTGCGTGAACGCTTCCCCGATAAATATGTTGCGGTAAAAACAGCAAAAGATGGCAAAAAATTTGTTGTTATTAATGCCTTTAACAACAAAAGTAATGGCTGAAAATATACGGGCTAACAACACTATTGTAGCTATTGCTACAGCTCAAGGTGTCTCTTCTATCTCGATTATACGAGTAAGTGGAGATGCTGCACTTGATATCGCTCAAAAAGTTTCTCATCTGAAAAATATAAAACCACGATATGCACACCTTACTTCTATATACAATGTAGAGAATCATCTGATTGACCAAGCTATTATGATTTACTTTGTGGCTCCTTATTCATTTACGGGGGAAGATATAGTTGAATTTCAATGTCATGGTGGCATGGTTGTAGCCCAAGAGATACTTGATACTATCTTGGTATATGGAGCAAGACTTGCAGAACCTGGAGAGTTTTCAAAGCGTGCCTTTTTAAATGGAAAAATTGACCTTAGCAAAGCAGAAGCAATCTCTAAATTAATAGAAGCTAAATCTGTAGATGCAGCTAAAATTTTAGCAAAACAGATGAAGGGTGAGCTTCAAATATTTGTAGATGAAAGTAGAGAATCACTTTTACGTGCATTGGCATATTCGGAAGTAATGATTGATTATGCTGAAGAGGATATTCCTGCGGATATTATGCAAAGTATTGTTTCTCAATTAGAGGCACTTTCAGAGAAAATTGAACATATCGTTGATGCGAGCTATAGACGCAGAGGTCTCATCGAAGGATTCAAGGTAGCAATCATAGGTAAACCAAATGTAGGTAAAAGCTCATTACTAAACGCACTATTGAGTTACGATAGAGCGATTGTATCAGATATCGCAGGAACAACTAGAGATACGATAGAAGAGCAGGTACGTATTGGTTCACATATTATCAGATTGGTAGATACAGCAGGGATAAGAGATTCAACAGACACGATAGAAAAAATAGGTATTGAGCGTTCTCTCTCTTCTATAGAAGATGCTGATGTAGTGATTGCCCTTTTTGATGCTTCACGCCCTTTTGATAAAGAAGATAAAAAAATTTTAGAATTATTAGAAAAATTGGAAGATAAACATATTATTGTGGCAGTGAATAAAACAGATTTAGAGCATCTTTTTTGCTTGGAAAATCTAGTAGGATATGAGGTGCTTGAAGTGAGTGCCAAAAAGTCATTTTATCGTCTTACAGAGCGCTTGAAATTGCTATTTGACACTATAGGTGAAGGTGAAGAGCTTATGCTCATTTCTGCACGCCAAATTGAGGCAGTTACAAAAGCAAAAGAAGCTATACAAGCAGCCAAAATACCTTTGAGAGAGGGTGAATTAGAATTTTTCTCTTATCATCTTCAAGAAGCTGTCAAAGCAATCTCTTCTATATCTAGACCTTATGATAGTGAAGAGATATTAGATAAAATGTTTGGTGAATTTTGTTTAGGGAAGTAATACTTCGGTAAGCAAAAAAAGATAAAATAATAACATGAAGAATTTTGAATTATATATCATTATTATTTTGCTTGCTATGATTGTATGGATTTTGTATGACAGTATTAAACACTATCGAGGGCTAAAGCGTAAACTAAAAAATTTACACTATTTTGCAAAAGAGGGTGAAGTGAGATCCCAAAATCAATTGGCAAAGCATTATCAAAGAGGAGAGATGGTCAAAAAAGATTGTCAAAAAGCAGCCTTTTGGTATCAGAAAGCTGCTTTTAAAGGTGACAGGGAAGCAAGAAATCATTTAAAAGATTTTTTTGAATATAATAAAAAGAATATCAAGAAAACAAAATGTTAATTGTGTATAATTAATAATTGAATCCTCTGAGTAACCTAAACATTCACAATGGGCTTTGCAAATGTAAGATTGTGCAAAAGATTTATAAGTCCTAGCTGTAGCTAAGACGCCTTAAATATTTTGTGCAAGATTGCGTTTGCAAAGCCCACCCTTCGGGCATCACTAGCTTTCGCCTATGCGTTGTTACTCTTTTTCGACTTAGCTAAGGCTAGGTCTTCAAAAGAGTGCCTAGCCTAGACGAAAGCTAGTGATGTTGTGAACGTCTAGGTTATTCAGAGGGTTCAATTCAATAATGGGGTAAATATAATGACGAAAAAAATAACTGTAGCGATAGCTGTGCTATCATTAACAATCTTTTCTGCTTGTTCAAAAAGACAAATTGTGATTCCAAAACAATCAGGGGGTGATATTGTTAGTACCGCTAGTGATAATACTTGGATAAATGATAGCACTGATGAAAATATAGATATATCAGATATTGAAAATAATATCACAATGAACGAATCTACACCAATGGGTCAAAATCAAGAGAATGGGAAAATGGAGCGTATAGCCTTTCCTGTATCTGAATATAGTCACTTGGCACGCACAGGAAAAGGTACAGTAAAAGGTGCCATTTATCTAAAAGATGCGTACGGTAGAACGATAGCAGGAAAAAATACAAGGCTCTATCTTAATCCTGTGACTTCATACTCTAAGCAGTGGTACAATGAGAGTTATCTTGGTGGATATAAGATGCAAAAAGCAGATAGCAGACTCTTTAATTATTTGAGATTTACAGCATCGGATAATGAAGGAAGATTTGCATTTTATGGTGTGCCTTCAGGCACTTATTATCTTATTGGTACTGTAAAATGTGGTAGTGAATGTGGCTATGCAATAGCTAAAAATGTACGTATTGCCACGCAAGTAAGTGTTAGAGGTAATCAAATTGTTACAAAAAACCTTACGAGACTCATCGAGTAAGTCTCTATGGTTTAGGATAGGCTTTTTCTAGAGCTTTATAGAGTGATTTTGGTGTCATATTAGCTTCTTTTTCCAAGATGGCTTGCATGGTGACATTGTCCTCTTTGCCATGCCATATTTTAATATAGTTTCCCTCTTTGTATCCATGGTCTTGTCTAAATTGATTTAAGATATTTTTACCCACATACAATTGATATAAACTATGCAAATTTAGTCCGGCAATCATTGCAATATCCATAAAGAGATTCATTGTTTTTTCTATGGGGTCTTCACAAAATAGACTTTGTATCAAAAGTTCTACAGCTTCAATCTGTTCATAATAGTCTTTAGTCGTTGGGACTGTGTTGTTTGTAAATTTTGAAAAGTTTTCGAGTTGGCTAATATGTTGTGCCAAATTTTCAATGCTTCCCATATTTTTTATCTTATATTCCTGTAATCCCTGAGACATGATAAAATGCCAGATATCTACGGTTTCAATTTTTATATTTTCATAGTCAGGGATATCATCTATATTTTTCCAATGTTTCCAAGGATACGACTCGATAAGTTCCGCACACTCTAGATATGTACATCGTCTCCAATCAATTTTTTTCCCATTTTTTGTGATGCCTTTTTCCCATCCTATGCCATTGGTAGCATCGTTGAGTTCTTGTTGCAGCAGAAGCATTTGTAAGATTTTATTCATTATGTACCTTTTTGATTCAGTGAGTATGATTGTACCAAAAATTACTTTGTCTTAGAGACATTACAATAGAGTAAAAAGTAAAAAATAGGTATGATTGAATGAGGGAAATGAAGGTGATAGTATGTTGATGAAAATATTTATAGTTTTACTCTTGGGCTTTGGTATTTGGAAGATGACAGATATAAATCTACAATCTTCTCCCAAAGAAGTCGTTGTACGTAAAGTAGCACCAATGGATATAGAGTATGTTGCTACAGAAGCACAAGCTTACCTTAATAGTATACGTGAAAAGATGCATATGCATACACTTGCTAAAAATGCAAAATTGGCACAGGCTGCAGAAGCACATGCCAAATATATGGTTGTAAACAATGAACCTGGACATGAAGAGATTAAAGGAAATAGGGAATTTACAGGTGAAAAGCCTTGGGATAGAGCATTTAAATTTGGATATCTATCTCGACAGGTGAGTGAAAATGTTTCAGCATATCAGCACGCTGCAAAAGAGTCTGTAGATTCACTGTTTTCTGCCATTTATCATCGTTTTGGATTTTTAAGTACAACGATTAATGAGATGGGTGTTGGTGCGTTTCAAGATGAGTTTGACAGTGATAAGAGTGCTTTTGTTTATGTCATGGGTAATAGTGACGTGAATACGCTTTGTAAATCGAAAAGTTTTTCAGGCAATGGTAGATATGTACTAGCATGCAATGATGAAAGCTTTCGTGTAAAAGAAAAAGATTTTTCGCAGGCTATGCGGTATGCAAAACAGATAAATCCTGATATGGTAGTGTATCCTTATGATGAACAACGGGATGTACCTCCTGTTTTTTATAACGAAACCCCAGACCCTTTACCAAATTTGGATGTCAGTGGTTTTCCTATAAGTGTTGAGTTTAATGATTATTTCTATAAAGATCTTGCACTTCTCTCTTTTATGCTCTATGACAGTGATGGAAATTCTGTAGCAGTACAACCCATGGATAAAGAGAGTGATCCAAATGGTCGTTTTACAGATAAGCAGTTTGCTATATTTCCATTAAAGCGATTGGCATATAATGCGAAATATTATGCTGAAATTGAATTTAGAGATAAAACTGGCATTCAAAAGAGAAGATGGTCCTTTTATACCACTCGTATACAAGATGAGTTTCATAAAGTGAGCAAACTGTATGATGAAATGACGATTGAACCTGACAAGAGTTATGTCATATATTTTGAACCCATAGATGGACATGATGTATTGAAAGACCTTCAATTTCCAAAAGAAGTAGATGTGCAGTTTATAGACAGTAATACAATCAAATTGACACTTATGCCAGAGCTTTCAGAGGAGATAGAAGAATTTGTGTTAGATACAGGTGTCAAAAAACTGCGGATTAAAGTAAAGGCTCCCTAAAAGGTTAACCTCGTATCTCTAAAAAATTCTTGGTACTGATATCATCCCATGGTTTATTGAGTTTGACAAAGCTTTGATAGCTTTCGAGTACACGTGTAAAATCTGTACTTTTATGGCTCTCTTCTTTGAGTACTTCACCTAGTGCCACCTTGGCTGCATCCATCATCTCTTTTGGAAATGTTTTGATTTGTACATTTTTGGGTAACGCTTGGAGTGCTTTTGCATTTTTATATCGAAACTCTTGTAGCATGTTGCTTGTCATCTCTTCACTAGCAGCGGTTATGATTGCTCTATGTTCTTCGCTGAGCTTCTCCCAACGGGCTTTATTGAAAGTGATTTCTAGTATGCTTCCTGGTTCATGCCAGCCTGTGTAGTAGTAGGGTGCAGCTTTGGCAAAACCCATCATACTATCTAGGGCAGGGCCTACCCATTCGGTAGCATCTATCGTACCTCTCTCTAGAGAAGTGTATATCTCCCCAGCAGGTAGTAGCACAGGATTGACCCCTAGTTTTTTCATCACCTCACCACCTAGACCAGGGATACGCATTTTGAGTCCTTTGAGGTCAGCAAGGGTATGAATCTCTTTTTTAAACCATCCACCCATCTGAGGGCCTGTGGTACCACCTATAAGTGGATAAAGATTAAACTTACCGTACATCTCACGCCATAAATCATAGCCTCCGCCAAACTTCATCCATGTAATCATCTCTTCACTTGTCAGCCCTAGTGGCATACCACCAAAGATACTAAACGCAGGATTTTTACCTTTCCAATAATAGACACCTGAGTGAAATGCATCTATCTGTGCTGCAGAAGTAGCATCAAAGACCTGTAGGGCAGGGACTAAGATATTTTTGGCAAAGATTTTGATTTCTAAGCTACCCCCACTTAAGGTATAGCAACGCTTGGCAAAGTTATCAACACCGGTACCCATGATAGGAAAATGTGCAGGCCATGAGGTAGCAAGTTTAAGTGTCACTTTTTTACCTCTATTGATAGATATATTTTTGCCCTCATTTGTTTCTTTGGCTCTATGGCATCCCCCAAGAGCTAGTGCAGAGGCTCCTAAGGCAGTCGTGGTGATAAAGTCTCTTCTTTTCATGCGAATTCTATCCTAATATTAATGATTTAATAGTAACATAACATACGTTTTAAAGGGGTGAATTTGAACTGCCAATTATGTAATAAAGCTACAATATTGTTCGTAGATGAAAAAACGAAGGTAGAATATTATCATTGTCATGCCTGTGAATATGTCTTCAAATCTACCCAATATCATCAAGATTTAGATACCCAAAAAGAACGCTATAACTTACATGAAAATAATGAAGATGATGCAGGATATAGAGCTTATTTTCAACGCTTTTTGGACTTTGTCTTGCCTCAAATTTCTGATGTCACTAAGGCATTGGATTTTGGCTGTGGCAGAACCTCTTTATTGGCAAGTCTATTGGAAAAAGAGGGTATTGCATCTGCCTATTATGACCCTATTTATCATCCAAATAGATTAGATACATATGCAAAATATGATTTGATTGTCTCGACAGAGGTCTTTGAGCATCTACACAATCCTAAAGCCATATTTGGGCATTTGATAGAGCGTTTAAATAGCAATGGTTATCTCGCAATACAGACAGAGTTTCATAGCAATGAAGCAGAGTCATTTAAAAAGTGGTGGTATCCACAAGACCCCACACATATTGTATTTTTTAGGGCTCATACATTTCGTGTATTGGCTCAAATGTATGGGTGTAGGGTAGTCTCAGATAATGGTAAAAATATGATACTCTTACAAAAAACAGAGCAGATTTGTGACTAGTAAAAAACCTCTACCCATAGTATCATACGAAAGTATCAAAGAAAATATAGGTAATGGAAAGCCTACTATCCTAGCTTTTGGTATGTCTCACTGTTACAGCTGTTTAGCCATGTCTAAAGTTTTTGCAGAGGTACTGCAAGCCCATCCAGAGTACCAAATCTACTCCATTGACTCCCAAAAAGATCGTCTCATCGCACGTGACACCTATAAACTCAAAGAGATGCCAACACAAATATTTTTTAATGCAGAGGGTGAGGAGGTGTTTCGACATATTGGGGCGTATAAGAAAGCTGTGTTGGATATTATTTTGAAGAAATGGGGGTTTGTGTAGTACTTAACCAAAATTACGCTAAAATCGCATTAAATTACACAAAGGCTATAACATGGCAAAAAGAACAATCAAAAAAGCAGTACTGGCTTACTCTGGTGGGCTAGATACGAGTATTATTCTTAAATGGCTTCAAGATGAGTATGCGTGTGAGGTAGTGACATTTACTGCTGACCTTGGTCAGGGTGAAGAGGTGGAGCCTGCACGTCAAAAAGCGTTGGATATGGGTATCAAAGAAGAGAATATCTTTATCCTTGATTTACGTGAAGAGTTTGTGAAAGACTTTGTATTTCCTATGTTTAGAGCCAATGCTATTTATGAGGGTGAGTATCTGCTTGGTACTTCTATAGCACGTCCGCTTATCTCTAAAAAGCAGATAGAGATAGCACATCAAACAGGTGCTGACGCTGTGAGTCATGGTGCAACAGGAAAAGGGAATGACCAAGTGCGTTTTGAGCTTGGATACCTAGCACTTGACCCAGATATCGCGGTGATTGCTCCCTGGAGAGAGTGGGACTTGAATTCACGTACAAAATTACTAGAGTATGCGAAAAAACATGGCATCGACATCGATGGTAAAGGGCAAGCCAAACCTTATTCTATGGATGCGAACTTATTGCATATCTCGTATGAGGGTGAGTGGTTAGAAAACCCGTATAATGAGCCAGAAGATGATATGTGGTTATGGTCTGTCAAACCAGAAGCAGCACCAGATACACCTGAATACATTACCATCGCTTACAAAAAAGGTGACCCAGTAGCTATCAATGATGAAGAGATGAGCCCAGCGACAATCCTCACTAAGCTGAATGAATATGGTAACAAACATGGTATAGGACGTATAGATATCGTAGAAAACCGTATGGTAGGGATGAAAGCACGTGGATGTTATGAGACCCCAGGTGGGACTATCATGCTTAAAGCACATAGAGCTATTGAGTCTATCACCTTAGATAGAGAAGAGGCACATATGAAAGATGAGCTCATGCCAAAGTATGCCAAACTTATCTACAACGGTTTATGGTGGTCTCCTGAGCGTCGTATGCTCCAAACTGCCATTGATGCAACACAAGAACAGGTACAAGGTGAAGTCAAACTTAAATTGTATAAAGGAAATGTGATTGTCGTAGGGCGTAAGTCTGATGTGACACTCTATTCAGAGGAACACTCTACCTTTGAGGCAGATGATGTATATAATCAAGCAGATGCAGAAGGATTTATCCGTCTGAATGCCTTACGTTTTATTATCGAGGGTAAAAAACAACCTGAACGTATCGCTTCATTGGTAGGGACAGAAGAGGAAGAGTGTCGTATAGAAACAGGTAAACACACGGTATGTGAAAAGGTAAAGCGTTTCTTTGGTTTTAGGAAGAAGAAAGAGACGGAAGAAAAATAAAAGTTATTTGAATCTCTTTCTATACAAGTAACCTTTTGGCTACTTGTAATACTTTAGAAGGGACAAATTTAACAAAACGTTCTCTATATATAATACTTGGTATTAATTCTAAAAAAATATAAGCTACATAAAACATAGGATAAAAGACTTTATACTCGTAGCTAAATGATTTAAATGTATAGCGTTCCTTGAACCATTTTTGAGCACTTTTGAGTCCATGGTAGAGTAGTAATACTTCTGCAGCAAAGATAGAACCCCAAATAAAATAGGTCATTGTAGTAACCAGCAAGGCACCCTCTATCCCATATATTCCCATGACTGCTGCTAGAAAGATTGCTCCATAAATAGAAAAAGAACCAAATCCAATCGTCGCGAAAATAACCAAAGCAGAAAAGATAAAAAGTAAAGCACCTAAAAGAAAAAAGAGCTCTAGCCATGTTTTTTGTTCTGTAAAGGTAGGGCTAAAGTAGGCACCCAATAGGGTGACTACAAAGATAGAAAGAATAATGAAAACTAAAGAGCGGTATTCTTGCATAATTTTCCTTTTGTTCAAAGGGCAACCACAAGGGATTGCCCCTACATGTATAAAAATTTATTGTAGGGGTATCCCCTTGTGGGTACCCACCAAATCAATCAATCTCATAGAGTTTTATGAGACTTTTCACATCAGCCTTACGCCCTAGCCATTTTTGGTAAAGCTCTGACATCTCTTTAGCTCCACCATTGGCTAAGATATACTCTTTATACCCTTTTGCTTTTTCTTTGTCAAATCCATCTTTATTATCAAGACATTCAAAAAAGGCATCTGCACTGAGTACTTCTGCCCATTTGTAAGAGTAGTATCCTGCGGCATATCCTCCTGCAAATATGTGTGCAAACCCGTGCTGAAATTTATTATAGCTTGGAGGTTTGAGTAGAGATGTTTTTTCTCGTATGTTATCAAGTAGAGCTTGCACCTCTTCGCCTTGGTAGAGGTCTTGATGGAGCTTAAAGTCAAAGAGAGAAAACTCAACTTGGCGTAAGATACCTAGCGCTGCTTGGTAGTTTTTGGTCTCCTTGATCTTTGACATAAGCTCCTGACTGATAGGCTCTCCACTCTCATAGTGAAAACCAAAACGTTTGAGTATGGCCGCTTCATAAGCAAAGTTCTCTAAAAACTGAGAAGGAAACTCCACCACATCCCATGCTACACCGTTGATACCTGAGACTGAACGCTCTTTACACTTGCCAAAAAGATGGTGAATGGCATGCCCCATCTCATGAAAGAGGGTCACCACATCATCATGACGTAGAAGAGACGGAGTAGTGTCGGTAGTAGGAGAGAAGTTACAGACTACAAAAGCTGAGGCGAGGTGTGTTTTACCTTCTCTGTCGATATAGTGTGTCTCCCAATCGTTCATCCATGCACCACCACGCTTTTCTTTACGGGCTTCAAGGTCAAAGTAGATACGACCACTGAGTACGCCATTATCAAAAATATCAAAAGCTTTGACACACGCATGCCATGTAGGCACATCAGCAGGCTTAAAGGTAACCCCAAAGAGTTCGGAGACGATATCAAGAAGACCCTTAAGGACTTTTGCTTGTTCGAAATAGGGTTTGGTCATGGTATCATCAAAGTTAAACTTCTCTTTTTTGAGTTTTTCTGAGTAGTAGGCTACATCGTGCCCTGCCAAGTCTGTGATACCATCGGTTTTTTGGGCAAAGGTCTTAAGCTCTGAGAGCTCATTTTTAGCCTGTGGCAGTGCTGCATCTGCTAATGCATAAAGAAAGTCCAAGACATCCTCTTCTTTACTTGCATCTCTCGTCTCTAGGGCATACTGTGCATAACTCTCAAAGCCAAGCAGTTTGGCTTTTTCATTTTTGAGGGCTAAAATCTGGTCGATGACTTCTGCATTCTGGGGTGCTCTTGTACTGTAGGCACGTGAGAGTTCTTTTCTGTATTCTCGGTTTGGTCCATAGGTCATGTAGGCTAAATAGCTAGGGATTTGCAGGGTAAATTTATAGACAGTTTTACCATCTATCTCCTCTTTGGCTGCATCGATGTCAGATTGGGGCATGCCCTCTACATCTTTGGCATCTTTTATGATGAGCTCATAAGCGTTGGTGGCATCTAGCAGGTTTTGAGAGAAGTTGTTGGAGAGTTCAGAGAGCTTGAGGCTTATCTCCTCCATGCGTTTCTTCTCTTTTTCAGGGAGGTTTACTCCTGAGAGTACGAAGTCTCTGATGTCATGATTGAGAACTGTTTTTGCCTCATCTGAGTCAGCTTTTATCTGCTCTATTTTTTTAAAGAGTGCTACATTTTGTGCCATCTCAGAACCAAACTTAGAGAGTAGAGGCAAAGACTCTTCATAGGCTTTTTGTGTCTCATCAGAGTTCATGACAGAGTTGAGGTGTGAAAGCGGGGTAAAAAAGAGTCCTAGCTCTTCATCCAAATCTTGTAGGGGTTTGAGTACTTTATCATAACTTGTATCCTCTGATTTGGTAATAGTATCGATGATACTGCGTTGCTTGTTCAAAAGCGTATCAAGCGCTTTTGGAAAGTGTTCTAAATTGTCTATATGAAAGTTTTGAAACATGGTTTATTTGTCCGATAATTAATTTTTTTGATTGTAGCATATTTAGCTTCTTAAAGGTTTAATTAGAATCAGTAACTTTGGTAAAAGTATAAGGTTTGAAATAAGTGTC
>Ga0256833_1002569_pt1 | contig 12712 bp, 13 predicted proteins | sample 356284metaG_FD_190535 | JGI IMG/M metagenome (GOLD analysis project Ga0256833, IMG submission 190535) | Hydrothermal vent microbial communities from Mid Atlantic Ridge, Atlantic Ocean - 356-284 | ecosystem: Environmental > Aquatic > Marine > Hydrothermal vents | place: Atlantic Ocean: Mid...
GCTATTGATTCATCACGGGTTTAAAAAATACCCGCTTAACCTATGGGTGAAGCTAAGATTTTTTAAATCCCGCGCTAAACCAATATCTTACGCCCTGTTATCCGCATTGACCTCACGGATTCAGGTAGAAGATAAAAACACATACGCATCACCCACGCTTAATGTAAGATGTCCTATTTCAACAAATAAAAAACAAAAGACAGCAAACTAAAAAGAAAAGGAATTAGAGCAAGAAAAATACCGATACCTTTACTACTTTTACTTGGTGAATAAACTTTCATAAATAATCTCTTTTATCTGAATCCTTGAGGTCAATGCGGATAACAGCATTTCCTTACACACAAATATGAGCATTCTTTAAAATCAATCACTTAGAGAACGACTAGTTCTGAACCTATATGTCTAAGTCATTGTTTCTAATAACTTTAAATATTCAGGTGATATTTATGAATACTGTAAATAATTGATATTTATAGTGTATTTTGACTTGTGTGTAAGGAGATGGGATAACAGGGCATAAATAATTGGTTTATCACGGAGCTTTAAGTTCTTCTTTTTCAGAAGCATAACGATTTACAATCCACATTTCGGCTCCCTTCTTACTACAGGCAAAGTCCACACATACATTTTTAAGCCGTGTATCATAGATTCTATAAGTATCTTCCCCCTGAAAAAGAGCATATTCATAGGGTGCTTCTTCAAGTACTTCTTCTAAAGACATGGATAATTTCGCTAAATTCTTAATGAAATTAGCTTGCGCCTTCCTTTTTCGGAACCAACTATTTAATTCTATAATCAATAAAATCAAAGTAAGCGCGATAAGGATTATAATAAACATGACACCCATAAACTCTATAGTGCCTGATATTCTATAAGTATTTTCAAACATAATTACTACAACCTGAATCCGTGAGGTTACTACAGCACAGAACGCAAGAGCTATTGATAGCATTAGAGCATATTTTTTTTAATGTTTTTGTAAAATAAATCACAGAAAAATATTATTTTTAATCGCCTGAATAGTCAAATTAAAAGGACACCCATGATTTTATCAGCCAAAAACATCCACTAATCATTGTATTTTCTAAAAATTAGATGGGTGTCCTTTTATTCGGAATACAATTAAAAACTCCGTGGCTCTCTGTGATTCCTCTGTAGTTCTCTGTGTAACAAAAAATACAAAAAACAGGGGGGATGAGTATCTACCATCTATTCCATCCTCCCCTCTTTTTTACCTATTTTGTATCATCCTCGTAGATTAGTGAGCGGAGACTAATCCAACAAAAGTACAGATTTAACCCTCTACGAGCTAATTCGTGTATATGTTCCACCACCATTTGATGAAACTTTATTTTGCAACTCAAGGATTAATAGCATAGCAGCAATTGATTCGGGGCTTTGCCCTGTTCTGATTACAAGTTCATCTATAGATATAGGATCATAAGCCATTTTTTCGAGCAAATCAGATTGTTCACCGCTCTCTTCCAAAGGTGATGAATCAATTGTTTCAGGCTCTGTATCGTTGGATTTTGAATTAATAATAACTGTATTCATATCAATTACTTTAGACATCTCTTCAAGAATATCTTGAGCTGTTTCAACTAATTTTGCGCCTTCTCGTATTAGCTGATGACATCCTTTTGAAAGCGGGTTATGAATAGATCCTGGAATAGCAAATACTTCTCGATTTTGCTCACTCGCCAAACGTGCAGTGATGAGTGAACCACTCTTTTTGGCGGCTTCAATGACAAGTGTTCCCTGTGAGAGACCACTAATTATACGGTTACGCCTAGGAAAATTTTCAGCTTTAGGCTGTGTACCAATTGGAAATTCACTAATAATTGCCCCAGTTTCAACAATTTTATGCGCTAGTTTACGATGCCTAGCGGGATATACGCGATCTATTCCCGTCGCAATCACTGCAATTGTTGGGCTATTGACATCCAAAGCTCCCTGATGGGCTGCGCCATCAATTCCAAGTGCTAGACCACTGGTAATACAAAGCCCCGAACTACCTAGAAACTTTGAAAATTCATAGGTATTGGATAAACCTCCTTGGGTTGGATTACGGCTTCCGATAATTGCTATCTGAGGATCATTTAAAAGGGATAACTTACCATGCACATAAAGCAATGGTGGAGGATTGCTAATTTGCTTTAGCAGAGCAGGATATTCAGAGCAATGAATGGTGATGAGGTGATGATTTTGACTAGAATTGAGCCAATCTATATCATCTTTGGCACAATTTGTAGATTGATTTTCTTTGATACTGGAAACCAGTTTTTCAGAAAAACCAGCTTGTTTTAAAGAGCTTGCTGTTGTAGCGAAAATATTTGCAGGTGTATCAAATTTATCCAGCAACTTTTTAAATGTTACAGAACCAACTCCTGGAACTCGCCATAACGAGATCCAGGATTCAAGTACTTCAGTTTTTTTCATGGAATATAATTGATAATTTAAGGATTACCTATCTTATACCCTTTTTTAACTGTATTCAGAGAACCTGTAATAACAGCATAACTAATATTATTTAAAACTTTATAAACAATGGCTGTAGCAACACGTTTAGGTGGTAATGTGATTTTTGCAGGTTGAACAGCTTGGAATTTATACTTTCTCTTTGCCATATTGACAGGGTCATTGATAAGCCTAACTGGTGAATAAACACCTAATGTATAACCTGCTTTCATACCATGTCTTGCACCTCTGTTAATTGTGATAACCATTGTTTCAGCAGAAATAAGATTAGCATTAAACAATGAAACAATTGAGCCTCGAACTTTTGTTCTAGGTCGTTGAATTGGTGCAGTTAAATTCTGAGTCTCATCTTTTTCAAATAAAAGCCTGTCACCAGGTTTGATTTCACGAATTGATTCTTCAATCGTTGCACTGGCAACCTCAGCATTTAAAGCTGGCTTTTGAACCTCTAGAAAGCCCGTATAAATAACCTCATAGCCAAGCTCATTGTTTGTTTCAGGGTCTATTAATTTTTTGTCTTTATGATAGATTGCATAACGACCACCTGAATGACGATCAGATAAGTTCTTAACATAAACAGTTTGACCTTTTTCAAAAAGTAGCGAGCCACCATCAGCCCCAGCAATATAAGGTGAGTTTTTAATCGTGTCATTATCTAAAGCATGTGCCCAAACGAGAAAAGGAGCAAGTGTTGAAATTGGACTTCCACCCATCCCTTTTCTTTCGATTCGCATCTGTGGAACCATTTTATCAGTGATAGAAACTGTTGAGCGTTTACCCGTTTTTCCCCCTTGATAAATATACAATACATCACCAGGGTAAATGCGATGAGGGTTTGCTAGTTTCTGGTTTTTATCCCAAATCTCTGGCCAATAGGCTGGATTATTTAAAAACATATTAGCGATAGCCCACAGTGTATCACCCTTTTTTACGACATAGCGTTTAGGTGCATTTGCTTTAAAACTTGCTCCTGATTTGATAACAGTACGTTTGATTTTAGGCTGATATTTTGTGTTTTGAATACGCGCACTTGGACTTCCATAGTAACTATCATACTGACTATCAGCATTTGAAGGTACATTTTGTGAAGACAATTTAGGTACAGTTAGGTCGGAAAATGTATTACTACTACATCCACCAAGAACAGCAATTACTAGTACAGATGCTGAAGCATTTGCCAAGCGTGGAAAATTAAAAAACATGGAAACCCCTTTTCTCTATTATTTTTGTTTTTATATGTTCTATCTGCATACCATTTTAACTACCATTGCTTATATTTTTTTCAATATTATAAGTGCCACACGGTTTTTAGTGTTACACCAATATGGTATGGTTATTTGGAGAAGAACCTTCACTTGATATAATAACGCAAGCCTAGATTAAGGCGCATGATTTTCTGACTTACGGTATCCTAAAATGGCAATACTAAAAATTATTCGATTTCCTGATGAACGCTTGCGGACAAAAGCTGCGCCCGTTTCCGAGGTTACAGACGAAATACGTAGCTTTCTTGATGATATGCTAGAAACCATGTATGCAGCACCTGGCATTGGTTTAGCGGCAACTCAGGTTAATATTCATCAACAAGTTGTTGTAATAGATATATCAGAGGGAAAAAATCAGCCATACTGCTTTATAAACCCTGTTATCACAAAACATGATGGGGAAGAAATCAGTGAGGAAGGATGTTTATCAGTACCAGAATATTATGCCGAAGTTAAACGTGCAGATACAGTTACTGTAGAAGCTTTAGATCGTGATGGTAATAAATTCACACTTGAAGCTGAAGGCTTATTAGCTGTTTGTATTCAACATGAGCTAGATCATCTAAAAGGCAAACTTTTTATTGATTACCTTTCCCCGCTAAAGCAAAAACGCCTACGCAAGAAGATACTTAAACAAGCTAAACAAAACGAGAAAATATAAGGGTTGCACAATAACTTTAGATCCACACATGGAGAGACTGTAAAAGGATTCACTTTCTAAAAAATGCAAAAAACAGGGGGGATGGGTAATAGAGTACTAACTATCGTACTTTGTCGGATTACGCTATCGCTAATCCGACCTACAGAAATACAGATTTAACCCAACTACTTAATTTGATCAATTAGTAAACTTACTTTACTACTCAACTTTATAGACCTTTTTTCAGTGTATAAATCACCACTCTGAGAAACAGGTTGCCCACTTTTAGAAACTCTTGCACCTACCACAACTTCAGTATGAGCCGATAGCTTCATGGTAGGTATCATCGCCATTGAATCATTTAAAACGATCTCAACAGGCAGGTCTTTCACTTGAATTTTTGCAGCTGCTAATGGCATAGGAGGACCACTCATGGCTTTTGCATAAACAAAGACTATATCCGTTGGCTTTACTTTATCCTTAAAGTCATCTGATAATGAAACAGTTACAGTGATAGATTCTTTGCCACTTGCAGCAGTTTTTGTTTCTCCATTGGTTTTAGCGGGAAGAGCAGTTGTAGTAGAAGTAGCAATTGATTCTAAATCTGCTTTTATCAATTGACGCTGTTCAGGGCTAAGTTGCTTCTCAGCCTCTTTAATCAAACTAATTACTTCTTGTCGCTCACCTGGGTCTTTAATAATATTTAAAACTTTTGTCCAGCGGTGAATAGCATTTACATATTCTTTCTTTTGACGAGCAGCCATGCCACCAAGCCACAGTGCTGTAAGATTATTAGGATCTTTTTCTAGTGCTTGATTGATTAACTCTACAGGACGACCAGAAATATCTCCTTTATTTTCCATCGCCAGTGAATCAGCTAAAGATAACATCACTTCAACAGAATCAGGCATTAATTTATAAACTCTCTCATAGGCTTTTACTGCTTCAGGATAACGCTTCAATACCATATAAGAGCGCCCTAGCATATACCAACCTTTGGGGTTATCAGGATCAGATTCTAGTTTCTTTTGTAACCCTAACACCATTGTATCAATGTCGGGTGTGCCATCTGCATTTCTAGGAATGGCATTTCGCTTATTAAGCTCAGCAGCGATTGCTTTTGAGTCAAAGCCAGTGGTATAAACAGGGCTACCTAGTTTTTGATAAAGTAAAACAGAAAAGGCGGGTATAAAAAGCACAATGATAATAATGCTTAATACTGGGGCTTTTCTTGTATTATCTACAGAATTTATATCTTCATCTGCAACATCAGAAAATAAGGTTAATTCAAGTTCATCACGAGTATTTTGATATTCCTCCTGACTGAGCTCATTTTTTTCAAAGCTCTTTTTAAGTTCAGCTAATTGCTCATTTGCAATCAAGATATTTTGTGAACGACGCGCATCACCATCTGAGTGCTGTTTTCGCAACATAGAAGGCAGAAAAAAGGCAAACGCAACCAATATCAGTAGCGCACTAATAATCCAGAACATCATGAGGAATTCCTAATCTTTTTTTGAATTTAGAAGTTCGCGAACAGAATCGCGGTCAGTATCACTGAGCATTTGAATGGACTCTTTTTGCTGTTTTTTGATGAGTTTAATCAGGAAAAATAGACTTAAAATAAGAAATACAGCAGGACCAAGCCAAAGCAATAATGTTTTAGCAATAAAAGGCGGCTTATATAAAACAAAGTTGCCATAGCGATCTGTCATATATTTAACAACATCTTGGCGTGAACCACCTTTGATAATCATGTCGTAGGCTTTTTCACGCATATCCTTAGCAAGTTCTGCATTTGATTCTGCTAGGTTTTGGTTTTGACATTTAACACAGCGAAGCTCTGCAATTAATTGTAAATACAATTGTTCTTGTTGCTTATTCTCAAAAGTATGAAACTCAATTTTTACGGCATTAGCTTGAAGAGTGAAAAAACAAAAACCTAAAATTAATAAAAGACGAGTAGCTAAAAACTTCATCCTTCCTCCTTGCGCAGCTTTTCAATCAAAGGAGAAAGTATCTCATCAGCTGCTTTTTGATAAATAGGACCTGTAAATTTATAACGAACGATGCCTTTTTTATCCATTACGAAAGTTTCAGGCACACCAACCACACCCCAGTCGATACCAGCCATACCATCTTTATCAACAACAACGGCATAATAAGGGTTTCCAAGCACTTCAAGCCATTTGAGTGCTTCATTACCATACTCTTCCGTGCCAAAGTCTTTATAATTAAGACCAATAACTGGAATTTTTTCTTTTTTGCTGAGTCGAGTGACAACTTTATGCTCTGCACGGCAAGAAACACACCATGAGGCCCATAAATTTAACATCCAGACCTTGCCTTTCATATCACTAACTGAAACAGTTTCCTCTGGTTTATACAATCGAGGCAAGGTAAATTGAGGGGCAGGTTTACCAATAAAAGGAGAGGGAATAAGCTTTGGATCATTGGTCAAACCAAATAACATTAAACCCGCTAAAGCAGCAAATACAATTAAGGGAATAGTAAACTTCATATTCATGCTATCGCACCAGAAAGTTTTGGATTTGGCTTGTTTGTAGTTTGTTTTTCATCATCTTGTGCTACTTCTAATGATCTACGACGTACTCGGCGATAACGCTTATCCAATGCTGCCATTAAACCACCTAGCCCCATTAGTACAGCACCTAACCAAATCCAGCGTACAAATGGCTTGTGATAAAGTCTAAAGCTCCAAGCATCTCCACCGAGTGGCTCACCAAGGGCAACAAATAAGTCACGAGTAAAACCTGCGTCAATTCCCGCTTCTGTCATCGGCATAGAGCCAGGCCCATAATCACGTTTTTCCGGGTGAACAGTTGTGACAGTTTTTCCATTGTGGCTAATATCCATAGTAGCACGGTGAGCTTTATAGTTTGCACCTTGAATAGCTTCAACACCATTAAAAGTATATTTGTAACCCGCAAGCTCATAGCTTTGCCCTTTTTCTAGGCGCACATCTTTTTCAGAATCATAGAGCGAAACAACTGTAATACCTGCCACTGTCATTGCCATACCTATATGAGCCACTACAGAACCCCAAGATGCCAACGGTAGCTTAAAGGGAGAGCGACCTGAGCTTAGTACCCACATGAGTGCTGCTAGTGCAATCCAGCTACTCGCAAAAACTCCCAATATGGTCATAATTTTAAGGTCTTGAGCTAATAGCATTGGTAAAACAAATGCAGAGACTAAACTGAGTGTTAAGGGAAACCACACTCTCTTTAATACTCTAGACATTGAATCTTTTTTCCAACGAACGAAGAAGCCAAAGCCCATCACTGAAAATAGCACCAGCGCTAAAGGAACCATAATGGCATTAAAATAAGGAGGTCCCACTGAAATTTTACCTAAACTTAATGCATCAATAATTAAAGGATACAATGTTCCTAATAATACCGTTGCAGCCATAACAAGCAAAATGACGTTATTAACTAAAAGCCCTGACTCACGCGAGACTAATGAAAAGCTCCCTGTTGAACGTAATTTATGAGCACGAAATGCAAACAGTAATAATGAAGAGCCAATGACAACTAATAAGAATACCAGTATAAACAAACCGCGAGCAGGATCACTTGCAAAAGAATGTACAGAGGTCAGTACCCCAGAACGAACTAGAAACGTACCCAATAAACTCAGAGAGAAAGCTAAAATGGCTAATAAAATTGTCCAGACTTTGAAAGACGAACGCTTCTCTGTAACTGCAAGCGAATGAATAAGAGCTGTACCAATAATCCAAGGCATCAATGAGGCATTCTCGACAGGATCCCAAAACCACCAGCCGCCCCAGCCTAATTCATAATAAGCCCACCAACTACCCAATGCGATACCTAGTGTCAGACAGACCCAAGCAATGTTTGTCCAAGGTCTTGCCCAGCGCGCCCATGCCGCATCAAGCTTTCCACCTATCATGGCAGCCATTGAGAATGAAAAAGCAACTGACATACCCACATAACCCATATATAAAAGTGGTGGATGTATAATAAGACCAATATCTTGTAATAATGGGTTAAGCTGACGACCTTGTAGAGGTATTTGTAGCAGACGCTCAAATGGATTTGATGTCATCAGCAAAAACAGCATAAAACCAACGCCGATAAGACCCATGACACTAAGAACCCTTGCCAACATGATAGATGGAATACCCTTGCTAAAGAAAGCAACAGCCGAACCCCAGCCCGATAAAATTAATGCCCATAAAAGTAACGAGCCTTCATGCGCGCCCCACAGTGCTGATGCACGAAAGGCAGCAGGCATTTGTGAATTTGAGTTATTAGCAACATATTTGACTGAGAAGTCGTTTACTATAAAGGCATAAAGCAGACAAAGAAAAGAAATAAAGAGGAAGAAAAGTTGCGCATAAGCCCCTGGCTTAGCCATTGAAGTCCATGCCAGTTTGCCATTAAATGAGCCCCAGAGTGGAAAAATACCCTGAACAACAGCAACAGACAATGCAAGAATAAGAGCAAAGTGACCAATTTCAGGAATCATTACAGTTTATCCCCTATTTTTGTTGGAGGTGTATGTTCTTTAGCTAACACATCTTTTAACTCTTTTGGCATATACTCTGAATCATGTTTTGCTAAAACCTCTTCAGCAACAAATACCCCTTCTGCATTCATCTTACCGCGTGAAACTTGACTTTTTTCTTCTTGGAATAAATCAGGTAATATTTTATCAGTCACAACGGTAATTTCATTACCACGGTTATCCGTCACGATAAAACGTGCTTCCATCGAAGTTTTGCTACGCTGTAAACTGCCTTTTTTAACCAAGCCACCTAAACGAAAAACCTGATCTTTTGGGACTTTTCCTGTCAAAACCTCTTCGGGAGCATAAAGATAATTTAGATTCCCTTTCATGGCCTTACCAATCAAAGCAGAAGCACCGCCCACGCTTAACAGCGCTAACAATACAAAAATAATTCTTTTATTTCTCGGTTTCATTCGTTTACCTCTATTTGCTTTGATATTTTCTTTGGTATTTGTGCTTTAATATTTGCTTTGACTGAATCAGCCTTTGTTTCTTGTGCGTCGCTTTTCAAGACGTATATTACGTTTCACTTCTTGTAAAACAGTGCGTCTTTTTAGCATTAACAAGGCAGGTTCTAACAACATTAAAATTGCAGCCGCTGCCATTGAACTCCAGATATAAGCACCATAGCCACCCATATAAAAAAACTCGCTCATGATTTCACCTCAGGTAAGTTAGAGACCCAGCTTGTCTTGCGTTCTCTTTCTAAAATAATATTTCTTGTTCGCATCAATATTGTTGCAAAACTATACATCCAGAAACCTAGCGTAGTCACCAGCATAGCAATCAAAATATTAGATTCGACACGCTTTAAGGATGACTCTTGATGCAGTGAAGCACATTGATTTGGGTCAGGACAATTAACCGCATAATATATAATGGGAACTATCGCCAGCCCAACCAAAGCTAACAGGGCAGATGCCTTATCAGAACGGCGAGTATCATCAATTGCAGATTGCAACGCAATATAGCCAACATAGACAAATAACAGAATTAAAAATGTGGTTAGTTTTGGATCCCAATCCCACCAAGTTCCCCAGCTCGTTTTACCCCATATTGCACCTGAAATCAGCGCAATAATAGTCATAACAGTGCCAGTAATTGATGTTGCAGATGCCAGCATATAAGACAGCCGAGTATTAAAAATAACACCGATTAATGCCCAGAAAACCATTACCCCATAAAGCCACATTGCCATCCAAGCTGATGCCACATGCACAAAAATAATACGGTAATACTCTTTCATTCCATTGCCAATGGTATCAGGCGTTTTAAAAAAACCCCAATATAAGCCAACAGTAGTGAGAACTATGGCTGCAATCCAAAAAAGTGGGATTAACCTTCCTGCTAAGGAATAAAAAGTCATTGGTGCAGCGTATTTAAACCAGTTTATCTTCATATAATAGATCAATCTCTATAAAACTCTCACTCAGTTAGGCGCAGTATACCTTTACTCTCGTGGGATATTATTAATATTCAGCAATATTAAACCATATAAAAAAGGTTTGAATTTTAAATATAGGGCTTTTTCAACGAAAGTGGAAGCCCTGCCGTAATCAAAGTCACACGTTCAGCGATAGACGCAATAGCTTGATGCAATCGACCTGCCTCATCCACATATTTTCGGGTAAGTTCACCTAAAGGGATAATCCCCATGCCGACTTCATTGCTAACAAGAATTACCTCACCTTGTAACTGTGATAAGACTTTCAGCAGTTTTTGTTGCTCCGTCTTAAGCTGATTATTTCCTGCATCCGAGTCATCTGATAATAAATTCATCAGCCACATAGTTAAGCAATCTACCAAAATAATCCGCTCAGATGATGCCCACTGCTGCAATTTATCGGCAAGATAAATAGCCTCTTCAACTGTCTGCCAGTCACTCGGTCGGTCTTGCTGATGCCTTGCCACTCTCTTGGCAATTTCATCATCTTTCACCTTTGCAGTTGCCAAATAAATAACCACCTTACCAGAGTCTTTAGCAAGCTGTTCAGCATAGCGGCTTTTGCCTGAACGCGCACCACCAAGAATAAGGTGACAGTTTGATGTTATTGAATCCATAGATAACATTTTGAACGATAAATACAATATATAAAATGGTACATACCCATCCCCCCCCTTTTTTACATATTTTAGATGAGTTTAGTAAGAGAAATATATCAGTATCCAATCATTGATTACAATATACTTCCCATTTTACTTAGGACAGCATAAATGACCGATAAAAATCAGCGTCACCAAAAACGCATGAAAAGAAAAAAAGAACTGATTGATAAGAATATTTCAGCCGCAAAAGAAGAAAAAGGTTTGCTGTTGATTCTCACAGGAAACGGCAAAGGAAAATCAAGTTCAGCTTTTGGAATGATTGCCCGCTCATTAGGTCACAATATGAAAGTTGGTGTAGTGCAGTTTATCAAAGGTCGCACTGACACAGGTGAAGAAGCCTTTTTCTCATCTCATGCTGATGTTGATTGGCAAGTCATGGGGGAAGGATTCACCTGGGACACTCAAAACCGAGAAAAAGATATTGCAGCCGCACAAAAAGGCTGGGCCGAAGCACAAAGAATGCTTGCAGACCCAAGCTATAATCTAATTATTTTTGATGAGCTAACCTATATTTTGAACTATAAATATCTTGATAGTGATGCCGTTATTTCAGATATAAACAAGCGTCCTAACATGCAGCATGTAGTTATAACAGGTCGTGCCGCAAGTGATGCCCTTTGTAATGAAGCAGACACGGTTTCAGAAATTGCCGATATAAAACATGCCTACCGTGCTGGCATAAAAGCACAATCTGGGATCGACCTTTGAGACTTCAAACAATAAAAATATCTAAAAAAAGGGGGGGATGGGTATGCCATCCTTAATGGTGCAAGGCACAACATCAGATGCAGGAAAAAGCATTTTAGTCGCAGGCTTATGCCGTGTTTTTAAGCGTCGTGGCTTATCTGTAGCCCCATTTAAGCCACAAAATATGGCTCTCAATAGCGCAGTAACCCCTGATGGAGGCGAGATCGGACGCGCTCAAGCTCTACAGGCACAAGCTGCGGGTATTCCAAGCAGTGTTCACATGAATCCTGTCTTGCTCAAACCCAATACAGACACAGGTGCTCAAGTCATTCTACAAGGGCATTCTATCGGTAATATTGAAGCACTAGCATATCACGAGTACAAACCCAAAGCTGCCGCCGTTGTCTTTGACTCCTATAATAAATTAGCTCAGCAATACCAACATATTTTAGTCGAGGGTGCTGGCAGCCCTGCTGAAATCAACCTTCGCAAAGGTGATATTGCCAATATGGGATTCGCTTTGTGCGCTAATTGCCCCGTGATTATCATTGCTGATATAGATAAGGGCGGGGTTTTCGCCCATTTAGTTGGAACGCTTGAGCTACTTTCTAAAGCAGAGCAAGCATTAGTCAAAGGCTTTGTGATTAACCGTTTTCGTGGCGACATTGCGCTACTTCAAGATGGCTTAGATTGGCTGGAAAACTATACAGGAAAGCCAGTTCTAGGTGTCTTACCTTTTTTGCATGGCTTACATTTAGATGCTGAAGATGCCGTTCCACAAACACCTATAGCAAAAGATATTCAAGGTGATCAGCACAAATTCAAGGTGATTGTGCCGCGCTTACCACATATCAGTAATCATACCGACTTTGAGCCACTACGATTACATCCTGATATTTCTTTTCAATATGTATCTCATTTACAAAACATCCCTGCCGCTGACCTTATCATTCTACCTGGCTCTAAAAATGTTGCTTAT
>Ga0256833_1002570_pt1 | contig 12711 bp, 12 predicted proteins | sample 356284metaG_FD_190535 | JGI IMG/M metagenome (GOLD analysis project Ga0256833, IMG submission 190535) | Hydrothermal vent microbial communities from Mid Atlantic Ridge, Atlantic Ocean - 356-284 | ecosystem: Environmental > Aquatic > Marine > Hydrothermal vents | place: Atlantic Ocean: Mid...
TATCATATATATCATAAAGTATACGTTGTATAGAGGCTTCAGAGAACCAACCAGGAGTATCATGTGATGCTGTTTCAACATTCATATTCCAACCATCACTACCCATTGTATCAAAATAGATAGGGTCATCTGTTATCATAGCAGAGAGTGAATTTCCCCACCCCTCTCCAAAAGCTACACGAATATCCAAATATTCTCCTGTACCATGCTGTCCACCGATATTGTCTGCACGAGAGAAATTTTTTTCAAAGTAGTGACCCCACTCATGAATAACAATATGGTCATCATACTCATCACTATCTCCTTGTTGGTCTCCTTGCATCATAATAGTATTTATACCATCATAGTATGTTCCTGAATTTATATTCTGAGTAGACCAATTTACCTTTAGTGGAGGGAAATTGATATTGCTATCAATAGCAATAAATCGTCTCATTGCTAGATATATAGAGTCAAGTATAGCAAATGGTGGAGAGCTTTGGTTAGATGATGAAGCAGTAAGGTCACGAATAGAGTTTGAGTTTCCACTATTTTTGAAATTCCCCTCTATACCATATAAGGAATTTCCATCTTTATTATCTAGCACTTTTAAGTCCCATCTATTAGATTTTTTCATTTTAGCATAGACACGAATTTTTATATCGGTATTATTTGGTATATTTGATAGAGTATAGTCTCCTTTATCATCAGTAAAGGTAGAGTCAACTAAACTGTTTGAACGGTCAATAGCCTCAACAGAGACCTGTTTTGCCGTCTCTTTAGTAATATTCGAGTAATCTAATGAAGAAGAACCTCCAACATTTTTAACATGAATCCGTTCATAATAAACAGTTCCTGAAATCTCTACAGCCTCTAAAGAGAGGCTAGATAGAAAAAGAAGTATAAATAGATAGTGTCCACGAAATTTCATAAATATCCTTAATTTAATATTTTATTAATATGCTAGTTTACCATATTATTTTAGATTATTAATAAATTCTATCTCTAATATTGAGGCATTCTTAATGGTTTTCTCTGTTTCTCTCCTTTTGACATTACAGGCTTATATGTTCCTGCTTCTCTATTGAGTTTTACAATAAAACAACTGTTATTAAATGACGCATCGTATACTTCGACAAGATAGTTATCGGGTGTTAGATTGATAGATAAACTATCTGAACTAGAACCTTCTAATGGAGACATACCCATTGACTTCATAGGATATTTAGCACGATATATAACAATATCTGGGTCTCCATATGAACCATTATAAGGTTGAGCATTAAATGTATAGAAACCTGTTTTATCAATTTTAACTTTGATAAATGTTCTATTTCCAAGTTTATTGTAGACTCCATATCTATTTTGATTACATTGTGTAATCCATTTTCCTACTTTTAGCTCTTTATAAATAGGGGTCGTGTAATTGCCCATTGCTTTATTAGAACGATATTTACCATAAATATCAGAGATAGGTGCAATCTGTTCAGAAGAAACAACATCATCAATCTCGTTTGATTTAGAACTATTCTCAGACTTTAACGCAGAAATAAATGAAAAGATACTGGTAAATGCAGGGGTATTTCTCTCTTTTGATACCATAGCTTCAATGATTGGTTTAAGTCCTAAATGAAGATTATCTCCTCCATCAGGATTATTATCATATAGGTCATATAAAATACGTTGTATAGAGGCTTCAGAGAACCAGCCTGGATTTTCATGTTCTGCTGACTCTATATTCATTGACCAACCCGAAGATTGTCCATATCCTGATGTGTCAAAATAGATAGGATTATCCGTAGCAATTGCAGAGAGTGCATTTCCCCACCCCTCTCCAAATGCTACACGAATATCAAGTGAATCTCCTGATGAGTGTGGTCCACCTATACTATCTGAACGTGAAAATTTATCTTCAAAGAAGTGACCCCACTCATGAATAATAATATGGTCATCATACTCATCTGTATCAGAGTTAGCATCTCCTAAAATCCATAAATTACCCTCTCCATCATAATTAGAAGTAATAATCTGCCCAAGGCTTCTATCTCCTCCTCCTGCTACATTATTGACCGACCAATTTACAGTTAATTTAGGAAATTTAATATCAGGTTTAGCTTTTAGAACCTTTTGCATAACTCTATTGATACTATCCAATATCGCAAAAGGTGCTGCTGTTCTATTGCCTGTGTAGGCTTCCCCACTCCAACCAGAAGAGGCATGTAGGTCTCTAATCGTTGGAACTGTTCCACTATTGATAAGAGAGCCTTCCATAATATAATTTGAGTTCATATTTGTATTATCAACAACCACCACATCCCATAAATCTTTTTTATACATTCTTGCATAAACACGAATCTTTACAGGGGTGTTTTCAGGGACATATACTCTATATCTACCTCTATTATCTGAAGTTGTTGTATATAAGACTGCCCCATTTTCATCAAGTGCTTTAATATAGAGATTCTTTCCTCTCTCTCTTTTAATATTATTATAATCTAAACCAATAACACCATAATCCCCCTGTTTGAGAGGTACTCTATCATAGGTAATTGTACCTGATATTTTAATGCCATCTCCCTCTTTCTGAGGTTTAGGACTATTACATCCCACTATAAAAAAAACTAAAAGAAATAGAGAGAAAGAGCTAAGTTTTTGTTGAATCATGAGAAACCTTTCACTAATATATTATTATAGTTTAGCATATAAAATAGAAAAAAGATATACTTATTTTTTATTCTTTTTTATTAAAAAATTTTTTTTACTTTAGAAAAAAACTCTTTCAATGATGATTTTATAAAGAGTTAGCTAGAATAAGTAGAGAAATTATAAGGTAATAGTAGAGATGATATATAGACCAATTGTTCTTGACAAAGAGATAGTTTTTTCCAAAAAGAAATTTATTGTGAGTAAAAGCGATACACGAGGTAACATTATTTTTATTAATAAAAATTTTGCTGAAATATCAGGATATACTGAAGAAGAGTTAATGGGAATGCCTCATAATGTAATAAGACATCCTGATATGCCAAAAGCTATTTTCTTTTTGGTATGGAACTCCTTAAAAGCAGGAAGGGAAGTTTCAGGAGTAATAAAAAATTTAGCAAAAAGTGGTAAATACTATTGGGTTATTGCTGACTTTTCTATACAAACAAATGCAAAAGGATATATTGAATCTTTTACAGCATTTAGACGTGCTGTACCTGAGAAAGTGATAGAAGAGATAGAAGAGTTGTATGATACTATGTTAAATATTGAGAAGAAACATGGAATAAAAGGTTCTCTATCTTATTTGGAATCTTTTTTAGAAGAGAAAGATATGTCCTATGATGAATATTTAGAGGAGCTTGTACGCCCAAAAGGTATTTTGGGTGTATTGCTTAATAGTTTTAAAAGTATGTTTTCTTAGAAAATATACTTTTAGTTTGTATAGGTAGATTCTTTAGTTTCATAACTTGCAAAACTTCTATCATTATCGACAACTCTTCGTCCCTCTAAAAATCTGTTTCTATAGAATATTTTTCTATCAAAAGAGCTAATAACTACCTTTTTCTGTGCTGAACTAGCATGAATAAATTGATGATTTCCAATATAGATACCTACATGATTTACTTTTCTATGAAACCCTTTGCTTGTATCAAAAAAGACTAAATCTCCCTCTTGAAGCTCATCAAAAGAGACTTTTAATCCTACATTTGCTTGATATCCCGAGTAGCGAGGTAGAGTAATGCCATTTTTTTTATAGACATATTTAGTAAAACCTGAACAGTCAAATGAGAATGGTCCATTCGCAGCCCAAATATAAGGTACTCCTAAATACTCTTTGGCTGTCTCTATTATTTCATCTTGTTTTGTAAGTTCTACCCAATTTTCTTCTACTTCAATAGAATCCGTGGTAGACTCTGTAGTTCCATAGAATTGGCTATCATCTGTATCATTTTGGATAGTTAATGCCAATTCATTGAGTATTGTTGCATCATCAGTCATAAGATTAGTTTTATTTGTATCAGGAAGAAGTGTGATACCGTTATTAACATTAAGGGTTTTTAATTTAGAGGGACTTTTTAAGGGTTTAACCTCTTTTTTTGTTATTTTAGTGTGATTGTTATCTATTGACTCTGGGTTAACTGCCGATACCTTCTCTTGCATACATCCTGAAAATAGGATAGGGAGGGTTAAGAATGGAAGAGAAATCTTCATGATTTTTTTCAAAAAAGTTCCTTTTTAACAATTGAATTATGTAACTATGATTTCATTACTTTAATAAGAAAAATTAACCCATGATTGTGTAGGAATTGTGTATTTTACTACAAATTAGTATCAATGTTAATAAAAATATTACTTTTAATATTTTTGTTACATTTCTCACTATAAAAAATAATTAATAACTTAAAAAATAAATTAATTATTTTTGATAAAATTTATATCTCTTAAGCTTTTAGCTGTGGGATTTCTAACTTTTTTTAGTTCCATATCTATATACTCTAAATTAGATATTTTTTTTAAAGATGCAACTGTAGAGCAACGAGTTTTATCTCCATAATATAGAAAGATATAGAAACCATTCTCATAAAGTCCTAAACGTGTTGCTGATGCTATAGAGTAGGTTGTTAAGAGAACATCTTTTTTACTAATTAGAGCAATATCTCCAAAAAACTCTCTTGTCCATAGGAGAGGATTTTTTTTTGGAGAGAAAGCATCTTGATAGATAATATCTATCTTCTCTTTTATCATAGGAACTTTGACTCTAGCATCTCCTAATAGTATCTCTATCTCAAACTGTTCATCTTTATAATAAAAGTTTCTACTTACCTCATAAATAATATCTTTGATTATCTCAAACTCTTTTGGATAATTAAAATCTTTTAGAGACTCTATAAGCTCTCTATCAAACTCTGGAGATAGGATATGTATTTTTACCTTTAGATTATGTTTTTTTATATAATATAGTGTGGAAAAAGTGTTATACCCCAAGCCAAAACATATATCTAAAATGGTTAGAGAGGAGAACTCTTTTTTTATAGATAGAGCAGGTTTTACATGTTTTTCTAAACTCTCATGTAATGCTCCATCTTTAGTAGAGTGATAGGGTTCTGCAAACTCCTCTGAAAAGAGAGTATCTGTTCCATCTGCTGATACAATCAATCTTTTTTGAGAGCGTAACTTTTCATTGTACATTAGATTTTTTAGAAACCTACCTCATCTAACTCTTTAAATACAAATGCTTCTGTAATCTCTTCGATACGCTCCTCTTCACGAACAGTAAGTACCATCATACCCTCTTCCATAAACTCCATATAGGACTCATATTTATCCTTCATAATGATAAAATCAACCCAATCACTATACTCTTCTCGATTATTATAAAAAGTTGTATTTTTAACTACTCCACCATCAAATTCGACTAATGCCCAATAGTTAGCATCAATAACTTTTGTAATCTTAGCATTTTTATCATCTTTGGAATCAACACAAATCCATACTAACATCTCTATAACCCTTTAAGTTTTTTCTTTGAGAGTTTTAACTCATCATTATTCATTACTCCTATTTTACTATCAAGTATCTTTTGAGCAATATCTTGTGCCTCTTCTAATGAGTGCATCTTATATGTTCCACATTGATATATATTAAGTTCAGGAATATCTGACTGTTTTTTAACATTTAAAACATCAATCATGGATTTTTTCCACGCTTTAGCAACTTTCTTCTCTTTAGGTGTACCAAGAAGTGACATATAAAATCCTGTTCTACAGCCCATTGGAGATATATCTATAATCTCTACTTTTTTAGAGTTTAGATGGTCTCTCATAAATCCTGCAAAGAGATGCTCTAAGGTATGAATACCTTTTTCACTTAAAATATCCTCATTGGGTTTACAAAAACGTAAATCAAAAACGGTAATATCATCTCCACTTGGAGTAGTCATTGTTTTGGCTACTCTCACTGCTGGGGCTATCATCTTTTTATGGTCTACTCTAAAACTATCTAATAATGGCATATTATAATCCTTATGTTCTTTTTTAATTAAAATTGAGACGCAAATATACAATAATAACCATAAAAGATGGTAATATATCGAAAAAAATAAGGGGAATCTATGGATACGTCAAAAGAGTTTGAAGGAGCTATCAAAAAGGTATTGGAGTTATTAGGAGAGAATCCAGAGCGAGAAGGACTCTTGAAAACACCATCACGTGTAGCAAAAGCATGGGAGTTTTTAACAGAGGGGTATCATCAAGACCCAAAAGAGATTCTAAATAAAGCACTATTTACCACCACTAATGATGAGATGGTAGTAGTAAGGGATATAGAGTTCTACTCTACCTGTGAACATCACATGTTGCCAATTATAGGCAAAGCCCATGTAGCTTATATCCCTGATGGTAAAGTAGTAGGACTCTCTAAAATTCCTAGAATTGTAAATGTTTTTGCAAGACGTTTACAGATTCAAGAGCAGATGACAGAACAGATAGCCGATGCTATTTTGGAGAGTATCAATCCCAAAGGAGTAGCTGTTGTTCTACATGCTAGACATATGTGTATGGAGATGAGAGGTGTAGAGAAGATAAACTCTACTACTGTAAGTTCAGCCCTTCGTGGACTATTTAAAAGTGACTCACGTACAAGAAGTGAGTTTTATAATATTATTAATTAATCTTTAGTTCATTTTGCTATGATAGAATCATAAATATCAAAATGGAGATAGTATGCACGAAAAATTAGAAAACTTAATGGGTCGGTTTGGCTCATTTATTCACGACAATCCTTTTAAAGTTATATTGGTTTTAGCAATACTTCTTGCTTTTCCAATTTCACATATCCCTCAAATCAAGATGGATACTTCCACTGAAGGTTTTATGCACCCCGATGACCCTGTTCTATTGACTTATAATAAGTTTCGTGAGCAGTTTGGACGTGATGAACGTATTGTATTAGCTATTGAAGATGATAATATCTTTAGTATAGAGTTTTTGAAAAAACTTAGAAATCTACACAAAGATATAGAAAAAGATGTTCCATATATCAATGATGTTACATCACTCTATAATGTACGAAATACAAGAGGAGATGGAGATAAACTCATTACAGATGATTTGTTAGAGCCATTTCCTACTACAAAAGAGCAGATAGAGAGTATTAAAAAAAGAGCGTTAAGTTCTCATTTTTATAAAGATTTATTAATCTCACAAGATGGCAAGATGACAACGATTATTATCGAGACCGATGCCTATTCACATGAGGGAGATAAAAAAAGCTCTATAGATGATGAGTTTGATAATGGGTTTGATGAAGCATTATCAAATAGTAAAGTTGAAAAGAAATTTCTAACCGACCAAGAGAATCATGAACTTTTAGATTCTATAAGTAAAATTGCTGATAAATATAGAGCAGAAGGGCTAAAGATTTATATCGCTGGTTCTCCTGCTGTCAATAATGCACTCAAAGCTCAAATGAAAGCCGATATGCAAAAGTTTATGCGTATTACATTTTTGATTATTATTGTTTTTCTATTTCTTGTATTTAAGAGAGTCTCTGCTGTGGTTTATCCTCTACTTGTTATTCTATTTTCTCTATTGGCTACTATAGGTACAATGGCATGGGCAGGGGTAGCGTTTAAACTACCAACACAGATTGTTCCCTCTCTTCTCTTGGCTGTTTCCGTGGGAGCAACGGTACATATTTTATCTATCTTTTTTGATAAATTTAATACCACAGGAGATAAAAAAGAGGCATTAACTTATACCTTGGGTCATTCAGGATTAGCTATTGCTATGACCTCGATTACTACAGCTATTGGTGTTGGCTCTTTTTCAGGTTCACAAGTAGCTCCTATCTCTGATTTGGGTACATTTGCTTCACTTGGAGTTATGTTGTCATTGGTACTCACATTGACACTACTTCCTGCACTTCTAAGCATTACAAAGCTTAAACAGAAAGTCAAAAGCAAAGCAGGAAAGATGGATAATATGATGAAGAGATTAGCTATAATTCCTGTAAAATATAGTAAATCAGTATTGGTAGGAAGTCTCTTAATTGTTTTTATATCTCTACTTGCTTCTACACAAGTAAAACTATCTCACAATCCTCTATTTTGGTTTCAACCTGATAATATCAATAGAGTATCAACAGAGGTAATTGATAAAAAGATGAATGGTTCAGTAACGATTGAACTTGTAGTAGATACTCAAAAAGAGAATGGTTGGGTTGACCCAATTAAATTGGCTAAATTAAATAGTTTCTCTAAAAAGATGGAGAGTTATAAAGATGAGTATACTCATATAGGAAAAGTAGTCTCTCTAGCAACGATTGTCAAAGAGACCAATAGAGCATTGCATGAGAATAACGAGAGTTATTATACTATCCCAAAAGATAAAAACTTAGTCTCACAAGAGTTACTTTTATTTGAAAATTCAGGCTCTGATGACCTTGAAGATGTTGTAGATAGTCAATTCTCAAAAGCAAGAGTAACACTTAAGCTACCTTGGACAGATGCGATAAAAGCCGTTAATGTATTAGAGTATGTCAAAAAAGAGGCAAAAGAGGCATTTCCAAATGATAAAGTAGAGGTAACAGGTATGATTCCACTACTTATCAATACCTTTGCTAATGCTGTTCACTCTTCGGTAAATAGTTATATTATTGCAGGAATTCTCATTACGTTTATGATGATGTTGATTTTAGGTTCAGTTAGAATGGGAGTTATTAGTATGATTCCAAATCTAACGCCAATTATTATGGGTCTCTTTATCATGTATATAGCTAAAATGCCACTAGATATGTTTACCCTACTTATTGGTTCTATAGCCATAGGTTTAGCAGTAGATGATACAATACACTTTATGCACAATTTCAAGCGATATTACCTAGAGAGTAATGATGTGCAGTTGGCAATGGAAAATACCTTCTTTACTACAGGTAAAGCGATGGTTATAACCAGTTTAGTTTTATCTTTAGGCTTCTATGCTTATATGGCAGCTTATATGATTTCGGTTCAGAACTTTGGACTTTTGACAGGTTCTGTTATAATATTTGCACTCTTAGCCGATTTACTATTAGCACCTGCTCTTATGGTTATTTTGGCTAAACGTGGCTGGATTAAATAAAATTAAAGGATATAAAAAATGAACGCAAAAAAGATACTATTTTTACTAGGTGTTGGGGCAACCCTTTTGACTTCTACGGCTGTAGCTAGTGATAATGCACGAACTATTATGGAAAAAGTAGATGCACGAGATGATGGACAGACATTAGAGCAAGATATGATGATGGTTCTAATAGACAAAAATGGAAAAGAGCGTACACGTGATTTGAAATCATATAGCAAAGACAAAGGAGAAGATGAACAGAAGACTATGTTTTTTAAATCTCCTGCTGATGTTAAAAATACAGCATTTTTAACTTATGATTATGATGATGCCTCAAAAGATGATGACCAATGGTTGTATCTACCTGCACTTAAAAAGGTCAAGAGAATCCCATCTACAGACAAAAGTTCAAGCTTTATGGGTTCGGATTTTAGTTACTTTGATATGACCAATCGTGATTTAGATGATTACAACTTTAAAATTTTAAAAGATACAAAAGTACGTGGACATGATGCGTGGATGATTGAATCAACACCAAATAATCAAAAGGTTATTGATGAGTCAGGTTATAAAAAGACAATTGCAATTGTTAGAAAAGATAACTATGTTGTTGTTCGTGCTATTAACTTCTTGACTAATGGCAAGAAAAAGTATCTTGACCTCAAGCAGATTCATCAAGAGAACGGTATATGGGTAGTTGATAAGATGACTATGACTACCAAAAAAGGTAAACAGACTCTGCACAAAACGATTTTAACATTCTCAAATATCAAGCTTAATGCACCTATTGATGATGGTATGTTTACAACACGAAGATTAGAAAAAGGACTCTAAAATGCGATTGGCACTTGGTTCTATACTTCTAATCTCTCTGCTTAATGCAGAGAGTTTAGATGATGTATTAGATGGTTTTGATGATGAACCCTCTACTTCATCTAACTCTATCTCTAAAGATGATGATATAATGGAGGGATTTGATGATGAAGAGCCAAATAAACCATCTCATTCTATTATGGAACGTGACAAGAGAAGCAACAATAGTTTTACAGGAAAGTTTACTCAACAGGTAGCATACTCTTATAGTGATGATGCTCCTCATGACAATATCTCTTCATTTAAATCCTCTCTTTTTTTAGACTATGAACATAAGTTTACTAATGGATTTAAATTTAAAACAAATGCCAAAGCCTACTATGACTCTATCTATGATATTCGTGGTTTAGATAGATACTCACAAGATGAAAAAGATGAGTTAAAGAGTGAGGTAGAACTATATGATGCCTATTTAGAGGGTAGTTTAAGTGATAAACTAGATATAAAGCTTGGTCGTCAAGTTGTTGTATGGGGTAGAAGTGATACTATTAGGATCACCGATGTTCTAAATCCATTAGACAATCGCCGACCTGGTATGGTAGATATTGAAGATTTACGACTCCCTGTTGCAATGGCTAAAGCAGACTATTTTTTAGGGGATTGGCGTATTACTCCTATTGCTATATTGGAGCAGAGATTCTCTAAAAATCCACCAAGTGGTTCTGCTTTTAATCCTAATCCTCACTCTATTCCAGCAGATAAAAGCTACTCTGATATTACACCTGCCTTAAGTATAGGTGGAGAGTTTAGTGGTTGGGATATTAACTTTTACGCCTCTAAGCTTCATAATGATAGTGGATATTTTAAATCAGGCAAGATACAACATGATGAGGTAGATATGTTTGGAACAGCTATCAATATCCTCAAAGGCTCATGGCTACTAAAATCTGAATTAGCCTATTTTAATGGATTGAAATACTCAACTACTGGAGATAAGGAGTTTAAGCGTACAGATGGATTGATTGGTTTAGAATACAACGGTATTAGCGATACGATTATCTCTTATGATGTAGCCTTAAGAGCAATAAGTGATTATGACAATAGACTCCAACATGAACCAATAGAGACAAAAGAGAGAACCTATCAAAATGCGTTGCGTATCAGTTCTGATTTTATGAATGCTACGATAAAAGCGAACTATCTTATATCGTTATTTGGTTCAAAGCTAAACGAGGGTGGTTTTCAAAGAGCATGGCTTAAGTATGATATATCTGATGGAATCTATGCCAATGTCGGAGTAGTTGATTATATCGGTGGCTCAAAAAGGTTTGATGCCGTCTCCAATAATGATATGATGTTTATGGATATAAATTATAATTTTTAGAAGTAGAGAAAGAGTTTAAGAGGTTGATGTTTTATGAGTAGAGTGAGATACAAATCCATATTTTTATCAGATATTCATCTTGGTTCAAATTATCTTAATCATGATGTTTTTTTTAAGGCATTTGAAGAGATGGAGTCTGATAATATTTTTTTAGTTGGGGATATGTTTTCGATAAATACGATAGAGACTCATAAAAATATAGATAGATTTAGAGCAATTTTAGAGTCAAAAGATTGGAATATTATCTATATCAATGGTAACCATGAAGATGAAAGAGAGGAGAGATTTTTAAAAGAGAGAATATCTATACATTCCAACCCAAATATATTTGGAATATCCCAATATATCTATAACTCCAAAGAGAGAATATATCTTGAGCATGGTCACTCTTTTCATAAAAAAGATATATGGAATATAGCTCTAAAAAAATCTATATTCTTCTATAAAAAAATTACAAAAGTAAAAAATAGAGTAGTGCGTCCATATAATTCTAAAACGATTAAAAAGGAGACATTCTATTTTAGATATATAAAACCACTTGCTCAAAAACTACTCTCCTCATCTTTTGAGAGATATATGGTATCTCGTGCAAAAAATAAAGGTTGTAGTGTTGTTATCTGTGGTCATCTACATCTACCAAAAGATAGCGTAATTGATGGTATACGCTACCTAAATTGTGGTGATTGGATTAAATCCAATAGTTATATTGTCGAAGATAGCATGGGTAATCTATCTCTAAAATATATTAATTTTCAATAGCCTTTTTTAATTCAACCTCATCTTTTGCAAAAGAGATAGTTTGAACTTTACCATTATCAAGTTTTAAAATAGTGAGTCTATCTTCCTCTTTTGGGAATTGATTTGCAAACTCTTTATCGGTAATTGTCAAGATTTTAAAACTATTTTTTTTCATCTTTGGCAAAATAATAGTTTTTCGTAAAAGTGATGGCACACCACTCACATCAGCTAAAAGTATAATGTTATTTTTTTCTAAATAACTCTCATCTTGAGTATTAAAATAGGTACTAATAAGCGTTCCACTCTCTCTTCCAAAACTACAAATTATAAAGGTTGGCATAGTAGAGATATTATGCTCTTCTCCAAACTGGTCATTGAGTTTAAATGGTTCTATAGTGCTGTTTTGTTCAATCATTTTATATCCTTTTTTATTGTATGATTCGCCTAAAGAGGCTATTGTTAAAAGTAGCAATAGTAGTAATCCAATTAATGGTTTTTTCGTTAAGCTTTTCATAAAAAGAATTTTATCACAATTTATTAAGTTTACTAATATATAATCGCAAAAAAGAGTAAAAGGGATTATCATGCCAAATAGCGAACTAAAAGCCGAAGCGTTGGAACTTTTTAATGCAAAAGAGTATCCAAAGGCGTTGGAGTTGTATAAATATCTTGCTAATCAGGGAGATGTAGCATCTTTAGCTACTGTAGGTT
>Ga0256833_1002571_pt1 | contig 12708 bp, 13 predicted proteins | sample 356284metaG_FD_190535 | JGI IMG/M metagenome (GOLD analysis project Ga0256833, IMG submission 190535) | Hydrothermal vent microbial communities from Mid Atlantic Ridge, Atlantic Ocean - 356-284 | ecosystem: Environmental > Aquatic > Marine > Hydrothermal vents | place: Atlantic Ocean: Mid...
AGACAAAGTATTGTCCACACAATTGTTGCGTATACTTCTCATGAGCGTGGCGAAGATATGGAAGCCCAAGGTATCTGACACTCTGCACAAAGTAGCTGTACTTCCCTCATGGGTGCGACACACTACATCATATTTACGGACTAAACGGCCTCGAAGTATACAGGGCTGTACTTCCCTCATGGGTGCGACCGGTATGGTTCCCTTGTGGAACCGGTTCTAGCCATGCGATGTTTCCCGTATTTATTGCTTGCTCTCCTCCTTGGGAACAGCCCTGGGCTTCTTTCTGCTCCGCGTTGGTGCCGCGGTACCTGTGCTCCGGGAGTGTTCTCATGGATTCGTATGGGTTTGAAACGCTGTTCCCATGGTTGGTTTCAACTCCTCGCATGGAATGTTCCCATGAAGTAGAACGGGGAGTTCAATATTTCCTCTCAGGAGTGTGGACGGAGACATGAGGCATGGTGGAGGTGGTGGGGCGGGTTCTTCATGGTGTTAATTTTTGGGTTTCTGGTGTGTTGGCTTTGCTGTGGGTTGTCTGGGTTTGGGTAGGCGTCGTGGTCGTGGTGTGGAGGCTCCTCCCGCCCTGAGCGTGGAGGGGGCTCCGGTCTACCTGATCTCTATTAGGCCGGTGTATGCTTTCCAGATTTTTCGTGGTGTTAAGCGGTTTGAGCTTCGGCGTGGTGTTGCGGGCTCTGTGCCTGAGGGCGCTGTTATGGTTGTCTATGCTTCTGGCAACGTGAGGGCTATTGTTGGGGAGTTTCGTGTGGGTAGGGTTATCCGTGGCTCGGCCGAGGAGGTGTGGAGGAGGGTTACCTCGGAGCGGGGGAGCGGGGTGGGCGGCGACGCGTGGCGCTATATCCGGGGCGCGGAGCGGGCGATGGCGTTGGAGGTTGTTGAGCCTGTTCTCTACCCTAGGAGGGTGGGGCTGGAGGAGATTAGGAGGATTGTGCCGGGGTGGAATCCCCCGTTGAGCTATAAGCTTCTGCGTGAGGGGGAGCCTGTCTACGAGCTTGTGGTGCGGCGGCTTCGCAGGCTTGTTGGGAGGGAGCCTGGCGCGGGGGAGGAGTGGTAGGGGCCTCCACCCCGGCTGTTCTTTAACACTTGTCCAAGCTTTTATGGGGGGTTTGTCTCAGCCCCGTGGCGGGGGCCTAGTGTTGCCGCCGGGCTCCAGGATCTGGCTGGGCGTCTACAGCGTCACCGGGATGTATGGCCATGTTGAGCGCTGGGAGGCCGTGGGGCTGCTGCGTGCCGCCGCGGCGCTGGGCGTGGGGGGCTTCGACACCGCGGATATCTACGGCTACGGGCTTGGCGAGGAGCTTGTCTGCGAGGCGCTGGGGGGCGGCCGCGGGGTCTTCGTCGCCACGAAGATAGGGTATGACCTCTCCTCTAGGCCTCCGAGGCTGCGCTATGAGCGTGGCTACCTCCTCTCGGCCGCCGAGGCCAGCGCCGAGAGGCTATGCAGGAGGCCGGTGGACCTGGTTCAGCTCCACAACCCGCCGCTGGAGGTGCTGCGGGGCGACTGGGTCTGGGAGCTGCTGGGGGAGCTGCGGGACCGGGGGCTGGCCCGCTACGTTGGCGTCGCGCTGGGGCCGGAGACTGACGTGCTCCCCCACGCGCTGGCCGTGCTCGACCACAGCGACGTGGTGGACTATATCCAGTTCGTGTACAACGTGTTGGAGCAGGAGCCGGGGCTCAGCATAGCGAGGCTGGCGGCGGGGCGGGGCGTCAGGGTGCTGGCCCGCGTCCCCCACGCGGGCGGGGTGCTGGACGAGACGCTGCGGGAGCCGAGGCTGCCCGGCGACCACCGGGGGCTGCGGCGCAGGGGGTGGCTGGAGTGGGCTCTCCGCGTCTACCGTGAGAGGGTGAAGCCGGTGCTGGACCCGCTGCCGGGGACGCCTGGGCAGAAGGCGGTGAGGTTCATACTCGACACCATCGACCCGGAGGCGGTCATAGTCGTGGCGAAGACTCCTGGTGTGGTGGCGGAGTACCTGGGCGCCGAGAGGCTGCCGCCGCTGCCGCGTGGGGTGGTGGAGGAGCTTCGGCGCGTCTACCTGGAGGAGGCGTGGGGGAGCCCGGAGGCGCCCGTGGAGAGCCTGAGGCTGGCCCGGGAGCTGGGGCTGCTCGACTAGCCCCCGGCTCCGCAACGTTTTTAAGGAGACCGGTGTTTGGCTGTGGGCTTGGCGTGGGAGCTTGGATACGCGTTGCTAGAGCGCGGGGAGAGTGACCGGCTTGGATTCGAGTTCGAGCAGGATGTGAGCCTCCGCTGCATCTCCTGCGGCGCCGAGTACCCGCCGCACCCCCGGCTCACCAGGTGCCCGCGCTGCGGCGGCCTCCTCGAGGTCGAGGTCCGGCCCCGGCGTGGGCTCTCCTGGGGCCTCTGGGAGAGGAGGCCGCCCGGCGTCTGGAGGTACCGGGAGCTGCTGCCGGCGCCCCGTGGGGCCAGCGAGGTCTCCATGGGGGAGGGCGGCACCCCGCTGGTGCCCCTGCCGAGGCTCTCCGAGAGGCTCGGCCACCGGGGGAGGCTGTACGCCAAGCACGAGGGCCAGAACCCGACCGGGAGCTTCAAGGACAGGGGCATGACTGTCGCGGTGACGCTGGCGAGGGAGGCGGGCGCCGAGGCAGTGGTCGTGGCGAGCACCGGCAACACGGCGGCGAGCGTCTCCGCCTACGCCGCCAGGGCGGGGCTGAGGAGCATAGTCGTCGTGCCGCAGGGGAAGACGGCGCTGGGCAAGCTCGGGCAGAGCATACTCTACGGCGCCACGGTGATAGAGATACAGGGGAGCTTCGACGACGCGCTCGCGGCGGTCATGAGGGCCGTGGAGGAGGACCCCCGGCTCTACCCCCTGAACAGCTTCAACCCGTGGAGGCTCGAGGGCCAGAAGACGCTCGCCTTCGAGATAGTGGAGCAGCTGGGGGGCCGCGCGCCGGACTGGGTCGTGGTGCCGGTGGGGAACGCGGGCAACATCTCCGCCATCTGGAAGGGGTTCCTCGAGCTGAGGAGGGAGGGCCTCCTGGAGGAGCTGCCAAGGCTAGCCGGGGTCCAGGCGGCGGGGGCGGCGCCGCTGGCGGAGGCGTGGAGCAGGGGGCTCGACCGCCCGGTGTTCGTCGACGACCCGGAGACGGTGGCGACGGCGATAAGGATAGGGAGGCCCGTCAACTGGCCGAAGGCGATGAGGGCGGTCAGGGAGAGCGGCGGCGTCTTCACCGCTGTGAGCGACGACGAGATAGTCTGGGCGCAGCTGGCTCTCGCGAGGCTCGAGGGCGTCGCGGTGGAGCCCGCCTCGGCGGCGAGCATAGCGGGGCTCAGGAGGCTCCTCGAGGCGGGCGTCATCGGCCGCGGCGAGGTGGCGGTGGCGGTGCTGACGGGCCACGGCCTCAAGGACCCGGAGGCCATGCTGAGGGCGCCGGCGAGGAGGCTGCTCGCGAGGAGCCCCGGGGACGCGGTGGAGAAGCTGCTCTCCCTGCTGGGCGGCGCCGGCGGCTGCGGCGCCGCGGCGGGGGAGGCCGGCGCGGGGGAAACAGCAGCCGAGGCCTAGCGGGCCGAGATGCTGAGGAGGCTCGGTATCTCCTCCCTCGTGAACCCCATGTTTATTCCTGCTACCAGCGCGGACACGTCCTCCACGGACAGTAGCAGCAGCTCCATGACCGGGGCGGGGAACCACTCCTCCACGGGGTCGCCCAGGCTGTACATCTCCGCCACGGGGCGCAGCCTCCTCCTTATCGCGTGCACCACGGCGTCGGGCAGAGGCACCGCGGCCTCTACGCCGGTGCTGTAGGGGTTGCCGGCTAGCGCCTGCTCGAGGGCGGAGTAGTAGTCCTCCTCGCCCAGCACGCCCCGAAGCCTGTCCTCGTCGAGCATGCAGGCCTTTATCCTCCTGGCGACGGCCTCGGAGAGCGCCGGGTTGGCCTTGGCCAGGGGCGCGGCGCCCGCGGCGGCGCGGAGGCTGTAGATGTCGAGCCTGCCGCACAGCACATGCTCCGCAGGCGTCCCCTTGAGCTGCTCGAGGGCCTCGTAGAAGCTGCTGAGGAGCTCCACGTCGAGGGCCAGGCTTAGGGGCGCCTCCGGGCTAGCCTCCACCACCTCGGCGGCGCGGCGGTAGCCGAGGCCGCGGAGCAGCTCGGGGAGACGGGAGAGGCCCTGCTCCGCCACCGCGTCCAGGAAGCGCCTCACCACGGGGCTGCCGGGCGCGGCGAGGGGGGCCTCCTCGGCGGCCCTCCCCTGCCTAACCACGCTCTCGAGTATCGCCAGGTCGTGGGCGTCGACGACCAGCGTGTAGGCGCGGACGGCTGGGTTGACGCCAGGCGGCACAGCACGCTCTATCCTCGAGTACTCGGAGGCCAGCAGCCTGAAGGCGGCCTGCTCGACCTGGTCGAGGCTCTCCAGGGCGCCTCCCGCCACGCGGCCCAGCAGCGTCGCGTTGATGGCGGCAAGTATCTCGCCGGTGCCGCCCGCCTGGCCGAGGAGGTTCACCAGGTCCCGGCTGAGCTGGAACGCCCTCGTACGGACTGAGACCAGTACCGGCGCGGCCTGCTCCGGGGAGAAGGCCTCAGCCACGCTCATGGCCGGATAGCCTCGGCGAGCATTTTGAGCACAGCCTCGAGGGCGCGGCCGCGGTTCTGGGAGGCGAGCCTCTCGACCCGGGCCTTCTCCTCCTCCAGCCTCCTCGTGTACTCCTCGTCGAGCCTCCTTATCCTCTCCTCTACGGCCTTCTCCGCCTCCTCGCCCGCCTCCTTGGCTATCTTCTCCGCCTCGGCCTTGAGCCTGCCCGCGTACTCGTCGGCCCTGCTGAGGAGCCCGGCTGCTGCCGCCTCTATGCTCTTCTCCATCTCCTCCAGGCGGCGCTCCGCCTCCTCTATCCTGCGGAGGAAGCCCGTGAGCTCAGCCTTTTCGCCGCCGAGAAGCGCGACCATTGCTCCCACGCTCTCCGGCCTCGAGAGAGGGGGCGGCGCCGCCCCGCCTCCTGGGCGGCCGGGAGGGCGCCGCCCGGCGACACGCATACCCCGGGCACGGGTGGAGCCGGCTCTGCCACTATAAATAGGGATAGTCTCAGGGAGTGGGCGCCGGCAGGGTTAGCCTCGCGTAGACCAGGTACCCCGTGTGGGCTATCATCGTGGCCTTGGGGCGGAGCGCGTCCCCGCGTGTCTCGTAGTCCCTGGCGAGCAGCTCCAGCATCCTCAGCTCCCCCCAGCGGGGCCTCGCCCTGAGGGCGGCTACCAGCCTCGCCGCCTGGTTCGCGGCCGGCGTGAAGAACACGGCGCCGGCGCCGGGCCGGAGGGCCTCCTCGAGGACAGGGAGCACCGCCCAGGGGTCCGGCATGTCCACCACGGCGGCGTCGAGGCCCCTCTCCTCGACACCTAGCCGGGCGTCGCGCAGCCTCAGCACCACCCTGTCCAGGAGGCCCAGCTCCTCGAGGTTACGCCTAGCCACCTCCGCCATGTCGGCCCGCAGCTCGTAGCTGTAGACGCGGCCCCCCGGCCCCACGGCCCTGGCGAGCACCGCCGTGGTGAAGCCGCTGCCGACGCCCACCTCTAGGACACGCATCCCCGGCGCCAGGTCCAGCAGCATCAATATCATGCCGTGGTCCTTCGGGTAGATGACCTGGCTGCGGCGGCGGAGCCCCCTCTCCATGTAGTCCACGAGCCGCGGCTGGAGCACCAGCGCGTAGACGCCGCTGCTCAGGCGGACCCATGACCCGTACTCCAGGCCGACGAGCTGGTCGTGCTTCACGCTCCCCCGGTCGCTGCCGAACCAGGCGCCCCTGCGGACGCGGAAGACGTAGCGCCTCCTCTCGTCCACCACGAGGAGCACCGGGCAGCCCTCGCACACCCTCTCAACGCAGCAGCCTCCGGGCACCCTACAACGCCCCCCGGGGGCAGAGACGGCGCCGCAGGCGGCCCCGCTATTTAGGCGGGGGAGCCGGCCTCTCCCCGCCCGCCCTGCCTCGGCCAGGGCCGGGGGCGGCGCCACCGGTAGGGCTGCTCCAGCCACGGGGGGCGAGGGGCGGCGCAGGCGTAGAAGCTGAGCACCGCCATCCTGGCTATGTTCTCCCAGGTCGGCTCCCTCCTGGCGCGGTGGACGAGGCGGCGGTGCTCCGGGTGCTCCTCTAGCAGGAGGCGGGCGAGGGACTCGAAGAGGCGGCGGCCGTCGCTGTTGAGCAGCAGCCTCTTGTCCCAGAGGCTGGGGTCACGCGTGAGGGCCTCGTAGAGGCTGCAGAGGTCGCGCCGGTACCCGGGCCGGCAGCACCCCGTCCCCGCCACGGCTCCCCGGCCCCAGCGGGCGGGGCCGGGTGCTCCACTTTTCCCCCTCCGCCTCCCTGAAGGGCCCTCCTGCCGGCCCCCGGCACGGGAGGGCGGCAGCCATGTGGGGCTACGGCGAGCGCGCCGAGAGGGCCAGGGAGCTGGTGGTCGAGGCCTGGGCCCTCGCCGCGGAGGCGTGTAGGAGCGGCTGCGCCCGCGGCGTCTGCGAGGAGGTCGTGGAGGACGCGCTGGCGGCGGCCATCGACGAGGCCGAGGAGGCGGCTAGGCTGCCGGGGCCGTGGCTGAGCCTGCCCGGCGTGGCGGAGGCGGCTAGGAGGCTCCGGGAGGCGGCGGAGAGGCTGCGGGAGGAGGGCTGCGCCGAGGAGGCCGGCCTGCTCGAGGAGGCCGCGAGGAGGCTCTCCATGGCGGACGCGCTAGGGGGCTAGCAGCCTCCGGTACTCCCCCAGTATCCTCTCGTGGTAGAGGTGCGGGATGAGGCTCTCGAACGCCACACCCCTGCCGACCACCATGACGCCCCGCCTGGGGCCGAGCATCAACCCGGCCTGGGGCACACAGCTGGTCATGAGTGGACGGTAGGGGTGCGGCCGGCCGCCGCGCAGCCCCTCAGCCATGTTGAGGGCTGCGGCTGCGCCGCTCCGGAGCGCCTCCCTGGCCATCTTGAGGGCGCAGCAGCCGTCCCCTCTCTCGATGTAGGCCGCGTCGCCGGCGGCGTAGACGCCGCGGAGGCCGCGGACGCGGAGATAGCGGTCGACCACGAGGAACCTGCCCCTGCCCAGCGCCTCCGCCGGGGCCTCCACGCCTGGGCCCTGGAAGCCGGCGCTCCACACCACGACGTCGGCCTCCACCACCCTGCCGCTGCGGAGGACTACGCCGCCCCTCCTCACCTCGGCGGCGGGCTCGCCGAGCACGAAGCCGGCACCCATCTCCTCGAGTATCCTCCTCACGACCCGGGAGGCCAACGGGTTGCGGAGGAGGCCAAGCGGCTCCGGGAGAAGGTCTATCAGGGTGACCGAGAGGCGGCGGCCCTCCCCCCTCGCAGCCTCCAGCAGCTCGGCCGCGGCCTCGACGCCGACGAAACCCGCGCCCACGATGGCGACGCTCTCGGCGCCGGAGGCGGCGTCGCGGAGCCGCTCCGCGTCCCGGAGGCTGTAGAGCGGTATCGCCTCCGTGTCGGCGCCCCGGACCCCGTAGAAGGCCGGCCTCGCCCCCGCCGCCACCAGGAGGCCACTGTACTCCAGCTCCTCCCCGCCCTCCAGGACCGCTACCCCGTCACGCAGGGCGGCGAGCCGCTTCTCGACTATGGTGAAGCCGCTGGCCTCGGCCAGGCGCTCGACCGGCCACTCGAGCTCCTCCCTTGCCAGCCTGCCCCCCGCCACGGCGGGCGCGTAGGGGAGGAAGCTGAGAACGGGGCGGGGAGTGACCCAGAGGCACTCAACGCCCCCGCCGGGGCGGCAGACGCCTAGGAGGCCGAGGACGCGGACAGCCTCTACGCCCGCGAAGCCGCTGCCGGCGACAACCAGCCGCTCCACCGCCGCGGCACCCGCGGGGAAGGCCACACGCCGGCCCCCACGGTACTTAACCACTAGCCAGCCGCGTCCCGGAAGAAGGGGTCAGCTAGGGGTTCTGCGGTCACCGCCCCACCCCCGCCCCGGGGGGCAGGGGCTCAGCAAAGGCCAATCTCCATCACGCCCCGGGGGGTGGGGAGGGGGCGGCTTGGGGCTATTCTGTGCGCTCCTCCATGAGCCGCGTCACCGATGCCGGGACGGTGCTGGCTGAGAGCCTGTACCTGCCCCTCCTGGCGGCGGCCCTCCTGAGGTGGGGGGCGGCGGAGGCCGCCGCGACGGCGGCGGCGCCTAGGAGGGGGCCGGCGGCGTGGAGGTAGGCGGCGACCGCGGCGCCCGCCGCTAGGCCCGCCGCGTAGCCCGCGGCGGCGAGGCCTAGGAGGGTGAGCCTCCTCGACCCCGGCACCGGGTACTCCACGTAGACCACTGTGGCGTCCACCGCGTCGACGACAGCCGTGTAGGGCTGCTTGCCGAGGGGGTGGGTGTAGTGGACCACCCAGAACGGGTAGTGGGCTACCCCGAGGAGCCGGCTGCTGGCCTCCACCTCGCCGCTGCAGCCCGACAGCATCGCCTCGCTGAAGGCCCTCGACGACACACTCATCTCCAGCGCTCTGCACAGGTCGCCCGGGGGCCTCGTGGCCTGGTGGAACCTCTCGACCCTCTCGACGACGCCGGGGCTGTAGGGGACGCGGCCGGTGGATGGGAAGGGGTAGTCCTGGGGCAGCCCGGGCAGGGGCTCCGGCCCCGTGGCCAGGGCGGCCTCCTCCGCCTCCTCGGCCGCGGTTCGGCAGGACTCCTCCCTGGCCCTGGCGGAGGCGTGGCAGATGTAGAGGGGCACCATGTGTAGCCCTGCGCGGGAGAAGGCGGCCGTCTCCTGTAGGTCCCTGGGCGCGCCCGGCATCTGGGAGGCCCGGGACAGGGCGGCGGCGTAGGCGTCGTGCTCGGCGAGCCTGGGCGGGTAGTAGTACTGGGGCGCCGTCTCGCCCGTCTCTATCCTCACAGTGGTGCCGCAGTAGGGGCAGACGGCGTACTCGACGCCCTCCGGGGCCTCGTACTCGGCGCCGCAGTAGGGGCACCTTATCCGCCTAGCCACGGCTGCCCGCCTCCTCCGGCTAGTAGCGGCCATGGGCTCTCCCAGTGGCCTCCTCGAGGGCCTCGTCTATGCTGTGGAGCCAGCTGTGGGGGCCGCCCGTCTCCCTGCGGACGGGCCGCAGCGCCGCCTTGGAGAAGAAGTATCCGGCGGCGGCGCCCAGGGCGGCCACCACGGCGCCCGCCACTAGGCCCTCGGTGCCGCCGATGTAGGCCGCTGCCGCGGCCGCGCCGGCGCCCAGGGCGCCGGAGGCGGCGCCGCCCAGGAGGGTGACGGCGAGCCGCTGCCCGGTGGTGAAGGGCTCCTCCCTCACCAGGGGGGCGAGGTCCCAGCCGGCGAAGTAGGCGCGGTATATCTTCTCCTCAGCCACGTAGTAGGCCTTGACAAGGGGGAGCATCAGGGGGCCCCGGACGGCGAGGCCCGAGACCCTGCAGGGGACCCGCTCCCACTCGACCACTACGGAGGACACGGTTCCGGGGCCTATGTAGCTCTCCTCGGCCCTCCTCCTTATCACCTCCCGGACTCTGCTCCTCACGCGGTCGCAGGTGTCGTCGAGCACCCATCTCTCCGCCTCCTCGAGAGACCTGTCCGCCGCCAGCGCCGTGTGGAACCCCCGCCTCCACTCCGCCACAGCCTCGTCGAGGCCCACCAGGCGGGGCCTCGTGGACTGGTAGTGGCGCGCCAGCAGCTCGACCGCCTCCTCGCCCGGCGCGCGGCGGGCGGCGACGAGGGTCTCGAAGCCGGCCCGGTAGAGGCCCTCGACGTGGAACGGCACTGTCCTGGTCTCTGTCTCCGTCTCGCCGTCGCGGCTCCTGGTTATCGTCACCACGAGGTGGCCCTCCGCCTCGTAGCGGCTCTCGGCAACGCCGCGGGCCTCGTAGAAGGGCATGAACACGGCCTCAGCCCTGGCCAGGACGGGGTGGACACGGCGGAGGTCGGGGTCCTTCTCGACTAGGCGGCGGAAGGCCTCCTCGACCTCCTCGGGGCCGCGGGGGGCGGGGGCCGAGAGCAGCTCGGAGGGCCGCCCCCTTATCCAGTTGGGCCTGCCGCAGTAGGGGCAGACGGCCACGACCGTGTCGGGGCCCACCAGTAGGGGGGCGCCGCAGTAGCGGCAGCGGTACGCCACCGGGGCGCGGGGGACGCTGGGGCCCTCGGAGCTGGCCTGGGGCATCTGCATCCCCCTACTCTAGCGGGGCCCCGCATATGGGGCAGTACTTGGCCTCGGCGGGGGCGACGTGGCCGTTGGGGCACCATTTGAGCTGCTTGCCGCAGAACGGGCAGTACCTGGGCCTCGCCACCGCGAGGGCGGGGGGTATCTCCTTGCCGCAGTAGGGGCAGCGGGGGACGTAGCCCTGCGGCTGCCCGGCCTGCTGGGGGGGCGCGGGCCGCGCGGCCTGCTGGGCGGCAGCGGCGCCCGCCACGGCGGCCTGGAGCTGCTGGGCCTGCTGGGGCGTGACCCCGCCCTGGCGCTGGATCTGCTGGAGCAGCTGCTGTAGCTGCTGGGCCTGGGCCTGCTGGCCGGCGAGGCTCATCTGCTGGGTGAACTGCTGGAGCAGGGGGATGAGGAGGGCGAGGCCTGCCACGTTCCCTCCCTGGGCCTCTCGGAGGGCGTCCATCAGGCGGCGCTGGAGGTCGTAGCTCTGCATGAACTGGGCTAGCTGGGGGTTAGCGGACGCCAGGCTGAGCATCTGCATGTAGCCCTGCTGGCGGAGCTTCTCCAGCCACTCCTCCGGGATATCTATGTCAACCGATATCGTCTTCACGCGGAGGTACCAGTTCTCCTGGATAACCCTGGAGACCTGGCCGCGGAGCAGCTCCTTAACCTTAGCCTTGCCCGCCTGGACGTCGACGCTGAAGAAGCCGCCGAGGAAGCTCTCAACCCAGTCGTTGATGTAGAGCCTTATCCTCTCGGCCAGCTCCTCCGTGGTGAAGACCTTCTCCTCGCCCGCTATCCTCAACGCGAACTTCTTTATGTCCTCGTCGTTGTCCGGCACGTAGACGTGGACCATGCCGCGGTACTTGACGGGCACGCCGTCGCGGGTGTTGCCCTGCCCCCCGAACGGTATATCCTTCTCCGTGACGTTGACGAAGACTATCCTCACCGGCAGGGGGACGCCCTCGTACAGCTCCTGCATTACCCCGCGGAGGCCTGGCACATGCGCGGTATCCAGGGCCCACTCGCCCTGCCGGAGCACGCCGAGAACCTTCCCGCTCCGTATCACTATCGCTGCCTGGTTGGGCTGGACAACTATCCTGGCACCATAGGGGACCGCCTGGGAGGGGTAGACCCAGACCAGCTCCCCGGGGCGGAAGTCGTGCATGATGACCGGGAGTGGCCCCGTAACCTTCTTCGCCACCTTGCCGACGCCGCGGCCTAGGCGGTCAAAGAAGCTCATAGCGGATAGCACCCCACGCGCAGGAGCATAAGCCCAGGTAGTAGGGCGGCTGCTCCTCTTAGTTATCCTCCCCGGCGGAGGCCGAGCCGCGCCGCGAGCCTCCCGAGGGCGGACCTGGCCGCCTCGAGGGCGCTGCCGGCGCCGCTCCGCAGCTTCTGGGCGACATCCCTGGCCCTCAGGCCCTGGTGGGTCACGAAGCGGAGGTAGCTGCGCCTCTCCTCGTAGAGGCCGCGGAGCTTTTTGACAGCGTCCTCCAGCTCCCTGGCCTCGGCGGCGGCGGTTGTGTAGTCGCCTGCCTCGACGCTGTCCCTCACCCTCCTGGCCAGCGCCAGCACGGCCTCCGCCAGGCCCACCATCGTGTCGTCGTAGCTGCATAGCTGCCGCAGCTCGGGCTCCCGGATGGCCTGCGCGGCGCCGACCGGGGCCCAGCCCGCGTCCGCGTAGAGTATGTCGCTGCCCAGGTTCTGCAGGGCAGAGACGAGGCGGCGGAGCGTCTCCCCCAGCGTCTGGGCGGCATGCAGGCTAGAGGCGTCGACTGCGCCGAGGAGGGGCTGCCCTATCATAGGCGTCGCGGAGAAGAGGGCCTGCGAGGCCCTCGCCGTGAGGGCCTGCCTCGCTGCCTCTATCTCGCCCGCGGCCTGGTCTAGGAGTGAGGAGACATGCCTCCTTATGAGGACGTCGGCCTCCCTTATCTTCTCCTTGGCCAGGTAGCCCCTGGCGCCTGGGACTATGCTGAAGAGCCTCTGCATCCACGCGTAGTGGGGCTCCAGGCAAAGCCCGTAGCCGGGGCCCCCTTCACGGGGCTCGTCGGTCAAAGCAGGCACACGCCTCCCTTACCTGGATTAAGAGGCGGCGGAGGGGCTCCGCCGGTACAATCTAGGCCATTCTAGAATTAGATAAACAGTGCCTGGCCCCGCCCCCGGGGGATGGGCTAGGCGTGGGCGCCTCTCTCCTGGTAGGCGCGCCTCACGCCGGCCAGGAGGCCCTGCGGGAGGCTGGGCTGCTCCACGGCCTCCGCCAGCTCGCGGAGCTTCTCCCTTGTCCTCGCAGCGACCTCTATCGAGTCCACCGGTATGGTGGATGTTATGAACCTTATTGCGAGCTGTGCGGGCGTCGCCTTCTCCAGGACTTCTGCTAGCTCGCTGCGCAGCTCCTGCCTTATGAACTCGTAGAGGGCGAGGGCGCTGCGGTACCAGCCCCTCATCCTCTTGCCGCCCGCATAGTAGGGGTCGAGCCTCTCCCAGTCCCTGACCGTCTCGCCGAGCAGGAGGCCGCCCGCGTGGGGCAGCGCCACTATTATGCCGCGGCCCTTCTCCCTGGCCTCCCTGGCTATCGTCGCGCCCGGCTCCTGCTCCAACATGTTGTATATGAAGCGGAGCGTGTCTACCCTCGTCCTTCGGAGCGC
>Ga0256833_1002572_pt1 | contig 12701 bp, 11 predicted proteins | sample 356284metaG_FD_190535 | JGI IMG/M metagenome (GOLD analysis project Ga0256833, IMG submission 190535) | Hydrothermal vent microbial communities from Mid Atlantic Ridge, Atlantic Ocean - 356-284 | ecosystem: Environmental > Aquatic > Marine > Hydrothermal vents | place: Atlantic Ocean: Mid...
CGCTGCGTCCTCTTCACCATCCGTCAGCGCCGGGGCGGCCGGCGCGGCCAGAAATCCCGGTTGCGGCCCACCCCAGGCATCCGAAATCACCGGGGCGGCATCCTCGGCCTTTTCCGCCTCGGCCGGCGCCTCCTTGGGTGCCTGCCCGGGCTGATCAGGAGCAGCCTCCCCTTGCACCGCCGCCTTGTCGCGGCCATTGCCGCGGCTGCGCGTCTCGCGCTGTTCGCGCGGCTGCTGGCGGGCCGCCTCGCGCTGCTCCATCTGCTGCTGGCGGCGCAACTGCGCCTGCTCCTGGGCCGCCGCGACGATGCGCAGATAATGCTCGGCATACTGAAAATAGCCTTCCGCCTTCACCGTATCGCCAGAGGACAGCGCATCGCGCCCCAGGGCCGTATATTTGTCGGCGATATGCTGGGCCGTGCCGCGCACCTTCACGTCCGGCCCATTGCTTTCATAGACCTTGTTGGCATTGTTGGGCTGCCGCCGGTTGCGCGAGCGCGATCTGTTCTTGTGCTGGCTTTGTCTCATCTGTCCATGTTCTCTGATGGTGCATGCGCGCCACGCCGCCATACAAGCGAAGTGCCCGCATCTTTCCTTGTGAGCCCAGAAAGGCTCAAGTGATGTAACAGGTTGGCTGCTTTCGTATAATCCTGTGCCAGTCCTGGCTTGTGACTATCCGTCTGATCCGTATTCCGGTCCAGCTTCCGGCGCGCCGCTTCGCCGGTCTGTGCGGCTTGTCTGTGTCATGCCCCTGAGTAATGACCTGAATCACGACTGATCGTGATGCCGCAGATGCTTCTCTTTAGCGCGCTCAAGCGGGCTTTCCAACCCCTTAAAGGCCGCAAGGCCCGCATTATCGCGCCTTATCGTCATTTTTTTCTTAAAACCACGGCCCGCTCCACCCCGCCCAGATCGCGCCACAGAACCGGCAGGGCCGCATCGGGCGCAAAACCGGCCTCTTGGCAAATCGCCACAATGTCCTGCGCCTGCCCCTGCCCGGCCTCCCAGATGGCAAAACCGCCCGGCCTGAGCAAACCGGCCGCCTGCCCGGCCAGGATGCGATAGGGATCAAGACCATCTGGCCCGCCATCGAGCGCCAACCCGGGATCGTGCTCGCGCACCTCCCGCGCCAGTCCGGCGATTTCTCCCGCCGCGACATAGGGCGGATTGGCCACCATCAGGCTAAACGGCCCACCGGCCGCCGCCAGCCACTGCGATTGCGCCAGCACAAGACGCCCGGAGACGCCAAGCCGGCGCGCATTCTCCCGCGCCACCTTCAGCGCCGCAAACGATATGTCCACACCCAGCCCCACGGCCGCGGGCAGCTCCGCCAGCAGGGTGATGATGAGCGCCCCGCTGCCGGTGCCCGCATCGGCGATGCGCAGGGCGCGGCCGCAAAACTCCTCCAGCCGGGCCACCGCGAGAGCCGCCTCGATCAGGGTTTCGCTATCCGGGCGCGGATCGAGCACATCGGGCGTGATGAGAAAATCGCGCCCAAAGAAGGCCCGCCGTCCGATGATGCGCGACACCGGCTCCCCGGCCAGCCGCCGCGCCGCGCAGGCGGCAAGACGCTGTGCCTCGTTCTTGGCAAGCGGCCGCTCCGGGGAAGAAACCAGGGCGGCATGGGAAAGCCCGGTGACATGCAGCACCAAAAGGCGCGCATCCAGCCCCGGCGTTTCAATCCCGGCGCCCCTGAAATCCGCCATCAGCCGCCGCAGCGCCGCATCCACGGGCATTCCGGCCAGGGAGGCGCGCCTCACGCCGCATCCCCTTGCCCGTCCCCGGCCGCCTGGGCGGCCAGCTTGGCGGCCTGATCCTCGGTGGTCAGCGCCCGCACCAGCTCGTCCAGCCCGTCTCCGGCCATGATCTGATCGAGCTTGTGGAGCGTCAGCCCGATGCGGTGATCGGTGACCCGTCCTTGCGGGAAATTGTAGGTGCGGATGCGCTCGGAGCGGTCGCCGGAGCCGATCTGGCCGCGCCTTTCGCTGGCCCGCGCCTCGTCCAGCTTGCGCCGCTCCATTTCGTAGATGCGCGCCCGCAGCACCTTCATGGCCTTGGCCTTGTTCTTGTGCTGGGATTTCTCATCCTGCTGCGAGACCACGATGCCGGTGGGCAGATGGGTGATGCGCACCGCCGAATCGGTGGTATTGACGCATTGCCCGCCCGGCCCGGAGGCGCGGAACACGTCGATGCGCAGATCCTTGTCCTCGATCCTGACATCCACCTCCTCGGCCTCCGGCAGCACCGCCACGGTGGCCGCCGAGGTGTGGATGCGCCCCTGGGTCTCGGTCTGCGGCACCCTTTGCACCCGGTGCACGCCGGATTCGTATTTCAACGCCGCGTAGGCCCCCGCCCCCTTGATGGAAGCGACGATCTCCTTGTAACCGCCGCGCTCCGATTCGGAGGCCGACAGGATCTCCACCGTCCAGCCGCGGCCTTGCGCGAACCTTTGATACATGCGGAACAGATCGCCGGCGAACAAGGCCGCCTCGTCGCCGCCGGTTCCGGCCCGCACCTCCAGGATGACATTGCGCTCATCCGCCGCATCCTTGGGCAAAAGCTGCAGTTGCAGCTCCTTTTCCAGCCCGGCGATGCGCGGCTCCAGCGCCGCCAGCTCCTCGCGCGCCATCTCGCCCATTTCCGGATCGTCCCGCATGGCGCGCAGATCCGCAGCCTCCGACAGCGCCGCGCGCAACGCCCTGGCCACTTTCGCCACCGGCTCAAGCTGGGCATATTCGCGCGACAGGCGCACGAATTCCTCGCCCGAGGGGCCCGCCGCCAGGTCCTTCTCCACCGAGTCCAGGCGCGCCAGCACCTGATCGATTTTCGCCGAATGCGCAATGGACATGGAAAAACTCTCGTTCCCAACAGAGAAGGGGACGGATCCTCCGCCCCCGTTCATCCATGCTTGTAATATATTTTCCCGCGCCGGGAAAGCGCCTCAGCCATGCTGCTTGCGCAGGGCCTGCGGGCTCAAGGGCTCGCCGACCAGGACCGTGCCCGGCCTGGTCAATGTGCCCATGACCTTGCCGTTTTCCATCCACTCCAGAAGGCCGCCATCGCGGGCGATGATGGTCAGGCCCCGCGCCTGCGGCACCGTGTAGGTCTCGCCCTTCTTGAGCATGCCCGAATAGACGCTGTTGCCATCCTTGTCCTCGATGCGCACCCAGATGTCATCCACCGCGCGCAGCACGAACCCCTTGCCCGGCGCGGCTGCCGCCGGGGCGCTGGCCATGGCCGGATCGCTGGCCGCCAGACCGCGCGTGCGGCCCACCGCGGCGGCTGGCGGGGCAATGCCGCTGTGCGATTGCGGCTTGATGGCCTCCGGCGCGGCAATGTCGCCGGTGGCGGTGCGCCTGATCAGCGCCTCCATGCTGTCGATGCCGCCCGCCGGGCTGTCATCGCCCAGCGCCTTTTCCGCCAGTTGCGAGATGGAAGAAACCGTGCGCACGCCATCGGAGGATGTTTGCGCAGGCTTGGCCGGAGCCGCCTCTTGCTGCGCGGCCACACTCACCCAGTTCCCGTCGTCGGACGATCTGCCCGAGGCAATGATCCAGACCGTGCCGCCGAACAGCAGGACGGCGGCCAGCACCGAGGCCACGACCCCGCCCGCGCCGGAGGTCATGGAGCGCAGCCGCTCGATCAGCGGAAAGGAGATCACCTTGGCGGAGGAAAAGGCGCGCATCCTGCCGCCCGGTTTGAGCGGCCGCGGCATGAGACGGGCGAAATGCGCCACCAGCGGCTGCGGATCGAACCCCAGATAGCGCGCATAGGCGCCGATCATCTGCAGGGCCTGGGAGCGCTCCGGCAATCCTTCCAGATTGCCCATCTCGATGGCTTCCAGGTGATGCGGATGCACCCCGGTGTCCTGCCCCACCTTTTCCAGCGACAGGCCGCGCATCTCGCGCTCGCGCTGCAGATACCAGCCCGCCTCGCCCGCCGGATCCTTGGCCCCGTCGGGCTTGGGGCGGAAATGGGCCTGCGCCTGCGTCATGGAAGAAGTCTGATGGAGTGTCATGTCCAAAACCCCGATTGCTGCAAGACCGCAAGCCCGAAAGCCCGGCCCTTTCTGATGGCGCCGCGAAGGAAGCCGTGCGCCCTGGTTGTCAGCAATCATGAACGAAAATGGTAAGCGCTTTATGAACAAAAGCGGCCATTCCCGGCGCAATTTCCGGGCAGAAAGGCATCAGGAGGCGAAAATGCCGTAATCACACTATCGCGAATAGAGTTTCACGCCGTTGTCGCGTGCGAAGACGGCCGCCTTTTCGCGCAAGGATGTGCCGCCATTGTCCAGCCATGAGCGCAGGGCGCGCGCCAGCTTGCCACGATCCAGGGTGCGCGTCATGGCCTTCACCGGGCCGACGGCGGCCGGGGCCATGGAAAGGGATGTATAGCCCAGGCCGATCAGGATCATGGCATCCAGCGGGCTGCCCGCCATCTCGCCGCACAGCGACACCGGCGTTGCCGCATCCCGGCAGGCGCGGGCGATGGTGTCCAGGGCGCGCACCATGGCCGGATGCAAAGGATCAAAGCGGTGCGCCAGGCGCGGATTGCTCCGGTCGGCGGCGAACAGGAACTGCATCAGGTCATTGGAGCCCACGGAAAGAAAATCCACGTGCCGGACCAGGCCTTCGAGCTGAAAGATCAGGGCCGGCACCTCCACCATGGCCCCGGTCTTGACCCGCCTTGGCACCGGCTTGCCCATCAGCCGCATGACCTCGAGCTGTGATTCCACCATCTTGCGCGCCTGCAGGAACTCGTCCACGTCCGTCACCATGGGGAACATGACATGCAGCACCTCTCCGGCGGCGGCCGACAGAAGGGCGCGCACCTGGGCCTTCAGCAGGGCGGGGCGGTCCAGCCCCATGCGGATGGCCCGCCAGCCCATGGCCGGGTTTTCCTCCCGCTCGGTCTTGAAATAGGGCACCACCTTGTCCGAGCCGACATCGAGAGTGCGAAAGACCACCGGCTTGTCCCCGGCCGCCTTCATCACCGCGCGGTAATGCCGCTCCTGCTCCTCGCGCATGGGCAGGGCGCGGGTCATCATGAATTGCAGCTCGGTGCGGTACAGCCCGATGCCATCGGCGCCCGAATCCTCCAGGTGCGGCAGATCCACCAGCAGCCCGGCGTTGATGTTGAGCGAGACGCGCACTCCATCGCGGGTGATGGCCGGCTGGCCGCGCAAGCGGGTGAACCGCGCCTGGCGGCGGGCATAGAGGCGCACCTTTTCCGCATAGGCCTGGCGGATGTCCGGATTGGGCCGCACATGAACATCGCCCGTGCGCCCGTCGAGGATGATGGCATCGCCATTTTCCACCTGATCGGTAATGTAGTCCACCTGCCCGATCACCGGGATTTCCAGCGCCCGCGCGACAATGGCCACGTGCGAGCCCGCGCCCGCCGCCTCCAGCACCAGCCCGCGCAGTTTCGCCCGCTCGTAATCGAGCAGTTCCGCCGGGCCCATGGAGCGCGCCACGACAATGGAATCGCGCGGCAGGTCGCCTTGCGCGGCGGTGCCTGTCTGGCCGGTGAGAATGCGCAACAGGCGGTTGGCCAGATCGTCCAGGTCGTGCATGCGCTCGCGCAGGTAGGGATCCGGCTGGCGCAGCATGCGCGCCCGGTTGTCCGACTGCACGCGCTCCACCGCGGCTTCCGCCGACAGGCCGTGGCGGATCGCATCCTCGATCTTGCGCACCCAGCCGCGGTCATTGGCGAACATGCGCACCGTCTCGAAGATTTCCGCATGCTCCCCCTGATTGGACAGGCCGGTGGTGGAGATCAGCTCGTCCACATGGGCGCGCAGATCCTCCAGGGCGGCGTTCAGCCGCGCGATCTCCGCTTCGATGTCATCGGCGACGAAATTGCGGATGACCACCTTGGGCTGATGCAGCACCACCTGGCCCAGCGCCACGCCCGCGTTCAGCCCCTCGCCGCGCAGATGCAGGCGGCGGCTCTTCTTCTCGCCATGGGCGGCCAGCTCGGAGAGAAACTCCGGCGAGGCCAGAAACTCCGCCAGCACCATGGCGGTGGTTTGCAGGGCCTCTTCCTCCTCCTCGGAATAATGGCGCGGACGGCGGTTTTGCACCACCAGCACGCCGGTGACGCGGCCCGAGCGCAGGATCGGCACGCCAAGGAAGGAGGAATAGATCTCCTCGCCGGTCTCCGGCAGATAGCGAAAGGCCGGATGCGCCTGGGCATCGGAAAGATTGAGCACTTCCGCGCTGCGCGCGATGGTGCCCACCAGCCCCTCGCCCACCTTCAGCCGCGCCCGGTGCACCGCCTCGCGCCTGAGCCCCTCGGTGGCGAAAAGCTGCAATTCGTCCCTGTCGTCGCGCACATAGATGGAGCACACCTCGGCCACCACGTTGGAGGCCACGAGGGCGGCGATGCGATCGAGTTTTTCCTGCGCCGTTTCCTGCTCCGCCATGACCTCGCGCAATCGCCGGAGCAGGACGCGCGGGCCAACAGCGGGGTAAGGCATCAGCCGGCGTCCTCCCTGATGGGGGATTTTCGCCATGCGCATACGGCCGCAAGATTATGCGCGGCGGCAATCATCTGGCAATGAAGCGGCATGGCAACCATGATCCCTCTCTCCCCGGCGGCTTGTGATGCGCGATCATAAGCCCTCAGGCGCCATCCAGTCCATAGGCCGAATGCAAGGCGCGGATGGCCAGCTCCAGATAGGCCTCGTCGATGAGCACCGAGACCTTGATTTCGGAAGTCGTGATGGCCTCGATGTTGATGCCCTTTTCCGACAGGACGCGGAACATCTTCGAGGCCACGCCCGCATGGGAGCGCATGCCGATGCCGACGACGGAAATCTTCGCCACCTCGTCGGAAGAGGCCAGTTCCCCAAAGCCGATATTGTCCTTTTCGCGCGCCAGCACGTCCAGCGCCTTTTTCAGATCGCCGCGCGCCACGGTGAAGGTCAGGTTGGCGAACTCGCCGTCGGCGGAGACGTTCTGCACGATCATGTCCACCGAGATCCCGGCATCGGCCAGGGGGCCGAAGATGGAGGCCGAGACGCCGGGCTTGTCCTTGACCTTGCGAATGGCCACCTGGGCCTCGTCGCGGGAATAGGCGATTCCGCTGACAACCTGCTGTTCCACGATTTCATCCTCTTCGCAAACAAGTGTTCCCGGCCCCCGGCCGTCTTCGGTGACCTGAAAGGGCCCATCCGGATCGTCGAAGCTGGAGCGCACCCGCAAGGGCACATTGTATGTCATGGCCAGCTCCACCGAGCGCGTCTGCAGCACCTTGGCCCCCAGGGAGGCCAGTTCCAGCATTTCCTCGTAGGAGATCCTCTCCAGCCTGCGCGCCTTGGCCTCGATGCGCGGATCGGTGGTATAGACGCCGTCCACGTCCGTGTAGATATCACACCTGGCCCCCAGCGCGGCCGCCACCGCCACCGCCGAGGTGTCCGAGCCGCCCCGCCCCAAGGTGGTGATGCGGCCATCCGGCCCGATGCCCTGGAAGCCGGCAATGACATTGACCTTGCCTTCATCGAGCGCCGCAACGAGATTGTCCGGCGGGATATCCATGATCCGCGCCTTGCCGTGAAAGCCGTCCGTCTGCACCGGGATCTGCCAGCCCGCCCAGGAACGCGCCGCGATCCCCATGTCCTGCAGGGTCAGCGCCAGCAGGCCCGCCGTCACCTGCTCGCCGGAGGCCACGACGGCATCATATTCGCTGGCGTCGTAGTCATCGCAGGCCTGCTCGCACCAGTCCACCAGTTCGTTGGTCTTGCCGGCCATGGCCGAGACGATCACCGACACCTCGTGGCCCGCCGTCACCTCGCGGCGCACATGCCTTGCCACATTGCGGATCTTCTCCAGATCGGCCACGGAGGTGCCGCCAAATTTCATCACCAGCCGGCTCATCAGCCTTGCAGCCCTCTTGCAAGATTCGTGAAACCGCCCCGCGCCGGGGGCGAAAGACGCGCTACTCTTAACCGCGCTGAGGCCGCGATGCAATATCCGGGCGCGACGGATATTGCCGCAGCCGCCCGCAGGGGCTATGCAAGGAGCAATCATTCGCCGCATCCGGAACACGTCATGACCAGCACCACCAGATCAGCCCCTTCCCTCGATGAGGCGGAAATTGCCAAGTTTTCCGCCATGGCCGCCGAATGGTGGGAGCCGAAGGGCAAGTTCGCCGTCCTGCATGCCTTCAATCCGGTGCGGCTGGAGTTCATCCGCCTGCACGCCACGGCCGCCTTCGATCGCGATCCGGCGGCCAGATCGCCCCTTTCAGGCCTGCGCATTCTCGATATCGGTTGCGGCGGCGGGCTGATCTCCGAGCCCTTGGCGAAAATGGGCGCAAAGGTCACCGCCATCGATCCGTCGCAGAAGAACATCAAGACGGCCTCGGTTCACGCCGGGGAACAGGGGCTGGACATCGATTACCGCGTGGCCACCGCCGAGGAGCTGGCCGAAAAAGGCGAGAGCTTCGATATCGTGCTCAACATGGAGGTGCTGGAGCATGTCGCCGATCCGGCCGCCTTCATCACCACCTGCGCCGCATTGGCGCGCCCGCGGGGGCTGATGTTCTGCGCCACCCTCAACCGCACCATGAAGTCCTTCGCCCTGGCCATCGTCGGGGCCGAATACATTCTCGGCTGGCTGCCCAGGGGCACCCACCACTGGGAGAAGTTCATCACCCCGGATGAGCTCAAAGGCTGGCTCAAGAGCGCCGGGATGGACATCCTGGAGGAAACCGGCGTGGCCTACTCGCCCCTGACCGGCAAATGGGTCAAGGCGCCGCGCGACATGGATGTCAACTACATGCTGGTGGCGCAAAGAGGCTGATATTCAGTTTGGGGCCGTTCTGGACAATTGAATGATGCGCCCCATGACCGTTTGTTGCCTCATTGCCTTTTGATCCATTGGTCAAGAGAAGCGCCAATGGCGGTTTTTCGCCATCGGCGCTTCCCGGCCATCCTTGCGGCAAACCGTTCCATGTGCGGCAGCCCCTTCAGTTTTTCTCGTCGGGCAAGGGCGGCAGGGGCATGATGCCGATGCCTTCCTTCGTCAGCTCTCCGGCCTCCTTCGGCGAGGCCTCGCCCCAGATGGGCTTGTCCGTCCTGCCCGCCTTGTGGCGCTTGCGCGCCTCGGTGGCGAAACGGTCTCCGACATATTCCGCCCGTTCGCGCACCAGGGCATGCATCTCGCGCGCCATCTGGCGCATCATGGCCGCATCACCCTTTGACAAGGCAGGCTTGTCCGCCGCTTGCGGCTTGTCCTCGCGGGCATTGCCCCGGGCCGGAATGGCCGGGCGCATGAGCTGCTTTTCAATCCGCGCATCGCCACAGACGGGACAGGCGATCAGCCCCTTCTTCACCTGCTCCTCGAAGGAATCCGAGGAGGAGAACCAGGCATCGAAGCCATGGCCATGGGCGCATATGAGATCGTATCTGATCATGCGGTCTGCTCTGATGCCCTTTGCGGCGGGATGAAGTCCCGGGCATTGTCCAGCACCGGGATCCTCTTGCGCATGTCCGTTACCCGCGCCATCTCCAGCTCCGCACTTATCACGGCGGGCTCATCTGCCGCCTCGGCGAGAATCTCGCCCCAGGGCGAGATGATCAGGCTGTGGCCATAGGTGGCCCGGCCGTTTTCATGCGCGCCGCCCTGGCCGGCGGCGAGCACGAAGGATTCCGTCTCGATGGCGCGCGCCCGCAGCAGAACATGCCAGTGCGCCTGCCCGGTGGGCACGGTAAAGGCGGCCGGAACCGTCATCACCTGCGCTCCGGCCCGCGCCAGGGCCTGATAAAGAGCCGGAAAGCGCAAGTCATAGCAGATGGAAAAGCCGATCCGCACCCCTGCCGCATCGGCCACCACGGCGCGGTTGCCGGGGCGAATCACCGCCGATTCGCGATAATCCTTCTCGCCATCTCCCAAGGTTACGTCGAAAAGGTGAATCTTGTCATACCAGGCGGCAATCTTTCCATCCGGGGCAAAGAGAATGGAACGGTTGGCCAGCCGCTCGTCCGCGTCATCGTCCGGCCGCACGGGCGTTGAGCCGATATGCAGCCAGATTCCCAGCTCCGCGGCCAGTCCGGCAAAGGCGCGCACCGCCTCATCATCACCCATGTGGCCCACCAGGGCGCGCACCCGCGCCTTGTCCTCGTCCATGATGGAGGTATTTTCCGGCGTCAGCACATAGCGCGCGCCCCCATCCGCCGCCTCGCGGATCAGTTCGCTGGCCGCCGCCACGCTGGCCCCGATCTGCAGTCCGGAGCGCAATTGCACGCAGGCCGCCTTGAGGATCGTTTCAGATGTCATCGGCCTGTCCCTTCAGCAAAGGATCGAGCTTGCCTGCCGCATCGAGGGCGGCCATGTCGTCATAGCCGCCGATGGGCACGCCATCGATGAAGATTTGCGGCACCGTATGCCCGCCGCCGGATTTCTCGGTCATTTCCCGGCGCTTGCGCGGATTGAAGGTCACATCGATCTCGGTGAAATCCACGCCCTTCTGCTTCAGCAGCTTGCGCGCCGCGTGGCAATAGGGGCACATCTTCGTGGCATAGACGACAACTTCCACCATCTGGCTCGTTCCTGTTCCTGCGGCCGCAACGCCCATCCCCTTATTTATGAAGTGATGCGCTCTCTCCCGCAAGAGCGAAAACGGCCACCTCCACCCGCCCCGCCCCGGCCCGCGCCAGGGCCTGGCAACAGGCCGCCGCCGTCGCCCCGGTGGTGAGCACGTCATCGATCACCACCACATGACGGCCCGCGACCATGGAGCGCGCCCGCTGCGCCACGGCAAAGGCCCCGCGCACATTTGTGCGCCGGGCTGTCCCGGAGAGCCGGACCTGCGGCGTGGTGGCGCGCAACCGCACCAGGGCTTCGGGCGCAAAGATGGCTCCCGCCTGGCGCGCCACATCCCTTGCCAGCAGGGCCGACTGGTTGAAGCGCCTGCGCCACAGCCGCCGCCGGTGCAGGGGCACCGGGATGACCACGGTTTGCGCCGTGAGCACACCGGCCAGCCTGCGCCCCAAAAGCCGCGCCATGAGCCGCGCCGCCTCGTGCCGGTCATGATATTTCAGCCCCCGCACGAGCTGGCGCGCCACCCCCTCATAGGCCACCGCGGCGCGCAACCGCGCCCAGGGCCGCCGCGCCATCAGGGCCGGAACGCTTTGCAAATCCGTTTCCGCTCCGGCAAAGGCCAAGGGCCGCCCGGTCAGCGGACAGGAGGGCTCCTCGATGAAAACCAGCTCGTGCCAGCACGAGGCGCACAACCCTCCGGCCGCGCCCGTGGGTTCACGGCAGACCAGGCAGCCCGGTGGCGCGATGACATCCACCCCGGCCGCCAGAACACGCCTGGCCATTCGCCCCCCTTCAGCCGCAAACCGCGCCACCACCAGCCGCCAGCCGTCCCGATCCATCATCTCGTCATCTTCGGGAAGCAAGTTGGGCCTCATGTCTCGCATTGCATTCCAAAGCCATGTTAGGGTCAGGACTCATAAAGAGGGATGACATATGCAGGATTTAGGCAAAATATCAGCTTTCTTTCGTCCGCGGGCAATACCTGAAGGTATTGTCGAGGGCGAAAGGACGCTGATATGCAGCATAAATCCTGCAGTAGCCGTGCAAATTTATGGGTCCTGACCCTAGCATGCGCCACCCGCCATGACACGCCAGGGTCTTTCACAGCAGGCGAAACATGATCCGAACACCCCGGAACGGCCCCTTCGACGAACCCCTCATGAGCAGGCGCATGGCCCGCCTTGCGGCGCCCGAAAGCGCCCCCATGCCGGATTTTCTCCACCGCCACGCACTGCAGGAGCTGACCCAGCGTCTGGCCGCCATCAATCGCCATTTTGCCAGAGCCGTCATCTGCACCGCAGCACCTGCCGATGCGTCGCGCATTGTCGAATCTTCCGGCAAGGTGGAAGAAATCCGCCACGTCAAGCCCTGGAGCATGTCCGGAGAGCATGATGACCCAGCCGCGGCCGTGATCCTGCCGCCGCAAGCCCTTGCCGTGGCGCCGCAAAGCATCGATCTTTTCATCTCCATCCTGGATCTGGCCCTTGTCAACGACCTGCCCGGGGCACTGTCGAGCATCCGCCGCGCCTTGAGGCCCGATGGGCTTTTCCTCGCCGTGTTGCCCGGAGAAAACACCTTGCACGAATTGCGCGCCGCCTGGGCCATGGCCGACAGCGCCCGCTTCGGCGAACCACAGCTTCGGGTGGCCCCCTTTTGCTCCTTGCAGCAAGTGGGAAGCCTCATGCAGATGGCCCGGTTCGCCCTGCCGGTGATCGATCTGGAACGGCTCACCGTTCGCTACCCGGATGCCCTGGCATTGATCAGCGAACTGAAGGCCTTGGGCTGGGCCAACCCGCTGGCCGCGCGCCCGCGCAGGCCGGTCACGCGGGGCCTCGTGGCCCATGCGGCGGCCCTCTATGAAACCGCCCACGCCGATGCGGATGGACGCATTCCCGCCACCTTCGAACTGCTCAGCCTGTCTGGCTGGGCCCCCCATGAAAGCCAGCAAAAGCCCCTCAAGCCGGGAACCGCCTGCATGCCCCTGGGCAAGGCCCTCTCAGGCGGCGATATGGTCCCGCCCGAACCCGTCAATCCTCGAAGGGATCCTTCATGAGGATGGTGTCCTCGCGCTCCGGCGAGGTGGAGAGCAGCGCCACGGGGCATTCGATGAGCTCCTCGATGTGGCGCACGTATTTCACCGCCTGGGCGGGCAGA
>Ga0256833_1002573_pt1 | contig 12701 bp, 8 predicted proteins | sample 356284metaG_FD_190535 | JGI IMG/M metagenome (GOLD analysis project Ga0256833, IMG submission 190535) | Hydrothermal vent microbial communities from Mid Atlantic Ridge, Atlantic Ocean - 356-284 | ecosystem: Environmental > Aquatic > Marine > Hydrothermal vents | place: Atlantic Ocean: Mid...
CAAAGCGAAAACATCAACGCTGGCTTACCTTTCGCCGTTTATTTCTTTGGTTTTTATTTGGTTGATTCTTCACGAAACAATTTTGCCCTCTTCCGTAACCGGACTTGCATTTATCATTGGTGGAATTTTATATCAGCACGCGGGCGAATTTGCGCGAAAATAACTTTACACTTGAGGCTTACGAAACTGATCCGTTTCGCCACTGCCGAATTTAAACATACAACCGCCGAATTTTTTATATTTGCAAATTCATTCGAAAAATTTTGAGTTGAAAAATGAAAGTAAAAAAACTTACGGAAATTCCGAAATCGTATGATCCGGTTTCAGTTGAAGACAAGTGGTATAAATATTGGGAAGAGCACGAACTTTATCATTCCGAAGTGGATAAATCCAAAATCCCTTACACGATTGTAATTCCGCCGCCAAACATTACCGGCATGCTCACAATGGGTCACATTCTTAACAATTCGATTCAGGATTTGTACATTCGTTACAAAAGGATGAAGGGATACAATGCGCTTTGGGTTCCGGGAACGGATCACGCTTCTATTGCAACCGAAACAAAAGTGGTTAAATTTCTAAAAGAAAAAGGAATAGATAAATATGAAATCGGCAGGGAAGAGTTTCTGAAATATTGTTGGGAATGGAAAGAGAAGTACGGAAACATCATAACAAAACAACTCCGTAAACTTGGTGTTAGCTGCGATTGGAAACGCGAGCGCTTTACGATGGATGATCATTATTACCGCAAAGTAATAGAAGCATTCGTAAAGTTATATAAAAAGGGATTGATTTACCGCGGTTACAGAATGGTGAATTGGGATCCGGCTTCCAAATCGGCCATTTCCGATGAAGAAGTAATTTACAAAACCGTTCAAGGCAAACTCTGGTATTTCAAATATCCGGTTAAAGACAGCGATGAATATTTGGTGGTTGCCACAACCCGGCCAGAAACAATGCTTGGCGATACCGGCGTTGCGGTTAATCCGGCTGACGAGCGTTATAAGCATTTAATCGGCAAGAAAGTAATTTTACCGATTGTTAACCGTGAGATTCCGGTTTTTGCGGATGAATACGTGGATATGGAATTCGGAACCGGTGCCGTTAAAGTTACTCCGGCTCACGATGTTAACGATTACGAAATGGGGCAACGGCATAATTTGGAGATTATTAATATTTTCAATCCCGATGCTACCACGAACGAAAACGTGCCGGAAGATTTGCGGGGACTGGACCGCTACGAAGTTAGAAAACGCGTGGTGAAAAAATTCGAGGAACTCGGATTGCTGGAAAAAATTGAAGATTACACAACCAACGTTGGATATTCCGAACGTGGCGGAGTACCGATTGAACCATACCTTTCCGAACAGTGGTTTATGAAAATGGATAGTCTTGCACAACCGGCGCTTGAAGTTGTACGCCAAGGTAAAATAAAATTCCATCCGCAGCATTGGGTTAAAACCTACGAACACTGGATGACGAATATTAAAGATTGGTGTATATCGCGCCAGCTTTGGTGGGGACACAGGATTCCCGTTTGGTATCACAAGGAAACCGGTGAAATTTACTGTGAGGTGGAACCGCCCGAAGATATTGAAAATTGGCGACAAGATGAAGACGTTCTCGATACATGGGCATCGAGCTGGCTCTGGGCGCAAGATGTTTTTACGACAAAGGAAGATCAGGAATATTATTATCCGACAGATTTGCTTGTTACGGGTCCGGATATAATTTTCTTCTGGGTTGCGCGCATGATTATGGCTGGAATGGAATTCATGCACGAGATTCCATTTAAAGATGTTTACTTCACCAGCATAATTCGTGATGTGCAAGGAAGAAAGATGAGCAAATCGCTAGGTAATTCCCCCGATCCTCTTGATGTTATTAAAGAATACGGTGCAGATGCTTTGAGGTTCACAATCAATTATATTGCTCCGCTAGGTCAAGATGTTTTGTTCAGCACCGGTAAAACCGAACTCGGGCGCAACTTTGCAAACAAAATTTGGAATGCCGGAAGATTTCTGCTGATGAACGCCCAACAAATTGAAACGGATGACGCACTTGTTGACAAACATATTGATTTTATTGACGATTGGATAACATCACGTTTCCAAAATGCGGTCAAGCAATTCGAAACAGCGCTCGAACGTTTCGATATTACCGGTGCCGCGCGCGTAATTTATTCGTATATCTGGAACGACTTCTGCGATTGGTATATTGAATTGAGTAAAGTTAAGTTTTACTCCGGTAACGAAGAAGTGAAATCGGCTGCGTTAACCCGGGCGCTTGTTTTATTTGAAGAATTACTTAAACTTGCACATCCGTTCATGCCGTTCATCACCGAAGAATTGTGGCAGTTGATTTCCGAACGCAAAGACGGTGAAAGTATATCCGTAGAAGAGTTTCCGGTTTTTGACGACTCGAAAATCTCACAAAGTGCCGAAGAGGAAATGGAGTTTGTGCAAAGCATCATTACGGCAATCAGAAATATTCGCGGTGAGCTTTCCATTCCGCCTTCCAAGAAAATAGATGTTTTGCTTAAAACCGGCAGAGTGAAAGAAGAGCATAAAGTTTATATTAAATCTATTGCAAAAGTTAATGAATTAACTGTTGGCGAAGATTTGCAGAAACCTTCGCAAAGCGCATCGGCAGTGGTTAAAGATTGCGATGTTTTCGTTCCGCTCAAAGGTGTAATCGATTTGGATGTGGAACGTGCCAGAATAGAAAAGGAAATTAACCGGCTGGAAAATGCGTTGAAGGGAGTTGAGAAAAAACTTTCGAATGAAAAATTTGTAAACAACGCACCGGAAGAGATTGTTGAAAAGGAAAGAAACAAAAAGGAAAACTGGGAAGGGCAATTGACTAAATTGAAGAAAATTTTGGAAGAGTTGAAGTAAGTGAATATCCTTATCCGGAATATTCACGTTGAAACCGTGTTTTATTCTTGTTCGTTAATTATAAAAAGGGAAGACTCTATTCCACAATCCTAAAATTATTGGTTTTTATAATTTTCAATTTTTGATATTTCGAACATGAATCGTTTTGTATTTTATCCACACATCTAAAATATTGAATAAACTCTCTTTCAATCTTTTTTAACCAGCCGTTTTTCCATGCGCTTCCGGCAAAACGGGGAGTTAGAGCCGGGGCTCCGCTTTTACCGTGAAAATAAAATATTCTTTTTGTATCAAAAGGGAAATTTGTTGTATCCAAAAGCATTTCGTATTGTGCAGAATCTATTTTCGAATGAATGAAATGTCCGTAAATTTTATTTTTACCGTAAGTTTCGTAAAAACTTTTCCAATCGGAAATTTGGTTGCCGTCATATTTATCGCACATAATCATTACGTTGTTTGTGCTGTCCAAAACTTCGCTGTAAGCCGAGCCGTAAGTAACCGGAGGAAAGAATTCATAAAACCACCATGTTTTCTGGTAACTTCCCAAAATTAATCTGGCATGCGGCCGTTTCGATTTTATATGGTTTGCAATCTTTATTAATTCACCGGGAGAAAAAGTTCCGCGCTCCAAAGGTTCGTCTATGTAATAATTCAATGAATTTACCTCGTCAATCACTTTCATGATTTTCCGTACCGATTTATATTGGTGAACCGCAGTTAAAATATTTTTCAATTCATAACCGTTACGCAAAGCCAAACCGATGGATTTTTTACTTGCGGAAACAACAATCGCATTAAACCCCCATTTTTCTTTATATTCTTTTATGTTTGTAAACTTTTTGTTTCCGCAGCATTCCGGCCAAAACCCGATTACTTTGTTTTTCTTTGATTCGTAACGCTCAAATTCCCATTTTCTAATGATTTTATTCCCGCTGGAATCGAAGGGCGCACCGATTTGATTTACTCCCGGAGCGGCAGTTACCGGTGTAGAGGCTGGCGTTTTCTTCATCCGTGCGATGCCGGCGTTTCCCGTTTTCGGGGGAATATTGTATTGTTTGCAGCCGGCGAAAATTAAAAACATCAATAAAAAGAGTTTTGGCATTTAAGTATTCCGGTGAAACTAATTACTTTTAATCTAAAATTAACAAATAATAAATTGTTATTTATTACGAACATAGTTAAAAATTTATGCTCACACCGAAAACGATTGTTCTTCTTCCGAAATAACTGTTAATTATTTTCTTCACGGAGTAATCCGCATTATATGAATAACCTGATAGATTATTAAAGTTTAATATATTTAACATTTCGGCATAGAAAACGGCAAAATATTTTCCGGACAAAAGGTTTAAGTGGGTTATACGGAAATCGAGGCGTTTGTAAGCCGGGTAACGCCCGGAGTTTGTTTCACCGTAGACCGGCTTGAAAATATTCCGGGCGGGCAAATATTCCGCAGCAACAACCGGCGTGAACGGTCGGCCGGTGGCATACTTGAAATTCAAACCCACTTGCCACATTGGTGAAATATTATATTTGGCTACGAGCGAAAAATTATGAGTTATATCGAATTCACTTCTGCTCAATTTTTTATAGTTCAACCAATACCTTTTTGTGTTAATATAACCGTATGAAATCCAACCGCTTAACCCGGAGGGAAGTGAGCCTTTTACAATTAAATCCACGCCTTCGGCAAAACCGTAACCGTTATTGTTGTAGTTTTTTTTATCATCTTCAAGGGGCAGGTTTTTATAATTTTTTCGGTATGCTTCTATCCGCAGCATGTTTCCGTCACCGAAATTATAATCATACGAAATTACATAGTGGACTGCGCGCATTGATTTCAGGTCGGGATTCCCGTCGTTCTCGGCAAGCAATCTCGAATCCGGCACTTGATGAAAAACCCCCCAGCCTGCTTTGAGTGTTGAGCTTTCATTTAATTTATAACCTATTCCAAATCTCGGATCAAATGTGGCAAGTCCGTATTTGGGAGTGAAATCTCCGCGCAAGCCGGCAATTAAGTATAGGTTTTTTATGCCGGACAGATTTAATTTGTTTATTTCCCCGTAAAATCCGGTTCTCGTTGCCGAAATGTTTTCGTTCAAAAACTTGCCGTTTGTTTCTTTTCTCAAATCGAAATCATCTTGCGGAATAATTCCGTTAAAGCTTTCGGTCCTTCGTTGAACAACAAAGCCGGTAAGAATTTTGAATTCGCTCGTAACGATTTTTTCCAAATCGGTACGGAACTGAAAAACATCGTCCGTTTTTGTTAAATCGAGGATTCCCAATTGCCAAATATTTCTAAATGAACTGTAGGCAACACTGTTTTTAATTATTACATCGTGAAAAATTATATCGGTTTGTTGAAGATTAACAAACCGGGTTTCACTGTTACCGTTGAATGTTCCATTTAATTCAGCCCTTTGAACTTTAACGCCTTGTTTATCTCCGGCGAGCATACCGGAGAGTTTTAATTTTCCGGTACCGGAATACTTAAAAATTAAAGAAGCATTTAGATTCCGTGAGACGGGCGTGACCGTAAATTCATCGAGGGAACCGTTAAGCCACATTAACGGTTTTGTAAAGCTTTGCTGTGCGGATAATCTCATTCCGGCTTTGTTTTCCTTTAGCGGCAGTTCCGCATTGATTTCCGCCGAAGCCATTGAAATCCCTATGTTGAAATTTCGTGTACCAGGCAAATCTTTTGTTTCTACATCAAGCACCCCCGATAAAACATTTCCATATTTAACGGAAAAGCCCCCGCTCGAAAAAAACATACTTCTTACCAAAGCGGTATTCAAGTTTGAGAAAAGTCCGCCGTAAGCCGATTCCAACGTGTACGGATGATAAATCGGCGCTTGATCGATTAAGGTGACGGTTTCTGCCGGATCCCCTCCGCGCACATAAAGTTGTGCGCTTTCGGAAACCTGCGTTAAACCGGGCATCGTTTTAAGCGATTGAAAAATATCTGCCGCCCCTCCGGGCGTTGTTAAAACATCAATCGATTTTATTACAACCCCTTTTCCTTCCTCGGAGGCAAATGAGCTTCCCATAACAACAGCCTCCGAAAGTTTGATGGACGAGGGAAAAAGCTTTATATTTAAATAAATATTATTTTTTGCTGTTGATTTTATTTCCTTTTCGAATTTTTTATATCCGACGATACTTGCTACAAGAGTTCCGGCTTTTCCTTTTGCAATTTTAAAAGAAAACTCACCGTTTTTGTTTGTTGTTGTACCGTTTTGTGTTCCTGCCAAATATACATTCACGTAAGGCAATGGTTGATTATTTTCATCAACTACTTTTCCCGAAATATTCAGTTGGGTTTGCGCGATTGAAATACTTGTAAAAAAAATAAATAACAAAACGGTTTTTCTTAGGTTTAACATGTGTCACCTTTATTTTATTGGGCTGAAACGGTTATTGTAAGTGATGTTTTATTAATCTCGAATTTTGCATCTTCAAAACTTGCCGGACCGAAATTGCCCGTTGCATTATTGGAAAAACCGTAATCTTCCTTGGGCATTCCGAAAAGATTGCGGTCTAGTTTCCCGTTCATATTTTCATCATTATAAAATTTAACGGCATAGGTTCCGAAAGGAACTTTTTCGAAAGTAAAAGTTGCAGTATTGTTACGGATTTTAGCAGCGGCTTTCATGAAAGGATTACCGCTTTCGTAATTTTCTTTGGAATTACATAAAGCAATGCGTACTTCACCTTTATCGTTATTCAGGTCTGTTATAACAACGGTCAAACTTGCGGTTTGTAGTTTTTGCGTCGAATCCGGTAATGTTTTGTTGTGCCAAGAACTGTCAACGGATTGTGCAAGCGCAGGTAAAGATAAAAGAACGAATATTACGGCGATCAAGTTAATTTGTTTTTTCATTTTAGACACTCCTTTTTTTATTTATATAAAGTACTTTAAAAAACAAAGTTAGTTTATAAAAAATTTTATTTTCCTTTGATTAATTTTTCCAAATTTTCCACGTAAGCTTCAAAAGCTTTTCTGCCTTTGGATGTAAGCTTGTAAGTAGAAACGGGTTTTCTGCCGGCGAATGATTTTTTAACCGAAACATAACCGGCGTCTTCCAATTTACGCAGGTGAACGCTCAAATTACCGTCGGTGGTTTTCACTTTCTCTTTGAGAAAATTAAACTCGGCTTCATCCACGGCAACGAGAACAGACATAATGGCAAGTCTTATTCTCGAATGAATAATATCGTTCAGCTGGTGATAATCAAAATCCTTCATTAATTTGCGAGCTCCGATTTTGCTTGTTTATAAAGAATAATGCCCGGCACGATTTGTAAAAATATCATCATTAACGACATAATCCAAAAAACTTGCATGCCGGGCCAATAAAACATAAGAATAGCTCCCGCCCACCAACCGGTGGATAGCAAGGTTATCCATTTCTCGCCGTAAACGATTCCGCTTACAAAAAAAGCGATTCCGAGAATGACTGAAATTGCAGGGCTAACAAAAACTCCGTGTATTGCCCCGGATGTAGAACCGACAAAACCGACAATCGTCATTGCAACGCCGGCTGAGAACCAAACGCCACCTAAAATTTTTTCGGCAAACGTTGCTGCTTTTCTCTTCTCCCTTTCTTTTTTTGCTCCGATTATGGAAAACAACCATCCTATGCCAATCAGAATAATCCAATTTAATCCGTAAGTGTTTTTCACATCATAAACAATAAAAAGATAAGAGGAGAGAAGCCCGAGAACAATTAGAATTCCCCACACAATATAGCCGAAGCCGTTTTCAACGAAAGCTTTCCGGCTGTCATGCATTATTTCTTTAATGTACGCAAGTTCTTCCAATGCTTGCTTGTCGTCCATTGTTACCTCCTTTTCATAAAGTACTTTGTTTTTTAAAGCAAAAATACAAAAACCGGCTTTGGTTGTCAAGTAAAAAATTTTTCAAGTTGCTCTTTGTCACATAGTTGGTGGGAGTTTAAGTACCATATGAAAAATTGAGTTTAAAAAATATTATTACTATTTTAAATAAAAATCCGAAATTTAAAATTGAATAATGTATGAAGTAGCAAACAAATTGCTGGAAGAAGCAAAAGAATGTACGAGAAATTTCGCATGTCTTAATCCCGGAACGCCACCTTTGTGTAAAGTTACCGACTGTATAAATTGTGAAATTCATTTCATCTTACGCGAAACGGTTTATTGCCCCTATTTTATTTACTTCGGGGATGAACTTATTTGCAAATGTCCCGTAAGAAAGGAACTGTACAATAAATATAAAGTGTAAGCGGTTGATATCCGCGTGGCGTTTGCTCAGAATGAGATTCCTAATCCGATTCCCAGAAAAAAATGTGAGAAATCCGCTTCGAATTTTTCAAATCTTGAAATTTCTCGTGCGGGAATATCGAACGGTCCGAATTCCGATTTGGGAATAAGCCTGAATTGTGCATCGAGCTTTGCATAAAAAGTTGTAGTTTCCGGATAAATTACATTGAATTGAAACAGTGCTCCAAATTTTGATTTTGTACCGGATGACGTTGCAGAGACTTTCACTTTATTAAAATAAATAGCCGGACCCACAGCAAACGTAACGGCATCTGTAATTTTTACACCGAACAGCGGGCTGATAAGAAAAGAGGAATATTCCATTTTTACTTCATACTTTATATCTTTCTTATAACCCGAAGTGTTTCCGGTTGGTGCATTCCCGAAAATAATTCCCGCTTGATATTTTTTGTTTAAGTCGTATGAGCCTTTTAATGTCCAAGCAATTCCGGCACTTAGACCTTTTTCCGATTTTGGAAAATATTCGTAGTTAGTTGGACCGGCGGTAAAAAGACCGTAAACGGGTTTCGTATCGTTCCAGTTTTGGGTGTTCATTGCGGTTTCAAAATCTTTAGATGCCCCGGAGGAAACCCCGCCAAAGGTTAAATCTAAGTGAAAATTTTTTAATTCCTCTTTTTTGTTTCGTGGAAAGAAGCGGAGCTTGTGTTTACCGGAAAGTAAGGAATCCGTTTGCAGGTAATAGAAACCAGGTCGTGGCTTGTGCAAATACCTGATATTGTTAATTTTCACTTTGCGGAAATTTATCGATTCGGTTTGGCTGCCGATTAACATTCCCGTGAGCGAACCGATGAGTCCGCCGGATACAAAACCGATTGCAAAAGCGGTGGATGGAGAGAATGTAAACCAGCCTTTTTCATTGCCGGAATTTTGAGCTGCCGAAATTATTCCCAAAGTTAAACCGCCGGCAAGACCTCCGTAAAGAGCGCCTTGCCATGTATTGCTTTTTTTGAAACCCCAAACTTCCAAGGTTCTTATCTTGTCGAACGGAATTGCGAATCTTTTACTGTAATAGGATAATTGAAGCGTATCGTTCCGGATTAAAAGCAATCTGCCGGTGAGTTCTCCACCAATAAATGCCGGAGCATTTACTTTTATTGAATCCAAGTAATAAAGTGAATCCGTTTGGGCATTGATGGGCTCAGTGTACGGTTCGGAAATTAAGAATATAAAGACCGTCAAAATTTTTATGGGCAAGATTACTTTCATTGTAACCGCCCTTGATTTGACGTATGAATTTCAATCAAAATGTAAGTATTTTTTATCTACGTGTCAACCGCGGGCAAATATTAATTGATAGAACTTTATCATTTCCGGTAAGTTCTCTGGTAAAGAGCGTTATATTCTTGAGCCGAGTGATGCCACGAATAGTCTTTTATCATTCCGTTATATTGAATTTTTTTCCAAACCGGTTTGTTGTGAAAATCATTTATGGCGCGTAAGACGGAATGCAGCAATGCGCTACCGGAATATTCGTAAAAAGAAAATCCGTTTCCAATGTCTAATCCGTATGCATTATATTCGTTCCAGTCTTGAACCGTATCGGCTAATCCGCCGGTTTTACGTACTACCGGAACCGTTCCGTATTTGAGAGAGTATATTTGATTTAATCCGCACGGTTCATAGTGGGATGGCATAAGAAAAATATCTGCACCTGCTTCAATCAGATGCGCCAATTCGTTGTTATACCCGATGTAAACACCGACTTTATCCGGAAAGTATTTTGCCATTGTATTGAAAAGATCTTCATATCTCTGTTCTCCGCTTCCCAGAATTATCCATTGGGCTTTGAGTGACATCAAATCGTTGATTGCATCGGCAATAATATCGAATCCTTTTTGTGCCACAAGTCGCGAAACAATACCGATTAGCGGGATATCCGGATTAAATTTAATATTAAATTGTTTTAATAGAAATTCTTTGTTTTTAATCTTGTTGGAAGTGTTCTTTATCGAATAGTGGTACGGAATATGTTTGTCGGTTTCCGGATTCCAAATGGAATAATCGACACCGTTTAATATTCCGACGAAATCGTTCTGCCTTTGGCGTAAATAATTTTCCAGCCCTGCACCGAATTCCGGTGTGAGAAGTTCTTTTGCATAAGTCGGACTTACCGTGTTGAGCATGTCGGCAAAGAAAATTCCGGCTTTAAGAAAATTCACTCCACCATCCATTTCTACGGGACCGCCCGGATAAAAGTACCTTCCGTTTATTTCTGCCCGCCCTAAAGTTTCCGGTGAAAATCTTCCTTGGTAACCTATATTGTGAATTGTTAGAAGGGTTGCGGTATTTTCGAATAGTTTGTCCCAACTGTAATTATCTTTAATAAATAAAGGAATGAGAGCGGTTTGCCAGTCGTTACAATGAATAATATCGGGTGCCCAGTGCATTCTTTGCAAAGCCTCTATCACACCTTTTTGGAATAAAATAAACCTCTCGTCTTCGTCCCAGTCGTTTGTGTAAATTTGCGGTCTGTGGAAATAGTGCGGATTGTGAATAAAGTAAATATCCACATCCGAATCCGGCATATAACCGTGAAAAACATGTGTATTTTGTATGTGTCCGCCAATGCGCACCGGCATTTCACCGATGTAGCGGTCGTAATGCAAATCGTACTCGTACTCATTCACTTGATAATATTTTGGCATAAACACTTTAACATCGTGACCGAGCTTAGCCAGTTCTTTTGGTAACGCACCCGCAACATCGGCTAAGCCACCGGCTTTTGCGTAGGGAAAAACTTCACTTGCAACAAATGCTATTTTCATATTTCTTTTGCCTTGTTTATTTTACGTTTATCCGTGCATCAACCGCAACATATTTTTTCCCGGCGGTAAGAATAACCGGATTCAAATCAATTTCTTTTATGTTTTTGTGCTCAATCAAAATTCGTGCTACGGAGGAAATTATCTTTTTTAATTGAGATATATCGGTTCTTGCTTCATTACGGACACCCTTCAAAATTGAACCTATTTTGGTTTCATAAATCATTTCTTCTAAATCGGAATCACTTGAGATAGCTGATTTTATTGACGTATCTCCGGTTACTTCAACATATTTCCCCCCATGACCAAAAACAATTACGGGTCCGAATGAAGAATCGCGGTATCCGCCAACCAGCAGTTCCAAGTCCGGTTTAACAAATTGCTGAATTATAAAGCCGTCGACTTGAATATTTTTTTTTGAAAAAGATTTTCCCATTTCATTTATTTTCATCAACAATGTTTCTTTGTCTCCAATATCAAGAGCAACAGCATTTAATTCCGATTTGTGTATAATGTTTTTACCGGTTGCTTTTAGAACCACGGGGAATTTTATTCTGCCAAAGTCGATTTCTTCTGCGTTGGAAACAATTGAAGTTTGGACAAAGGGAATTTCATACCGGTTTAACAGGTTTATTACATCGCTTTGATTTAAGTAACCGCTTTGATATTGGTTTGAATTTGTATTTAGTAAACTTAAAAGTTTAGAATATTCTTCAACGTTGTTTTCCAATTGTTTTTGCTTGACAGACCGGAACAGCATGTTGGAAATAACTTCAGCGGGTTCTTCGGGGGATTTAAATATAGGTTTTCCGGTTTCGGATTTGTTTTTATACTCTTCCCAAAATTCAGGTAAAGGCATACAGACTTGAAATACGGGTTTACCGGATTCAATACCGTTAATAGTTTCAATTACAGGAAAAGCTTTAACCATCACGGGTTCAACGAAAATGGAAATTACCGCGTCAACGTTGTCGTCTTGCAAAACGGTTTCAATTACATCCTTGTACATTACGGCTGTGGCGCCCGGTAAAAGGTCAATTGGATTATTGACACTCGCTTCGGGAAGTACGATTTTTCGCAGTTTGTTTTTGGTGGATTCGCTTAGCCTGGTTAAAATCAGATTTTCTTCTTCCAATTTGTCAACGGCTAAAATAGCCGGACCTCCGGCGTTGGTAACAACTGCTATTTTTTTTCCGCGCGGAATCTTGAAATGCTCAAATCCCTTTACAGTATTAAACAATTCGTTTAGTCCGTTAACCCTTATCAATCCGAACTGGTTTAACAATGCAGTTACTATTTTATCTTCACTGCTGAGTGCGCCCGTATGGGAAGATGCGGCTCTCATTCCGCTTTCGGTTTTTCCCGCTTTTAAAATCATTACTGGTTTTTTATACTTGCCTGTCATAAAAGGTTTGATAAAATCGAATCCGTTATCAAAACTTTCCAAGTACATTGAAATTGTTTTGATATTAGAATCATTCTGCCAAAATTCAAGCACATCGTTTTCGTTAATATCTGCTTTGTTTCCAACACTAATGAAATGGGCAAACTTAATATTTGTCAACCTTAAAGAATTAAGAACCGCTGCGCCAAGCGCACCGCTTTGGGATAAAAATCCGTTCTCACCGGTTTGCGGTTGCTCGGCTACAAATGTTGCATTCAGTTTAATTGTTGGCAATGTGTTGATAATTCCCATACAATTAGGTCCAACCAAATTT
>Ga0256833_1002574_pt1 | contig 12700 bp, 8 predicted proteins | sample 356284metaG_FD_190535 | JGI IMG/M metagenome (GOLD analysis project Ga0256833, IMG submission 190535) | Hydrothermal vent microbial communities from Mid Atlantic Ridge, Atlantic Ocean - 356-284 | ecosystem: Environmental > Aquatic > Marine > Hydrothermal vents | place: Atlantic Ocean: Mid...
TACTCAACAGCAATATGATGATGCCAAACAACAGCCGGTTACGGCCTCTTTAGCGTCACAAACCAAAACCATCGAGCTGTCAGCTCCCTATGTGGCTGAAATGGTGCGCCAGAAAATCTACCAGCAATATGGCGAACAGGCTTACAGTATGGGTTTAAGTGTTTACACCAGTATTACCGCACCCCTACAAACCGCGGCCACCCGTGCCTTACGTCACGGCCTGCATGCCTATGATGAACGCCATGGCTACCGAAGCCTGCCTCACCAGAACATCGGTAATAGCACCACTTTTCCGGCCAATCCCATTGGCGACACGCAACAGGCAAAAATAACCGCCCTGACGGAGAAAACGGCAACCGCTCAACTCAGTGACGGCACAATCATTGAAATCCCCTGGCAAAATATCAAATGGGCACGAACATTCAAATCCCGTTTTTATCTGGGACCTGAATTAAAATCGACTGCCGATATTTTTGCCATCAACGACCTGATTAGAGTCAGGCAATTACCAAATCAAAGCTGGGCGCTGGCACAGATTCCCGAGGCACAAGCGGCTTTTGTTTCGCTCAATCCGACTGATGGTGCTATTTTAGCTTTGTCAGGCGGTTATGATTTCTTTCATAATAAATTCAATCATGCCACCCAGTCAAAAAGACAACCCGGTTCCGGCTTTAAACCGATTATTTATACAACCGCTTTAGAACATGGCTATACCGCGGCCAGTATCATCAATGATGCACCGATTATCGTGGAAACCGCTACCGATTCCGACTGGCGTCCGGAAAATTACAGCAAGAAATTTTATGGCCCGACCTCACTCAGAACCGGTCTGAGAAAATCCAGAAACCTGATTTCTATTCGCCTGCTAAAGTCGCTGGGTATTGATGAAGTCACGCGAACCGCCCTGCGCTTTGGCTTTGACAAAGAACAAATTCCCAACAGCCTGTCATTAGCCCTGGGTAGCGGTTATGCCACGCCTCTGCAAATGGCCAGGCTCTACGCCACATTTGCCAACAGCGGTTATTTAATCGAGCCTTATTTTATCGATCGTATTGAAGATTATCATGGCAAAGTACTGTATCAGGCCGAACCTGCGATAGCCTGCAACGCCTGTACCGAAAAAACCGCCCCGAGAATTATCTCCCCGCAGATTAGTTTTTTGATGAACAGTCTGCTCAGAGACGTGGTCAAACGAGGCACCGCAACCCGGGCAAAAGTGTTAAACCGTAGCGACCTGGCCGGTAAAACAGGAACTACCAATGACCAGCGCGATGCCTGGTTCAATGGTTTTACACCGGATATAGTCGCCACCGCCTGGCTGGGACTGGATGACTCAAAACCTCTGGGACGGGCTGAAGTAGGAGGCCGCGCAGCATTGCCCATATGGATTGAATTCATGAAAACCGCGTTAAAAGACAAACCTGAAAGAGAGCTCGTCCGACCATACGGCATCAGACAGGTTTATATCGACCCCAAAACAGGACTACTGGCTAACCCGGGCTCATCGGGTATCTGGGAATTCTTCAGAGAACAATATGCTCCGCGTAGCTATGCAACGTCAGAATCTATTGACAACATGGGCAGTGACAGCGAAATTGATGAATTGTTTTAACCCAGCTTGCCGGCAATAACTTGTAGCACATAACGCTACAATGCCAAAGCCGGGTTAAGATGCGGCTCTGAACTTTGGTAACAGGTCTCTGGTTATTTGAGCGCCCGGTATCTTTTTCCCACGGAGACCGTGGGAGAAAGATACGAGATATGAGGAACCGGACTGCTTATTTTTTACGCGCTTCTGCCGGAATATACTGTCTTTTATCGTAACCGGTATAAATCTGCCGTGGACGGCCTATACGGTGTGTAGGCTCAGACATCATTTCCAGCCAATGCGAAACCCAGCCGGCTGTTCGTGCGATGACAAACATAACGGTAAACATCTCTTCTGGAATTTTTAACGCCTTGTAAATAATGCCTGAGTAAAAATCGACATTTGGATATAGCTTTTTCTCGATGAAATACTCATCTTTCAAAGCATATTCTTCCAGCGCCATTGCCAATTCAAATAAAGGATCGTCAACAGCATATTTTTCTAATACTTCATGACAAACTTCACGCACGATGGTCGCTCTGGGATCAAAGTTTTTATAAACCCTGTGTCCAAAACCCATCAGGCGAAAAGAGTCATTTTTATCTTTGGCCCGGGCAATAAACTCGGGAATCCGGTCTACAGTGTCGATTTCGGCCAGCATACTTAACACCGCTTCATTGGCGCCGCCATGCGCCGGGCCCCATAAAGCGGAAATACCTGCTGCAATACAGGCATAGGGATTGGCTCCGGTACTGCTTGCCAGACGAACCGTGGAGGTACTGGCATTCTGCTCATGATCGGCATGCAGAATAAATAAAATATTCAGCGCTTTGACAGCAACCGGATCAATATAATTTTCTTTATCGACAAACTTCTGTGATGGCAGCGAAAACATCATATTCAAGAAATTTTCACAATACCCCAAATCCACTCTGGGATACACAAAAGGCCAACCTACAGAATGGCGATAACAGGCCGCCGCTATCGTAGGCACTTTTGCCACCATCCGCATGGCGGATATACGCCTGTGCTCGGGATCATTCATGTCCAGCTCACTATGATAAAAAGCCGATAACGACCCCATCACTCCGACCATCATGGCCATCGGATGTGCATCATAATGAAAACCGTCAAAGAAACTCCGCAACGCCTCATGCAGCATGGCATGATGATTGATTTCATCGGTAAAGGCAACAAGCTCATCTTCCGTGGGTAATTCGCCATTCATCAGCAAATAAACCACTTCCAGAAATGAACTTTGTTGAGCCAGTTGCTCTATGGGATATCCCCGATACAGCAGCACACCTTTTTCACCATCAATATAGGTGATAGCACTCTTACAACTGGCCGTGGACATAAATCCAGGGTCAAAAGTGAAAACACCTAATTTGGCATACAGCGATCCAATATCAATTGCCGGCACACCCTGAGTCCCTCTTACCAGAGGAAAATCTGCTTTTTGGTCAGATGAATCAAGGATAATCGAAGCTTTTTCTTGATCTTGCGACATAGAAGGATCTCTCGGTTACAGGAGTAAAGCGACAACAGGCGTATAAATAACGACCAGGCTTATTTTCCGAATTTTTTACGGAATTTGTCTACACGACCCGCAGTATCGACTACCCGCTGTTTACCCGTATAAAAAGGGTGACAGGCGGAGCAAACTTCAATATGAAGATCTTTACACAGAACCGAACCGGTCTGAAAAGTGTTTCCACAACCACAAGTGACTGTAATTTGTTTATATTCTGGATGAATTTCTGGTTTCATAGCACTCACAACACCCAATACGGGTTACATACTTAATAGAGAACTGCGTATAATACGATTTCCTAAACAAAATCGCAACTATATAAATCACATGCGCATTATTACTCTGAACGCCAACGGCATTCGTGCGGCAGAACGTAAAGGTTTTTTTTCCTGGCTGGAGCAGCAAAATGCCGACGTAGTCTGCATACAGGAAACCAAAGCACAGGAACATCAGCTCAGCGCACCGGTGTTTTGCCCTCAAGGTTATCATTGTTATTATCATGACGCCATAAAAAAAGGCTATAGCGGGGTCGCCATCTATTGTCGAAAAAAACCCGACCAGGTTATTAAGGGCATAGGCTGGGAAGATGTCGACGCCGAAGGTCGCTTCATTGAGGCTCAATTTGGCAAACTTAGCGTTATCTCGCTGTACCTGCCTTCTGGCTCGTCCAGCGAAGAACGACAGGCAATAAAATTCAAGTTTCTTGATCGATTCATGCCCTGGCTGGAACAAGCCAGCAACAACGGCCGGGATTATATTATTTGCGGGGACTGGAATATTGCCCACAAGGAAATCGACCTGAAAAACTGGAAAGCCAATCAGAAAAATTCCGGTTTTTTACCGGAAGAGCGCGCCTGGATGGATCAACTATTCGCCGATAACAAATGGTTCGACGCCTTCAGGCTCGTTAATTCCGAAGCGGAGCAATATACCTGGTGGTCTAATCGGGGACAGGCCTGGGCTAAAAATGTCGGGTGGAGAATTGATTACCAGATTATCAGCGCCAGCCTGAAGGACAAGGTTCGCTCTGCCTACATCTACAAAGACCAGCGCTTTTCTGACCACGCGCCGTTGATTATGGATTATGACTATCCTTTTTAAGATAACTCAAAACAATTACCCCGGCTCTGGCGGCCGGCGCTGCTGATACATCAAGATTAGCACCAACAGGATTGCCGGCAGGCCGATGAGTGATGCATAGACAAAAAACCAGGAATAACCAAAGCGCTCGACGATTTCTCCCGAGAAGCCGCCCAACAGTTTGGCCGGAAGCGTCATCAAAGAACTGAACAAAGCATACTGGGTGGCGGTATAGGCCGTATTGGTTAAACTGGACAAATACGCAATAAACACGGATGTTGCTATTCCCCCGCTCAGATTATCGGCACTGATTACAAATGCCAGCAACATCAAATCAGGTTCTTTATTCGCCAGAAAAGCAAATAGCAGATTTGTCAGCGACACCATCACTGCACCCAGCAATAACGGTCGCATGATACGATAACGTAACACCAAGACACCGCCCAACGAAGCACCCAGGATGGTCATAAAAAAACCAAAAATCTTACTGATTTCAGCTATTTCCTTTTTGCTAAACCCCAAATCCAGATAAAAAGGATTCGCCATGACGCCCATGGTGATATCACTCAATTTATAAATGGCAATCAACAGCAGAATCAACAAGCCCTGCTTGCCATTTCGACTGAAAAACTCTACAAACGGGGCAATCACCGCATCACTGACACCCGCCACCAGGCGAGCCCACCAACTCCGTAATCTCTTAACACCCAGAACTTCTTCAACCTTCGCTTCGGCCTGTATGGCCACTTTATTAATTGCATGTCGCGGCTCTTTGATTAGCAAGGTTGTAATAATACCCACCCCCATTACCGCAGCCATCACCTGATAGGCCATTTTCCAGCCGCTAAAATCAGCAATATAAAATGCACCGGCCCCGGCAACCAGCAGAGCTACCCGATAGCCAAACACATAAGCAGCGGCCATTGCCCCTTGATATTCTGTGATGGCTGCTTCTATCCGATAGGCATCCACAACAATGTCCTGGGTGGCCGAACAAAAAGCAACCCCGACTGCCAGCAAAGCAATAAGCTGTAATTGTTGATGAGGGTCCGCGCCCGCCATGCCAAACAAGCCCAGCGCAATACCCAGCTGTGCCAGCAGCATCCAGCTTCGTCTTTTTCCCAGCCAGCGGGTCAATCCGGGCAACGGCAGCCTGTCTATAACCGGCGCCCAGAATACTTTGATGGAATAGGTCACTCCCACCCAGCTGAAATAACCGATAACGGATAGCGCCACGCCCTCATCTCTGAGCCAGGCTGAAAGAGTGGAAAAAACCAGTAGAAAAGGCAGACCCGCCGAAAACCCCAAGAAAATCATACTTAACACACAGGGTTTTGTGTATATGGCAAATGCGTCAGCCCAACTGCTCTTGTTATTGGTTTCCACCCGAACTCTCCGAAAAATAAATATACTTATGCCTATCCTGCTATAAATCCAGCACCTCGCCCTAAAGGACAAGGTTTTCTTTAGGAAAATGGTGCACCTTTGCATCCTCGCCATTAATGGCGAGGTATCATAGAGGTGCTGGATAAAGCTTACATGAACGACATGAAATGGCATCTCTGTATTAAATCCATTACCCCATTAACCTTTTATTAACAGGCAAAAAAAAGCGGAACACTTCAAAGGAAATGTTCCGCTCTGCAGACAGAAAACTTACCTGTTAACCATTAACCAGATAATGAGCAAAAATACTGGCCGCATAACCGGCAGCAATCGCCGGCGTCCATTTCAGGTGGCTGAAAAAAGTGTATTTGTGGTTAGACTGTCCCATCAGCGCAACACCCGCTGCTGAACCAACAGACAACATGGAACCACCCACACCCGCAGTCAGAGTAACCAGTAACCACTGATATAAATCCATATCCAGATTCATGCTCAATACTGCGAACATAACCGGAATATTATCCACAATTGCCGACAAAATACCGACCAGAATATTAGCTCCGGTCTGCCCTAAGCCATCGTACATGGCGCCTGATAACAATTCCAGATAACCGATATAACCTAAACCGCCAACCGCAAAGACCACACCGAAAAAGAAGAACAAAGTATCCCATTCGGCATCTCTGACTTTATTGAAAATATCAAATTTGCCACCTTCCTGAGAACCATACAGCACATTTATGCGATAGCCATAAATCATTAAAATGGACAACCCAACCATCATGCCCATAAACGGCGGTAAATGCAGAACCTGTTTAAAACTCACCGCGATACAAATAGTCAGTGCAAACAAGACACAAACGATTACACCCCCCGGCTTGATTTGAACCGCTTCCTCATTTGTTTCTTCAGGATATTCATCTGGCACTGCCATATACATGATGACAGCCGGTACTAGATAGTTAACCGCTGAAGGGATAAACAGTTTGAAAAAATCAAAGAATTCGGCATAGCCCGCCTGCCAGACCATCAATGTTGTGATATCTCCGAACGGACTGAAGGCACCACCGGCGTTAGCCGCCACGACCAAATTGACGAAGCCGATGGAAACAAACTTTTCATTATTTCCGCCAACAGCCAATACCACTGCTCCGACCAGTAAAGCAGAGGTCAGGTTATCAGCGACGGCCGACAGAAAAAAGGTAATTATTCCGGTAATCCAGAATAATTTTCTGTATCCAAACCCCTTTCTGACCATCCAGGAACGCAACGCCTCGAAGACATTTCGCTCGGCCATGGCGTTGATATAAGTCATGGCAACCAGCAAAAACAGCATCAATTCAGCATATTCTTTCAGGTTAAACTCAAAAGCCTTGTGCAAGTCTTCCGTGGATACACCTGCTTCACTTGCCAGAATAGCCGCATGTGCCCAGATAATACCGGCAACCAGAATGACCGGTTTGGACTTGCGCAATCCGGTAAATTCCTCGGCCATCACAAAGCCGTATGCAATGATAAAAATCAGAACGGTATAAATACCCCGTTCTGTACCCGTTAAACCCAGATTGGCAAAATCCTCAGCGAAAGCCATTTGCGGAACAAACAGCAACGCAGCCAGAACTAACAATAAGCGCACCAAACACCCCCTATACCTTCGTAAATTTTTTATAGTCAGCCTTGCCAGCACCGAAAAAATGCATAACAAGGCAAAGATTAATCAACCGTTTATATTATCATCATCCATTTATCTTTGTCATTTAATCAATCACGGTATATGATGACCGTTTGTGTAAAATGACCTGCATGACTCAATGTATCAGTATAGCAACATAGACCAAACAATTGTAAATGAACGAGCTGCTCAGTATCGAAATCAGACTGAGCGCTATTTAAAAGGTGAAATTGGTGAGGATGAATTCCGCGCATTACGCCTGATGAACGGGCTTTATATCCAGACTCACGCACCTATGCTCCGCGTGGCCGTACCTTATGGTTTACTGTCATCAAAGCAGTTGCGGAAGCTGGCTGAGATTGCCCGTAAATACGACAAAGGCTACTGCCATATTTCCACCCGCCAGAATGTTCAGTTTAACTGGCCAGAACTGGAAAAAGTGCCTGATATTCTGGAAGAACTGGCCAGCGTGCAGATGCACGCCATTCAAACCAGCGGTAACTGTCTGAGAAACACCACCACCGACCATCTTGCGGGTGCCTGCCCTGATGAACTGGAAGACCCCCGCCCCTGGTGTGAAATCATCCGTCAATGGACGACATTGCACCCCGAATTTGCCTACCTGCCGCGTAAATTTAAAATTGCTGTCAGCAGTTCAACTACTGACCGGGCAGCCACGCAGTTACACGATATCGGTGTTCATATTGTCAAAAATGAACAGGGAGAAACAGGATTCAGAATCCTGGTTGGCGGCGGACTAGGTCGCACCCCGGTCATTGGCAAGGAAATAAAACCTTTTCTCGAGAAAAAACACCTGCTTTCCTACCTGGAAGCGATACTGCGCGTCTATAATCTGCATGGCAGACGTGATAATAAATACAAAGCCCGCATAAAAATACTGGTCAAGGAAACCGGTATTGACACCATCCGCGAGCAGGTTGAGAAAGAATGGATGCAGATTCGTGATGACATGGTGTTAAGCGAAGAACGTATCCAGTCTGTTCAGGCTTTTTTCCAACCACCGGCTTATCAGGCAGATGCCGCTCAAGACACCCGCTTTAGCACTTATTGTGACCAGAACCCGGCCTTCGCCACATGGGTAAAACACAATACGACTGAACATAAAATCCCGGGCTATCGCAATGTTTTTGTCTCCTTAAAAGCACCAGACTCACCTCCCGGCGATATTACCGCAGAACAACTGGATGCGATTGCCGATCTTGCTGACCGCTACAGTTTTGGTGAGGTTCGCAACACCCATCGTCAAAACATGGTGCTGGCGGATGTTAAGCAGGCAGACCTGTATGAACTCTGGCAAAAACTGGACAGATTGAATCTGGCCACCCCCAATATTGGCACGGCAACCGATATGATCTGCTGCCCGGGACTCGATTTTTGTTCACTGGCCAATGCTGGCTCTATTGGCATCGCTAGAGAAATCAATGAAGCCCTGGATGACATGGATTATCTTCATGACATTGGTGATATTAAAATCAATATGTCGGGCTGTATGAATGGCTGCGCCCATCAAAGTGTCGGTCATATCGGCATTCTGGGTGTCGATAAAAAAGGCGTAGAGTGGTATCAAATCACGCTGGGCGGCTCATCAGAAAACGATGCCGCCATCGGTGAACGCCTGGGCCCTGCTGTTGCCAAAAACGAAATCACCCCGGCAATCACCAAAATTCTGGAAGTGTATCTTGAACAGCGGCAGAACGAAGATGAGACCTTTCTGCAAACAGTCCAACGAATTGGCATCAACCCATTTAAAGAACGAGTCTATGCAAATCATTAAAGATAAACAAATAATTGATAACACCTGGACTTTTGTCGATGATGAAAGCGAGTTGATTGATGGAGATATAGTCATCACCTTACCACGCTGGATAAAAGACCGGGACACGTTGCTGTCCCGAACAGATAGACTGGGTATTCATCTTGAACCGGCTGATAATACTGCGGATATAGCTGACGACCTGAATCACTTTGAATTAATAGAAGTGAATTTTCCCGTCTTTACCGATGGCCGGGCTTTTTCGCATGCCAGACTGCTTAGAGACCGTTATCATTATCAAGGTGAAATCAGAGCCACCGGCAACTTTATGGTTGATCAGATTTTTTATCTGACCAAAGTCGGCGTCAATGCTTTTGAATTGAATGATGAATCATTACTGCCATTAGCCCTGGCGGTTATGGATGATTTTTCTGCCGATTATCGACAAGTGCTGTTTGCCCATTAAAATAAACGGTCGCAACAAAAAAAGGGCGGGGCAAAACCCCGCCTTTTTTGTCCTGGATTTATTCTTATAACTCACGCCCAAACAGGGAATGAATACCCTGCCTACAACACTCGTCATGGATTCCCACGGAGACCACCACCGCCATTAAGTTAGTGGTAGAGTCCCGACAAACATTGAAAATGTTGGGTTTCGTTCCTCAACCCAACCTACATTTTGTCTTAACTTAACGGTAATAATGGGGTCCGTGAGAACCAAAGCCGGCCTTAGTTTTGAAGTTTTAAAATAGTCAAACCTTTCAACAACGTTAAGGCTTCATGCAACGGATAATCTCTGACATTTAACTTTTCAGCCTCTTTTCCGTCTTTCTTATCGGCAGACTTATCACCCTTCTTGGTTCCATTTTCAAGATGATGCGATAGATTAGCTTCCTTAATTGGCTCAAATTTAGATGCTTCCAGCGCTTCCAGCTTGACCCTCGGCAATGCCACATCCGGCTCAATACCTTCTGCCTGTATGGAACGCCCCGATGGCGTGTAATAACGAGCTGTGGTTAATTTAACCGCACCCCCGTTACTGGTCGGCAAAATAGTCTGCACTGAACCTTTACCAAACGACTTCTCACCCATGATAATGGCGCGATGGTGATCCTGCAAAGCACCGGCTACAATCTCGGATGCCGACGCCGAACCTGCATTGATTAACACAACTATTGGCGCTCCGCTTAATACATCATCCGGCTCGGCCTTAAAACTCATTTCTGAATTTTTAATCCGGCCTTTGGTATATACAATCAACCCCTTAGTCAGGAAAGCGTCACTGACATCGACAGCTGCATTAAGCACACCCCCCGGATTATTCCGTAAATCCAGAACCAGCCCCTTTAACGCGCCTTTATTTTCCTTTTCAAGCTCGGCAATTGATTCCAGCAGGTTTTTACCTGTTCTGGACTGAAAACTGCTGATTCTGACATAGCCAAAGCCTTTTTCCAGCAATTTATTTTTAACACTCTTCACCTTGATAATTGCCCGGGTAATGGTAATTTTAAGCGGCGCCGGCTCTCCTTCCCGAATAACCGTCAAGACAATATCACTACCCGGCTTACCACGCATGATTTTAACCGCTTCGGTCAGTGTCATGCCTTTAACCGGCTTTTCATCCAGGCGGACGATTAAATCGCCCGCTTTAATGCCCGCTCTTTTGGCCGGCGTATCATCAATCGGGGAGACGACTTTGACAAAACCATTTTCCATCGTCACCTCAATACCCAGGCCGCCAAATTGCCCGGTAGTTCCTTCTTTTAATTCTTTGAACTGCTCCTTATCCAGATAGCTGGAATGGGGATCCAGCCCTGTCAACATGCCCTTGATAGCCCCTTCCAGCAATTTCTTATCCGTCACCGGCTCAACATAATCCCTTTTAATACGGCCGAACACTTCTGTAAAAGTTCTTAATTCATCAAACGGCAGTGCCTGAACTTCAGCAGGTGGAGTATTGACTTCTTCCTTGTCTGCAAAAACACTACTACAGGTACTGATAAAGACACCAAGCAGAAAGCTCAGCGTGACGATTAGAATATTCTGTTTTTTTAGCATGTACTTAAAACTCCATAGACCTGGTGAAATTCATGATTGATAACTGATTTGTAACTATTCCGTCTAAATAACTTAAGCAAACATTAAACAAGACGAATAATTACTAATAATTTTTTACTCATTGCTTGATTATCGGGTTTTTCCATGCCGTAACTTCCGGCACCATAATTGCGGATTAAGCGGCCTGCCTTTCCTTCTAATTCCAAAATACAAAGCAGACTGGGAGCGGCCACCACTGTTACCGACTGAAGCAATCACATCGCCTGCCTCTACCCAGTCCCCTTCTGTTTTGTATAAACTCTGGTTAAAGGCATAAAGCGTCATATAACCTTTACCATGATCAATAATAGTCAACAAGCCGTAGCCACGCAACCAGTCCGCATAAACAATCCGCCCGCGGGTCACGGCATGGATATCGGCACCTTCCCGCGCACTGATCAACACCCCATCCCAACGGCTTTCCGCCCGGGGACTGTTAAACTTTTTTATAATCTTCCCGCTTAACGGCCAGGGCAGACGACCTTTAAGTTGCGCAAAAGGCTTGCCCGGCCCCTCCTGAAAAGGAAAATCCTCGCCACGTCTTTGCAAAGATTCTATCAATTGCTTCAGCTTGCTCTCATTCCGTTTGAGCTGAAGTAATTCTGCTTTTTTTGAAACAACCTGCTGTTTCAGCTTCTTTAACGTCTGTTTTCTTTCTTTCCTGACACGACTTACTTCAGTTTGTTCCTGTTTAAGCTTTTTTAAAGCCGCTTCAAGAACCTCTTTTTTACTTTGTTGTTCCTTTTCCAGCCGCTGAACCTGCTCAAGCTGACTATTGATTTTTTTCAGCTTTTTAACCCGGTTCTTATTCAGATAATCATAATAAACCAGAATCCGGCTGCTCAATACAGGGTCCTGCTGATTCAGAATGACTTTTATCCGCTCATGCCCTCCCATGGCATGGGCAGCCTTGATTAAACTTTCCAGCTCGTCTTTTTCACGATTAATATTCTGCTGAATCTGAATAATTTTTTTGGACAGCTTGCCTAACTCTTTTTTATGGGCCTTGATTTGTCCTTCCAATTCACGAATTTTTTTAATCAGTTGTCCGTACTGTTTATCCTGTTGCTTTAAAAGCCTGATTAACTGGTCGCGTTGCTGATAAAGTCTTTTAACTTCTGCATCAGTCTGCTTTATTTCAGCTTGTAAATCATGCAGCGCTTTCTTCTTGGTCGCCACATCATCAGCCGCCACGCTCTCAAAACAGGCGACAAACAAACAAACGGGTAAAAAACCAAATCGTTTTTTACCCGTTATCGCTGCATTTTTATATCGCCTAAGCATTAACGAGCGAGCGCCCGGTCATTTCTTCAGGTTGCTCCACGCCCAGAATAGCCAGCATACTCGGTGCCAGATCAGCCAGGCTGCCATTTTCAGCCAACGCACCCGAGCCGCCAAAATGAACCAACGGCACTTTATTAGTGGTATGTGCAGTATGAGCCTGGCCGGTTGCATCATCAGTCATCTGCTCAATATTGCCATGATCTGCTGTTAACAGCATCTGCCCGCCCACTTCAGAAAGCGCCTGGGTGATTTGCTGCAAGGATGCATCCACGGTTTCCACCGCCT
>Ga0256833_1002575_pt1 | contig 12700 bp, 10 predicted proteins | sample 356284metaG_FD_190535 | JGI IMG/M metagenome (GOLD analysis project Ga0256833, IMG submission 190535) | Hydrothermal vent microbial communities from Mid Atlantic Ridge, Atlantic Ocean - 356-284 | ecosystem: Environmental > Aquatic > Marine > Hydrothermal vents | place: Atlantic Ocean: Mid...
CGACCAGGATATTGCCCTGACGGAGATAGACATCGACAATCTCATCCGGGCCAAGGGGGCCATCTACGCGGGGTGCAAAATTCTTCTGGACCAGGCCGACATGACCTTCAACGACCTGGACCGGGTTATTATCGCGGGAGGATTCGGACATTACATCGACCTGGAGGCGGCCAAAATGATCGGTCTTCTTCCCGACATCCCCGATGAAAAATTCATGTTCGTGGGGAATGGGTCTCTTCTGGGCGCGCGCCTCTTGTCTTTTTCGAAAGACTTGCTCAGGGAGGCGGAGAACATTGCCAACATGATGACCAACATCGAATTGTCCAACTACCCGCGGTTCATGGACGAGTACGTGGCGGCCATGTTCCTGCCACACACGGATGAGACGGCGTTTCCCAACATCATGAAGATTTTAAAACAAGAAAAAGCGGCGTAAGGAGAGAAAACAATGGCGTTTACCATTGCGGTATCGGGAAAAGGAGGAACGGGGAAGACCACCCTCACGGGGATGGTCATTAATTACCTCGTGAAGAATGGAAAGAAACCCATCCTGGCGGTGGACGCGGACGCCAACGCGAACCTGCACGAGGTTCTCGGCGTGGAGGTCTACAAGACCATCGGCGAGGCCCGGGAACAGATGAAGAAGGACGTTCCCGTGGGAATGACGAAGGATGTTTGGTTCGAGATGCAGGTCCAGCAGGCGGTCATCGAGCAGAAGGACTATGACTTGATTGTTATGGGGCGTCCCGAGGGACCAGGGTGCTACTGCGCGGCAAATTCCCTGGCGCGCCGATTCATCGACGTCTTGACCCAGAACTATAAGTATGTAGTCATCGACAATGAGGCGGGGATGGAGCACTTAAGTCGGCTGACCACTCAGAACGTGGATCTCCTTTTCGTGGTTTCCGATCCCACGGTCCGCGGGATTCGAACTGCGGGACGCATCCTGGAGGTGGTGAAGGAACTGGGACTCAACATCAAGGACTTGGCCCTCATCGTCAATAGGGTGCAGGGGGAGTTCGATCCCAAGATGGCGGAACTGGTGGAGCAAATCGGCTTGAAGTTGGCAGGGATCCTTCCGGCGGATGAGACCATCGCCCGGTTTGATCTGGAGGGGAAACCGACGATACAGTTGCCCGAGGACGCCACGGCCGTGGTGGCGGCCAACAAGATTTTCGAAAAATGGATTCCGTGATCCACTAAATTTGTGAAAATTTGGACTTGAAAAACGGGAAACTTCCTGTTATAGGGAGTTGACTAAATTTTAGGTATTGAAGATTTAAAAATAAAAAAGGAGGCATGCCAATGGTAGAATACAAGTATGAAGAAAAGGAACTTCCCGACGGAACGAAGGTCAAGGTTCTTGCGGATACCTTTGAGCCGGGAGAAACGGAGCCGGGCAAAGAGAAGATCGACTGGCGAGGACGGCTGTTCAGCCGTGATTGGAAACTGAAATATCTCCAGACCGGAGAACGCTACTGGTTCAGTAAGTCTTGGTATGGAAGCGAAAAGAGGAAGAATCCCGCGTAATCTTGGGTTCTTTTTTGTTTTTTAATCTTACTCTGTAGAAAAGGAGGATGACTGTGACAATCGAAATACCGAAGAGAACCTATAAAGGGGCCATCCGCACCATCACCCTGGGCGCTGGAGACAAGGCCGTGACGGTGGGTGGAGAGACCTCTCTGCCCTTCTACCTTTTCGAGGGTGAACGTCCCAATCCCCCAAGGATCGCCATGGAGATCTGGGACATGGAACCGGAAGACTGGCCAGAACACGCCCTGGAACCCTTCAAGGATGTGGTGCACGACCCCGCCCTCTGGGCAAAGAAATGCGTGGAGGACTACGGGGCGGAGATGATCTGTATCCAGATGATCAGCACGGACCCCAATGACAAGGATGTCCCGGCGGATCAGGCGGCAGACACGGTCCTGAAGGTGCTGGACGCTATCAACGGGGTGCCCCTCATCGTCTGGGGGACGGCCAGCCACGAGAAGGACACCGAAGTTTTGAAGCTCATCTGTGAAAAGACCCACGGTAAGAACCTCGCGATTGGCCCCGTGGAGGAAGGGGATCATAAGGCAATTGGTGGGAGTATCATAGCCTACCAGCATACCTGCATTTCCTCGTCTCCGATTGACATCAACCTGGCCAAACAGATGAACATCCTGCTGGGAAACCTTGGGGTCTCCGACGAAAAAATTCTTATCGACCCCACGACCGGTGGCCTGGGATATGGGATTGAGTATTCCTACTCGGTTATGGAGCGCCTCATGCTGGCGGCCCTAACCCAGGAAGACGAGCGGCTTCAGTTCCCGATGATCAACAACATGGCCAAGGAAGTCTGGAAGTCGAAGGAAGCCAAATTGACACCGGAAGAAGACCCGTTGATGGGCGATCCCAAGCGGCGGGCCATTACCATCGAGTGCGTCACGGCCATGCTGTTGCTGTTGGCGGGTTCCGATCTTCTGATCATGCGGCATCCCGAATCGATCAAGATCGTTAAGGATATTATCAACGATTTCATGGCGGCCAACTGAAGGGCGCCGAATCAAAAAAGTTATAAACAGATTTGAAAGGAGAATAAGCAAATGGCAGAAGCCAAGGCAGTGAGTGTGGATCAAGTAACGATCGAGGCCTACGAGAAGGCGAAGGGGGACGGAGTAGAGACCGTATTTGATCGAGTATCGCGGATCAAGCCGTGTCCGATAGGGGCTGGGGGTGCGTGTTGTAAGAACTGCGCCATGGGGCCCTGCCGGGTGCCGGCGCCGAAGAACCGCGAGGAGACGCCGGAGGAGAAGGCGAAGCGGACGGGTGTTTGCGGCGCCACGGCGGAGACCATCGCGGCGAGGAACTTTGCGAGGATGGTGGCGGCTGGGGCCAGCGCGCACAGCGACCATGCCCGCGGGGTAGCGGAGACCTTCTTGAAGGCGGCCAAGGGAGAGTTGAAGGACTTTGCCATCAAGGACGAGCAGAAGCTCTACCAGCTGGCCATGGACCTAGGCGTAGAGATCGACGACCGTGACCTCAAGGACATTGCGGTGGAAGTAGGCGAGATATGCCTGGCGGAATTTGGCAAGCAGGAAGGCGAGATCATCTTTTTGAAGCGTGCGCCACTAAAGCGCCAGGAGATCTGGCGGAACCTGGGGATTGCGCCGAGGGGCGTGGACCGGGAAGTGGTGGAGATGCTTCACCGGACGCACATTGGTGTGGACCAGGACTACGAGAACATCCTGATGCACGCGGCGCGGACATCCCTGGCGGACGGCTGGGGGGGCTCCATGATCTCCACGGAGCTACAGGACGTCATGTTTGGCACGCCGGAGCCGGTGGCGGGTCGCGTCAACCTGGGCATCTTGAAGAAAGACCACGTCAACATCATCATCCACGGGCACGAACCCCTTCTTCCGGAGATGATGGTCATCGCCTCGCAGGACCCGGAGATGCTCAAGTACGCGGAGAGCAAAGGAGCCAAAGGCATCAACCTGGGCGGCCTGTGCTGCTCCGCCAACGAGATCCTGATGCGTCACGGCATCCCGGTGGCGGGCAACTTCTTGCAGCAGGAGTTGGCCATCACCACGGGGGCGGTGGAGCTCATGACCGTGGACGTCCAGTGTCAGATGGAATCCTTGCAGCAGGTTGCGTCCTGCTATCACACCAAGCTCATCACCACGGACCGGCGGGCCAGGATCGAAGGGGCGCAGCACATCCAGTTTGAAGAAGAGCGTGGTCTGGAAGTGGCCAAAGAGATCCTGAAGATGGCCATCGACAACTTCGCCAACCGGAATCAGGACCGGGTCATGATACCCGACGAGAGCAAAGAGATGGTGGTGGGTTTCAGCCACGAGACCATCAACTACCTCTTGGGCGGCATGTTCAGGGCCTCGTATCGTCCTCTGAACGACAACATCATCAACGGCCGGATTCGGGGAGTGGCCGGGGTTGTGGGCTGCAACAACGCGCGTGTTCAGCACAACAGCAACTTCATGGTCATGATCAAGGAACTCATCAAGAACGACGTCCTGGTACTCACCACGGGGTGCAGCGCCATGGCGGCGGGAGAGATGGGGCTCATGACGCCGGAGGCGGCGTTGGAATACGCGGGAGACGGTTTAAGGTCGGTATGTGAAGCGGTGGGCATCCCGCCGGTGTTGCACGTGGGCAGCTGCGTGGACAACAGCCGGATCTTGATGGCGGCCACGGCCATGGTCAAGGACGGCGGTTTGGGAGACGACATCAGCGACCTGCCTGCGGCGGGCGCGGCGCCTGAGTGGATGAGCGAGAAGGCCATCTCCATTGGGGAGTATTTTGTAGCCAGCGGCGTGTTCACGGTCTTTGGCGTCACGTGGCCGACGACGAACAGCGAAGCGGTGACGAAGTATCTGTTTGAGAAATACGAAGACAGTTTGAAGGGGATGTGGGCGTTTGAGCAGGATCCCGTCAAGGCGGCGCAGATGATGATCGCGCACATCGACAAGAAGCGTAAGGAACTCGGCATCGACAAGGCGAGAGAACGTATCCTCTACGACATGGAAAAACGTCGCGAACTGGATGCCGCTTAAAATAAAATCATCAGAAAGAATTCTGAAAAGGAGGTAAGAAACCGTGTCAAAAATCATTGCATCAGCAGCCATCCGGGGCGCGCACAAGATATACGATCGTGCGGAAGCCAAGTATAAGGAGGCGTTGGATAAGTTTGGACCCAAGCAGGAAGTGGCCTTCCCGGAGACCGCCTACTTTCTTCCCATCATCTATGGGATATTGGGAATTGAGGTCACGAAACTGGAGGACATGGAACAGGTCTTCAAGATAGCCAAGAGCCTGCTTCCCCCGCCGGTCCGCGAGAAGGTTCCGCTTCCCTATCTCGCCCCGGCCCTGGACGCCGGCATGGCGACCCTGTTTGTGGAAGAGATGGAACTGGCGATTCGCTACGTGGAGGAGCCCGATTTCTACCTGCAGGGTGAAGAGTGCGACGTGGAGAACGGCAAGATCTGGCTGGGCGCCGCCAATGACATTATCCTGAGAAAGCGCGGCGTCGAGTTCGTGGACGGAACGGCCCCCGGATTCGCCGCCATCGCGGGCGCCTGCGACACCGTGGAACAGGCGAAGAACCTGGCCCAGGAGCTTCAGGAGAAAAACCTCTATGTCTTCATGGGCGCGGAGCACAACGGAAAAAAGATGGCGGAGCAGCTGGTGGAAGCCGGTGTCCAGATCGGCTGGCCGACCCGGCTGGTTCCCTTCGGGCCCGGCATTGAAGACGTCGCCGTCTTCGCACTCGGGTTTGCCAACAGGGCGGCCATGTCCTTCGGCGGTCTGAAGGGCGGCGAGTTCCGCAAGATCCTGATCTACAACAAGGACCGCGTCTTCTCCTTCGTCTTGGCGCTGGGCGAGGTCACGGACGAGTGGTACGCCAACGCGGCGGGCGCCATCAACTGGGGTTTTCCGACCATCGCCAACACGCCGATCCCCGAGGTGCTGCCCACGGGGATCTGTACCTACGAGCACGTCGTATCCAACGTGCCCATCGAAGAGATCGTGTCCAAGGCGGTTGAGGTCCGCGGCCTGAAGGTCACCATCTCCGAGGTTCCGATCCCGCTGGCCTACGGGCCCGCCTTCGAGGGTGAGCGTGTCCGCGGCGACGACATCTACCTGGAATGCGGCGGCGGAAGGACCGAAGCGGTTGAGTGGGTGACCTCGGCGGAGATGGACGAGGTGACCGACGGAAAGGTGGAACTGGTGGGTCCCGACATCACGGACGTGGAGCCCGGGTCCAAGCTGCCCCTGGCCATCAAGGTCGAAGTGGCCGGCCGCAAGATGCAGGAAGACTACGAACCGATCCTCGAGCGCCAGATCCACCACCTCATCAACTACGCCCAAGGCATCATGCATATCGGGCAGCGCGACATCGCGTGGCTGCGCGTGAGCAAGCAGGCTGTGGAGAAGGGTTTCCGGATGACCGACCTCGGAAAGATCCTCCACGCGAAACTGCATCAGGATTTCGGCGCCATCTTCGACAAATGTCAGGTGACGGTCTACACGGAGCAGGAAGAGGTGGAGAAGATTCTGAAAATGGCCCGCGACGCCTATCATGTCCGCGACGCGCGTATCGAGGGCATGACGGACGAGACCACAGATGTTTTCTACTCATGCACGCTCTGCCAGTCCTTCGCGCCGAACCACGTCTGCATCATCAGCCCGGAGAGAACGGGCCTGTGCGGCGCCTATAACTGGATGGACTGCAAGGCCTCCTACGAGATCAACCCGACGGGGCCGAACCAGCCCGTGGAAAAGGGTGAGGTCATCGATCCGGTCAAGGGCCAGTGGAAGGGCTGCAACGACTTCCTCTATCAGGCCTCCCGCCAGGTTTACGACCACTACAACTTCTACAGCATCGTGGACGACCCTATGACTACCTGCGGGTGTTGCGAGTGTATCGCCGCCGTGCTTCCCATCTGTAACGGCGTGATGACGGTGGACCGTGACTACATGGGGATGACCCCATGCGGCATGAAGTTCTCAACCCTGGCTGGAACCGTTGGCGGCGGCGTGATCACCCCCGGTTTTGTGGGCCATGGAAAATATAACCTCACGCAGCGCAAGTGGCTGGCCGCCGAGGGTGGCATCAAACGCCTCGTCTGGATGCCCAGCCGCTTGAAGGAAGAGGTTATGGATCGCCTGAAGATCCGTTGCGAAGAGGTCGGAATCCCTGATCTTTACGAGAGGATCGCCGACGAGACCATCGGAACCACCGAGGAGGAGATCTATCCGTTCCTCGAGGAGAAAAAGCATCCCGCCCTGGAGATGCCGCCGATCCTTGGCGAATAAAAAATCGTACGGGGCGTGAGGGCGCTCCCTTCACGCCTCGAAACGAAAGGAGATAGACTATGGGTTTGACAGGAATTCAGATATTCAAGATGTTGCCCAAGACCAACTGCAAGGAGTGCGGACAACCCACGTGTCTCGCCTTTGCCATGGCCTTGGCGGCGGGAAAGGCGGAACTGGCAAAGTGCCCCTACGTTTCCGACGAAGCCAAAGCGGTTCTGGCGGAGGCCTCCGCGCCTCCCATCCGGCCCGTGCAGATTGGTAACGAGGAGCGCGGTTTCAAGATCGGCGGGGAGACCTGCATGTTCCGTCACGAAAAGACCTTCGTGAACAAACCGGGATTCGCCATTTACGTGTCGGATGCCATGGCGGACGAAGAGATCGATAAAAAGATAGAAAACTTCATGAAATACCGGTACGAGCGCGTTGGTGTTCTGCTCAAGGCGGACATGTTTGCCGTCAAATGCGAGAGCGGGGACGCCGGCAAGTTCAAGGCGTTGGTCAGCAAGATCAACGAGAAAACGGATGCCACTTTTACCCTGATGAGTGATAGCAAGGACGTCTTGGCCGCTGGCGCCGAGGTCTTGGGAGACAACAAGCCGCTTCTCTACGCTGCCAACAAGGACAACTGGTCTGATATGGCGGAACTGGCCAAGTCGGCGGGCTGTCCCCTGGCCGTCAAGGCGGAGACACTGGACGAGCTGGCCGAGCTGACCCAGGAGATTCAGAAGGCGGGCGTGAAGGACATGGTGCTGGATACCAGCTCCCGGACCCTGCGGCGGGCCTTTGAGGATCAGATCTATATCCGGCGTCTCGCCCTGCAAAAAAAATTCCGCCCCTTGGGATTCTCTACGATCGCGTTTCCCAACGAGATGACCGACGATCCCTTCAAGGAAGCGGTTATCGCCTCCATGTTCGTGGCAAAATACGCGGGCATCATCGTCCTGTCCGAGGCCGAGGCGCATAATCTCTTCCCGCTGACCGTCGCGCGGCTGAACATCTACACCGACCCGCAGCGCCCCATGATGATGGAGGAAGGCATCTACGAGATCAACGACCCGGACGAGAACTCCCCCGTCTTGATTACCACCAATTTCTCCCTGACCTATTTCGTCGCGGGGGGCGAGATCGAGGCGAGCAAGGTTCCCAGTTGGTTGCTAATCATGGACACCGAGGGACTCTCCGTCCTGACGGCCTGGGCCGCCGGGAAGTTCGTGGGCGACGCGATGGGGATCTTCATCAAGAAGTCCGGCATCGCGGACAAGATCAAGCACCGGAAGATCATTATCCCGGGATACGTGGCCGTGGTAAGCGGTGACCTGGAAGAGGAACTGGGGCCCGAGTGGGAAGTCATGATCGGTCCGCGTGAAGCGGCGCACCTTCCGGCCTACCTGAAACTCTGGAAAGCGGACTGAGACAAACGGGATAAGACTCGTTAAGGAGGAAAAGACAATATGATAGTAATAGGCGAAAGAATCAACGTGATGACGAAGGTTCTTGGAAACGCCATGAAGACGCGTGACAAGAAACCAATTCAGGATATGGCGATTCAGGAGACCGAGGCCGGGGCGGATTACCTGGACCTGAACCTGGGGCCCGCTCGGAAGGGTGGCCCCGAGCTGATGAAATGGGTAGTCGAAACGGTTCAGGAAGTTTCCGATCTCCCTCTTTTTCTCGATACGACCAACGTGGAGGCTATTGAAGCCGGTCTGCAGGTCGCAAGCCATGACCACGGAAAACCCGTGATCAACTCCATCTCCTGCCGTCCCGAGAGGATGGACGCCCTCCTTCCCCTGGCCAAGAAGTATGACGCCGGGTTCGTGGCGCTGCTCCTCGGCGTGGACGGGATTCCCCGGGACGCCAGCGAGCGCGGCGTGCTGGCGGCGGAGATCTTCCACAAGGCGACGGCGGAATACGGCATCGCGGAAGAAGATATCTGGTTCGACCCCATCGTCCTTCCCATCAACGTCCAGTTGCAGCAGGTCCAGGCTTGTTTCGAATTCACCGAGCAGATTCCCTACATGGCGCCGAATGGGAAGTCCACCTGCGGGGTTTCCAACGTGTCCAATGGATCTCCCAACCACCTGCGCCCCATCCTCAACCAGACCTACATGATCATGCTCCAGAAACAGGGGATGTATTCCTGCATCATGGACCCCATGGACGAGGGCATGATGGAATTCGCGCGGGGCGGACGCCAGGATATCGTGAACCTCATCTACCGCATGTTGGATGGTGAAGATGTCAATCCCGATGACCTTAACGAGGAAGAATTGAAGTTTTACAAAACGGTCCGGGTCTTGCGCGGAGACATCCTCTACTCAGATTCCTGGTTAGAGGTTTGATTTTAACGCACAAGAGGGATGGATTCGTCCATCCCTCTTTGTTGTGCTTTTACGTGTCATCAAAATTAATAGTAGGGTGTTACGGAGTCAATGGTGAGTGATGCTCATGTGATTGTCGTGGGAGGTGGAATTGCCGGAATCGCCTGCGCAGATGAATTGGCGCAGGCGGGCCTGAAAGTCACCCTTATCGAAAAGGAACAAGAGATCGGCGGCTGGGCCGCTGATTATTGTTGCAAGGCCACGGACCAGTGCAACCGCTGTTTCGTCTGCGTGTCCGACAAGGAGCGGGAAGGTGTTCGCGCGACAAGCGGAATAACCCTCGTGACCGGCGCCCAGGTGTCGGGGATAGAAAAAAATGACTCGGATTACGCGGTCAAGATCTCACGGGCGGCTGGCGCGGAAGAGTTCCACGGGGACGCGGTGATTCTCGCCACGGGGTTTACCCCCTTTGATGCGAGGAAGAAGGGCGAATATGGCTATGGCCGTTATGCCGATGTCCTCACGGGGCTGGACCTGGAAAGGATGCTTCGAGAGAGGGGGAATGCCTTCAAACCATCGAACGGCATGCCTCCCAAATCGGTCGCGTTTATCCAATGCGTGGGGTCGCGGGATGATAGTATCGGCCACCTCTACTGTTCCAAGGCCTGTTGCGCTTATGCATTGAGGATGGCAAGAGTCATTCGTCATCAGAATCCAGAAAGTGAGATATTTTTCTTCTACATGGATATCCAGCCGGCTGGACGATTGTTTGACGAGACATTGAAGGCTTGCGAGGAAGACCCAAACTTTCACTTTATACGAGCCATTCCCTCAAAGATCTACCAATACACCGGCAAGCCCGGCCTCATGATGCGGGTCTTGAACACGGAAACCGGCGACCTGGAGGAGCAATTCTTCGACATGGTCGTCCTCTCCATCGGCATGGAACCGCGTGAGGAGAACGCAGTTGTCTGGGAATCCGCTGGGTTGCGACCGAGTGACGAGGGTTTCCTCGATCCCGGTTCCGCCGAAGAGGGCATCTTTCTGGCGGGTGCGGTCTCCGGGCCCAAGGACATCGAGCGGTCGATTATGGACGCGAGACAAACGGTCTTGAGAACATTACAGTACCTGGAGGATAAATCATGAGCGGGCGGCAGGCGGTACTCAGGATTCCCGATGTTAAACCCGAGCTGAAAGAGTTGGAAATTCCAAGGGAGGCCGTCGTCTCGGGGGACCATCCGGTCATTCTGGCCATGGCGGACGGCCTGGCCTCCATGGGAATATCCGTGACCCTGGTCCACCCGTTTGGTGAGATAGAAGAAATCGTTGCGCCCCTGCGGGGGCTTATGGAGGCGGATGACGAGGTTTCGAGAAAATACGCCTTTTTAACCGAAAAGGTTTCCAACAATAAATCGATCAAGGTCATGGGGCTGTCAACCCTTGTGGCGGTGGAAGGATGGTGGGGGAACTTTACCGCTGAAATTCTGCAAGATGGAAAGCTCGCAACGGTTAAGGCCCCGGGTCTCGCCCTAGCCTATCGGGGTAATCCCAAGGTGCCTGAGGCCTTTTCGACCGATGACGTGAAGGGATTTTCCGAGTTTCTCGGGCAGTTCGATTTTCGCAAAGGGGGCATGAAAAAGGTGCCCAACCCCGTCAAGCGGATTGCCTTCGTCCTAGACGTGGAGAAAAGGGACGAAAAGTGGCCCAGCGTGACCGCCTTGAGATTCGGGACCTATCTGAAGGAATTCGGTTCCCAGGTCTATATCCTTTGCCGGGATTTCAAGGTTTCCGTGGACGACATGGAACGTGAATACAGGATGGCGAGGGAAGCCGGCGTCATGATATTCAAATATGAAGACCTCCCCACCATTCAGAAGGGGGGACAGGGGATTCGGCTCACCTTCAGGGACGCCTCCGCGGTCTCCAGGGAGAAACCCCTGGAGGTCACTCTTGAGGACCTTGATGCGGTTGTGGTTCAGGAAAACATTCTTCCCGCCGAGGAGCAGGTGGAACTGCTCGCGCAGCTCCGAATCCCCAGCGAAGGGGGATTCGTCGGCCCGAACAACCCCCAGTTTACCGGCCGCACCGCCAAGAAGGGGGTCGTGGTTGGGGGAGACACGTGGTATCCGGAGTATCCCACGGACGCGATGACAACGGCGCTGTCCGCTTCCCAGGAGCTTTTCAAGTGGGTGGGGAAGGGGACCTATAAGATCGATGTCGAGCGTGTCGCGGAGGTCGATCCGAGCAAGTGCGCCACCTGCCTTACCTGTTATCGTATCTGCCCCCACGACAGCATCCGGGTGGAGCGCTACGGGGAAAGAAACGTCTATATCACGGCGGGGGCGAAGGAAGGCCCCACGTGGGAGGCGGCCCGGGTGAAGGTGGAAACCTGCAACGGCTGCGGACTGTGCGCCAGCGAGTGTCCCGCGAAGGCGATCCAGCTTGTTTACTATCCGGATATGGAAGTCTATGATTTTCTTGAAGGGAATTTACGTTAGGAGCATGGCTGATGGGAATAAATAATCCGAAGATTGTCGCGTTCTGCTGCGAGGAATCCGGAATGCCCGCCTATGAACACGCTTTGTCCCTTGGGATTGAATTGCCGGAGGGATTGCATGTCATGGCCCTTCCCTGCGGGGGAAAGGCGGAGACGGGTTATCTCATGAAAGCCCTTGATAACGGTGCGGATGCTGTTATGATATTCGCATGTTATGAGGGAAACTGTAAGTATGTTCGAGGGAATATCCGGGCGGAAAAACGGGTCGGCTACCTCAGGGAGCGGCTGGAAAAGATTGGGATGTCTCCCGATAGGATTGTGTTTTGCCCCGTTGCTCCGGCGAGCGGCGCGCGGTTCGCGGAGCTGGTCCGCCGGGAAGTGGAATTACTTCGAGAAGGATAAATATTTTCTGAAGGGAAGGGTAAAAGGATGATTATAGCTGAACAAAAACCGATCGATGAGATTCTCGAGATGCTTGCCCCCCACAAGAAGATTCTTCTTGCGGGTTGCGGGGCGTGCGTGACTGTGTGCCAGGCGGGGGGCGAAAAGGAAGTCGGCGTGCTGGCCTCCCAGATTCGAATGGCTCGAAAAGAGGCGGGCAACCCCATCGAAGTTGTCGAGATGACCATGACGCGCCAGTGCGAGCCGGAATTCATGGACGAGGCGAAGGAGGCCATGAAGGACGCGGAGGCGGTGCTTTCCATCGCCTGTGGCATCGGCGTTCAACTCATGGCTCAGACGTTTTATGACAAGCCGGCGTATCCCGGCCTCAACACCAGCTTTCTCGGATTTCCGGAAGAGCACGGCGTCTTCACGGAGCGCTGCGCCGCCTGCGGGAACTGCGTCCTTCACCTAACCGGCGGTATCTGTCCCATCGCCCGGTGTTCCAAGAGCCTGCTCAACGGGCCGTGCGGAGGGTCCCAGGATGGCAAGTGTGAAATCAGCCAGGACGTGGATTGTGCCTGGCAGTTGATCTATGACCGGTTAAAGGCTATCGGCAAGTTGGAGAACCTAACGGAGATTATTCCGCCCAAAAAGTGGATTACCAGCCGGGACGGCG
>Ga0256833_1002576_pt1 | contig 12697 bp, 13 predicted proteins | sample 356284metaG_FD_190535 | JGI IMG/M metagenome (GOLD analysis project Ga0256833, IMG submission 190535) | Hydrothermal vent microbial communities from Mid Atlantic Ridge, Atlantic Ocean - 356-284 | ecosystem: Environmental > Aquatic > Marine > Hydrothermal vents | place: Atlantic Ocean: Mid...
GAGCTTGCTCTTGTTTACCTGGTAGGGCAGTTCATCTATGACGATGACCTCTCTGTGCCCCTTCTTCTCTATATGCGTTTTAGCTCTTACCTTGATTCGCCCTCTACCTGTTTTGTAAGCGTCGAGTATCCCTTTTCTTCCAAAGATTATGCCTCCCGTAGGAAAATCTGGACCCTTTATATGCTCCATAAGATCGTCTAGTTCGGCCGACGGGTTATCTATCACCACCAAGAGAGCCTCTATCAACTCATCCAACCTGTGGGGAGGGATGTTCGTAGCCATACCTACGGCAATACCGTTCGAGCCGTTCAGAAGCAGATTGGGTACGCGGCTTGGCAGAACGTCCGGCTCTTGCATCGTGTCGTCGTAGTTGGGGATGAAATCTACCGTATCTTTCTCTATATCTCTGAGAAGTTCTTCGGCAAGACGGGTCATACGCGCTTCGGTATAACGCATTGCAGCCGGGTTGTCGCCATCTATGGAGCCGAAGTTTCCCTGGCCGTCAACCAACGGTATGCGCATCGAAAAGTCTTGGGCCATACGCACGAGTGCGTCGTAAACGGCCGTATCTCCGTGGGGGTGGTACTTACCTATGACGTCACCGACTATACGGGCACTCTTTTTATAAGCAGCACGCGAAGTTACGCCAAGTTCGTGCATTGCATAGAGAATTCGTCTATGAACCGGTTTCAGACCGTCTCTTGCATCCGGAAGTGCCCGGCCGATAATAACGCTCATCGAGTAGTCGAGATAGCTTCCTTTGATGCTATCTTCGATGGAGATCTCCTGAATATCTTCGTTTTCTTTGAACAGATCTGACATTCAAAACCTTTTGCTTTGAAAAATTTAATCTTTAGGGCACCTCTAATAATAGGTGATACTCACAACATTTCCGACTTTTGTCTAGGCTAGGCACGCTTTACAGCCCTAGCCGTAGCTAAGGCGAAAAAGCGTAACGACGCATAGGTGGAAGTCGGGAATGCCCGCAGGGTGGGCTTTGCAAACGCAATCTTTCACAAGATGCTTCCATCGTCTTAGCTTCGGCTAGGACTTGAAAGCCTCTTGCAAAATCTTACATTTGCAAAGCCCATTGTGAGCATTACCTATTTTTAGAGGTGCCCTTTATTCTAACTAAAAGTAGCTTAATTAATGGAAGATCGCTATGTTAAACAGAGAGTTGCGCACTTTTAAAGTGGCAGCAGAAAGATCGTCAAACGAGTGCGATTTGCCTGCGGACGCCTGCAAAATCTCTAAAAACCGCTAACAGCTTCGCTACCCTTACGGGCAAGCGCGGTTTTTAGCCGAGATTTTTTCGTCTCAAATCGCAAGTTTGACTCTCCATCTGCTACCACTCTTTATAACTACTTTTCCAGAGGGCTCGATTGGTAATAGATCATTATAGAGTGGCAGCATATCGATATGTTTCGGAGGTACTCATGACTCAATTATTATCGTGTGCCTATTTTTTAATCAATATCGCTCTATCTTCAAGATGATTTAATTTGTATACTTTGGACACAATTTTTCCAAAGGAGATCTGATGAAGAAGTGGTTATTCGCACTGCCGATGCTACCGGCACTGGCATTTGCAGAAGATACGCTAAACAGCGGAGACACGGCGTGGATGCTCGTCGCTACGGCATTTGTCATGCTAATGACGCCTGCGGGGCTTGCGCTCTTTTACGGCGGTCTTACAAGAAGCAAAAACGTACTCAACACGATGGGGATGAGTCTTGCGGCCTACGCCGTAGGAACACTTGTGTGGGTCATCATAGGCTACTCCATAGCGTTCGGTGAAGGTGACTTTTTCGGAACCGGTAAGATTCTTCTTTCAGGAATTGGCTCCGATGCTCTCAGCGGTACTATACCTGAGCTGCTCTTCGTAGCCTTCCAGGGGACTTTTGCCGCCATTACCGTAGCAATCGCCAGCGGCTCGATGATAGAGAGAGTGAAGTTTTCGACTTTCGTTATCTTTTCGGCCCTTTGGATCGTTGCGGTATATGCGCCTATCACCCACTGGGCATGGGGCGGCGGCGAGACTCTTAACTTCGGTGAGATAGATTTTGCCGGCGGTACCGTCGTGCACATCAACGCAGGTGTGGCAGGTTTTGTGGTGGCTATGATACTTGGACGCAGAAAAGATTATGAGAAGGCTGCTATCAAGCCATTCTCTCCTATACTCGTAGTTCTTGGGGCTATGCTTCTATGGTTTGGATGGTTCGGTTTCAACGCAGGTTCCGAAGTTGCTGCGGACGGTACTGCGGCATCGGCATTTCTTGTAACGAACGTAGCTGCCTCTCTTGGAGTCATCGGCTGGATCCTCGGCGAGTGGATAGTGTTCAAAAAGCCGACTCTCGTAGGCGGCGCTTCAGGCGCGGTCGCCGGTCTTGTCGCCATCACTCCTGCTTCCGGAACTGCGGGCGTTGGCGGAGCGATCATAATAGGTCTTGTAGGCGGTTTCCTCGGATTCCTCGCCGTCTCCAAGATTAAAAAGATGTTCAAAGTGGACGACTCTTTGGATGCCTTCTGGGTACACGGCCTTGTCGGAATATGGGGCTCTATCGCTACGGCTATCTTCATAGCCGACTACGCTATGCCGGAAGATTACAGCCTTGGAAGTCAGCTTGTGAGCCAGCTTATGGCGGTGGGCCTTACGATAGTCTATAGCGGTATCGTAACTGCCATTGTCTTCTTCATAGCTTCAGCCGTTACGGGCGGAGGACGAGTCGATGAAGAGACGGAGACCGTAGGGCTTGACGAGTCTACCCATGGAGAGCGCGCGCTCAACCTTTAACAAAAGCGGAGTGCCGGAGTCATCCGGCGCCTTAAGATGAAAAATCTCTATCAGGAGTTTGATTATGAAAAAGATAGAAGCGGTTATAAAACCGTTCAAACTAGAAGATGTTAAAGATGCACTTGCAGAAGCCGGTATAACGGGCATGACCGTTACGGAAGTAAAAGGGTATGGAAGACAGCAGGGGCATAGTGAGCTATATCGCGGTGCCGAGTATGTAGTCGATTTTCTTCCGAAAGTGAAGCTGGAAGTGGTGGTTTCGGAAGATGATGTGGAGAGTGTAGTCGAAAAGATAACGGAAGCTGCCAGAACTGGTAAGATAGGAGACGGTAAGATATTTGTAACGGATATTGAGAAGGTTGTCCGTATAAGAACGGGAGAGACCGACAGAGAAGCTCTCTGACCCACTCTCTCCAAAACTCCCGCCTTTGGCTTGCAGGCGGGTGTTGCCTAAAAATTGAGCATAAAATTTCTATCTGAAAATTAAAATACCATAAAACTGCCTAAAAACTAAACAATCTATCTATTTAAAATGTTTAAAACTCCTTTTATAATTTCCTATTGAGTCCTCTGAAAAATTGATAATGAACGAAAGCTTGAATGTTTTAGCTAGAAAACTTCCGCTAAAAAATAGCGCTTGCTTAGCTATTTTTAGGAAGTTTTCTAGCGCTTGCGAAGCAGCAAACTTCACTTGTTTGAGTGAATTATCCAATTTTTCAGAGCATTCTCATTGTCAACCCCAAGCGACGTTAAAGGAGTATCTATGCCCGCCGGTGAACTTTCCTATGTAGTGGACACCCTCTTTCTTCTCTTTGCGATGACTCTGATCATATTTATGGTTCCGGGTTTTGCGATGCTGGAAGCGGGAATCGTCAGGACTAGCCGTTTTGACGGTCAATACGATGATATACGCCATAGCCTCCATGGCATTTCTGCTTGTCGGATACCAGCTAGCTTTCGGCAGTTGGGATAACGAGAGTGTAAGCAAGTGGGCCGCTTTTCTGTTTCAGATGGCATTTGTCGGTAAAACGGTAAACATAATGAGCGGCGGCGTAAGCGAGAGAACGCGCATAATCCCGCTTATGATCTTCACCGTTTTGATGGCTGCCGTAATATACCCGCTTGTGGTTAACTGGACATGGGGCGCCAATATGCTCGAGGGTACTTTTCTCGATATAAGCTCGATGCACGACCTTGCAGGTTCGACGGTCATACACTCGACAGGTGCATGGGCACTGCTTGCGGCTATTTTGATAATAGGGCCGAGAAAAGGGCGATATGTAGATGGAAAGGTAAAGGTAATACCGGCCTCCAATATTCCCCTAGTAACTCTAGGTGCCATGATCTTGTGGATAGGATGGTTCGGTTTCAACGGAGGCTCGGTCGGCTCCATCTCCTCCAAAGAGAGTGCCGATCTTGTTGCGCTTACTATAATGAATACGAACACTGCAGGGCTTGCGGGGGCTATAATCGCAGCACTCATCGTCTATATTCAGTATAAAAAGTTCGATATAACGATGATACTAAACGGTGCGCTCGGCGGATTGGTTGCCATAACTGCCGGAGCAGATCTTTTCGATATCTATACACCTATATTGATAGGCGCCATCGGCGGAGCTCTGGTAGTTTTTGCAGTTCCTATGTTCGACAGGCTAAGGCTCGACGATCCTGTAGGAGCGCTCTCCGTTCACCTCGTAAACGGCGTGTGGGGTACGATTGCAGTGGGGATTTTCGCCGAAGATGTCTCTCTGGCTGCTCAGATAAAGGGTGTAGTAGTGGTAGGAATCTTCGCATTTGTGGTATCATACATTACGATGTTCATCATCGACAAAGTCGTCCGTTTCAGGGCAGGCGACGATGAGCAGATGGAGGGAATCGACGTCAGCGAGTGCGGTGTCGAGGCCTATCCTGAGTTCAAGCGAGCTTTTTAAAATAAACCAACTGTAAAGAGAGAAACATGAAAAAGATTGAAGCAGTTATAAAACCCTTCAAAATAGAAGAGGTCAAGGATGCTCTTGCGGAAGCTGGAGTAACGGGTATGACGGTTAGCGAAGTGAAAGGTTACGGAAGGCAGGCGGGACATACCGAGCTCTACAGGGGTGCGGAGTATGTCGTAGACTTCATACCCAAGATAAAGATTGAAGTTGTCGTCAAAGCGGAAGATGTCGAGACGATCATAGAGAAGATCATGAATGCCGCCAAAACCGGCAAGATAGGTGACGGTAAGATATTTGTAACGGATATAGAGAAGGTCGTCAGGATACGTACGGGCGAAGAGGATGAGGAGGCTATTTAGCCTCTCATTTGGCTCTACCTCTTTAGCTTGTCTGAAGAGTCAAGCTCTTCGATAAACCTCTTTTCCGCTTTTTTGTTTTTTCTTCTGTAGTAGTAGAAGACCCCTATGACCATGACGATGATACCGCCTATAAGGTAGTGCAACACCGGTTTTATCTGCTCTTCATGCTCACCGAATATATACCCCATCGCAAGGAGAACGGCACACCATATGCCGGCTCCCAAAAAGGTGTAGATGCTGAAGGCTGCAAGAGGCATCTTGCCTATACCGGCCGGAAGAGATATGTACTGTCTTATGCCAGGAAGCAGCCGCCCCCAGAAGGTACTTGCCGGGCCGTACTTTTCGAAAAAGGACTCAACTTTTTCAATAGACTGCGGTTTCAAAAAAATATACTTTCCATACTTCACTATGAAGGGTCGGCCCAGCTTGTGCCCCAAAACGTAGTTGAAAAGTGCTCCGGCAAGAGAGCCTCCCGCTCCTGCCAAAAACGCTCCGATCAAACTCATCTCCCCCTTGCTTGCAAGGTACCCTGCAGGGATCATCGCAACTTCGCTCGGAAAAGGGAAGAATGAGCTCTCCAGAAACATCATTATAAAGATTCCAAGATAGCCCATAGCCCCGACCAACTCGACAATCCAGTTTACAAACTCTTCCAACATATCAAAGCCTTCGGTAAGGTAAAAGTAAACGGTATAATACAATAAAAAGTTGAGGATGATAAGATGGTGATAGCTTTGAACGAACCGCTCGATATGCATCTGCACCTGCGTGATGAGCGTATGCTCGAAATTGTGGCGCCTTTGAGTGCCGAAACTTTCAGCGGTGCACTCGTTATGCCCAACCTGGTTCCGCCCGTTACGACAAAAGAGGCTCTGGTATCGTACAGAGAGAGAATTGTAAAGAGTGCCGAAAAGAGAGATTTCACCCCATATATGACCCTCTTTTTCCGCTCCGACTACACTCCGGAATTCCTCGAATCCGTAAAGAGCGATATTCTGGCCATAAAGCTCTACCCTGCCGGCATCACCACCAACTCCGAAGGGGGAGTCGAGGGTTTTGAGCTGATCGAACTTGGAGGGGTTCTGGAGGCTATGAGCGAGCTTCAAATACCCCTTTGTGTGCACGGTGAGACGGGAGGATTCGTGATGGATAGAGAGAAAGAGTTCATCCCCATATATGAAAAGCTTGCCAAAAACTTTCCCGATCTTAAAATCGTTATGGAGCATATCACGACAAAGAGTGCGGTCGAGGCGCTTGATAGGTTCGAAAACCTCTACGCTACGATAACGCTACACCACCTCTACATAACTCTTGACGATGTGGCGGGCGGATTGTTGCAGCCGCACCTTTTTTGCAAACCCATCGCCAAGCGCCCGGAGGATAGAGCGGCACTTTTGCAGGCTGCACTAAAAGCTCACCCCAAAGTTATGTTCGGTTCCGACTCTGCACCCCACCCGAGAGAGGCCAAAGAGGCTCCGGGGTGTGCAGCAGGAGTATTTACGGCACCCATCGCGCTGCAGGCGCTCGCACAACTCTTCGAGAGGCACGAAGCTCTGGAGAATCTGCAGAGTTTTGTCAGCGACAACGCAAAAAGAGTATATGGTGTAAATCCGCCGAAAAAAGAGGTGATTTTGGAAAAGTCGCCATATCTTGTGCCTGAAATCTATGAAGGGTGTGTTGTTCCTATGTTCGCCGGTCAGAGTCTTGAGTGGAGGGTTTTGAGTGCAGGCTAAAATTTTGCTGCTCGAGGATGATACCCTTTTTGGGGAGACTCTCGTAGATTTTCTGGAGGGTGAAGGGTACGAGGTGGATCACTTTCTTGAGGCGAAAGAGGCTATAGATATGACATATACCAAAAAGTATGACCTCTACCTTCTGGATGTAAACCTGCCAGACATGAACGGCTTCGAACTGCTCAAGCAGTTAAGGGAGAGCGGTGACGACACTGCCGCTATCTACATTACCTCCGCCAGAGACAAAGAGGCTCTTGTGCAAGGGTTTGGAAGCGGTGCCGACGACTACATGAAAAAGCCGGTCGATCTGGATGAGCTGGCTCTTCGCGTCGAAGCTCAGCTTAGGCGTCTTAAAATCAACAGTAAAGTTGAGGTTGGAGAGTATCTTTTCGATATGGAAAGACTCGTACTCTACAGAGAGGGGGAACCTGTGGCTCTTCCAAGAAAGCTTGCCGAGCTGCTTGGGCTCTTTTTGAGAAACAGGGGAGAGGTTGTAAGCACCGAAGAGATACTTGAAGAGATATATGGAGACGAGCATCCGGGTACGGGGGCTCTAAGAGTCTATATCAACAAGCTCAAACAGCTTTTCGGAAAAGATGCGATAGTAAACATAAGAGGGATCGGTTACTGTTTTGAAGCGTAGGGAGATTTTAAAGGTAGTGATTTTCTATATCGTCACTTTTGCGGCAATGGCGGTACTGATGTGGAGTGTTTTTGAAAAGTTCGGCTACTCCGACAGAAACTTTCTAATAGTTGTCATCATGCTTCTGCCTCTATCTCTTCTTTTTGGGTATATCCTCTCGAAGATCGCACTTGAGCCCCTTTTTGTAACCAACGATCTGCTCGATAGATTATTGAAAGATACTCTTCACGAACTGAATATCCCTCTCTCTACGATCTTTGCCAACGTTTCGATGCTAAAAAGAGATGAGAAGGAGAAAAAGAGACTCAGAAGGCTTGAGAGGGTACAGAAGGCGGCTGAGAATCTAAGCGAACTCTACGAAGATCTCGACTATTTTATAAAAAAGGAGATTGGAAGCGTTGAGAGGGAGCGGTTTGACCTTTCTGACGTGGTAAAAAAGAGTGTTCAAAAGATGGAGGAGTTGGCGAAGGGAATTTCGATACAATATGAGCCTGTGAAATTCTATGTCAATGCGGACAGAAGAGGGTGTCAAAAAGCTGTAGACAACCTTCTGAGCAATGCGGTTAAGTACAACAGGCCCGGCGGATCGGTGGAGATCTTTTTCGAAGATGGTTGGCTTGTCGTAAAAGATAGCGGAGTAGGAATGGATGAAACGACACTGTTTCATATCTTCGACCGTTATTACCAGAGCGATTTGAGCGCTTCCGGGTACGGTATAGGGCTGCATATCGTAAAAACTTTCTGCGACGAGCATGGAATAGAGATAAAGATAGAGTCGAAAGTCGAAAAGGGGACCACTTTTCGTCTGAACTTCGCATCTGTGGGAGAGAGAGATTGAACGATTGGGTTATAGATAGTGTGGATTATATCTTTATAGGGATTCTTGGGTTTATGAGTTTCGTTGCGCTATGGTTGGTGCTTGAACGCTACTTCTTCTACAAACATATAGACCTTGCAAGCTTCAAGGAGAAAGAGGAGCTGGAGATCGCTCTTGGCGAAAACCTCACCATGCTTGCTTCCATCGGTTCCAACGCACCGTTCGTAGGGCTTCTCGGAACGGTCGTAGGCATTATGGTCACGTTTGTTACTATCGGCCAAAGCGGGCTTGTGGAGACAAAAGAGATCATGGTGGGGCTGGCACTGGCTCTGAAGACGACTGCCGGAGGGATTTTGGTGGCTATTCCGACCATCTGGCTCTACAACCTGCTTTTAAGACGTGCGGAGATTTTGACGGCACGCTGGGAGATTTTACAGAAGAGAAAGAGGGAGAGTCGGGAGTGAAGGCCAGGAGGTTCGACCAGATAAACGTTCTTCCCTTTATAGATATCATGCTGGTACTCCTTGTCGTGGTTCTTACTACCGCATCTTTCGTCGCAAAGGGAACGATTCCCGTAGACCTTCCCAAAGCCTCGGGAGCCAAGGCGAGTGTGAAAAAGATGAAAACGATAGTTATAAAGAGCGATGGTGAGATCTATTTTCAAGATAAAAAGAGCAGCCTGAAAGAGCTTAAAACCATTCTTTTGAAACTCGACCCTAAAAAGGATGCGATTTTGATAAAGAGCGATGCCAAAAGCAGGTTTCAAAACTTTGTCAGCGTTATAGACCTTCTGAAAGCAAAAGGGTTCGATAAAATCAGCATAGAGACGGTGAATCCGAAATGATTTTGAAAAAAGATAGCCAAACATACAAAAAGTTGCAGGAAAATAGAAAAGAGTTGATGCCTCTGTACCCCTTTTTCAAAAGATATAAAGAGGATTTCATAGCCCACTTTATAGATGAGATAAAAAAGGAGACGGGCAGTCACAATATAAGAGAGAACATCTTGAAGGAGAGGGCGTCCAACTTTTACGATGAACTTTTCGACTTCAAAACTGCAGCATCCAAAAGTGTCGCCGAAGAGTTTATGCAGGTAAAAAAGAGGGGTATCGCCCCTCTGCTTCTTCTTCAAAAGCTCCTCTCATCTTTGCTTTTGCGTCTTGTCAGCGACTACTCGGACGATAGAGAGATTTTCAGATATCTTACACTGCTGTCGGACTATTTCGATGCCGTACTGGAGTATCTTAAAACTCTGCTTCAAGAGGATACGGAGCGAAATTTCGACAGATTTGCACCACTGAAAGAGGAAGAGGTTGAAAAGTGGCTTCCTGCCGGAAGAGTAGTCAGGTTGATGAGCGTATATAAAGGTATTCCGATAGCTTATGACGGAGTTGCAGACCGAAGCGGCAGTGGTTCGCTGGTACTTCAAGTACCCCTTGAAAGAGCCATAGTGGCTGAATATGAGGGGAGAGTCGTCTGCTTCGATCGCAGAATGGAGCCTTTCGCTATAGAGATGAGGATAAAACGTGTAGCCTACCGCGGCAAGATCGCGGTGATGGAGGTGGAGTCTCCTGCATGGATAGAGAGTATCGTTCAGCGTAGAAAGAGGGTCAGAGTGGCTCTAAACAGACCGCTGAAAGCAAAAATTACCGCTCTTGGAAGGCAGTTCAACGTCGATGTTATAGATATCTCAGCTAAAGGGGTATGCCTGCAGACGGATGCAGGTTATGGACTGCCCCTTTATGAACAGGTTGAAGTTACGCTTCCAGTGCCTCAGGAGGATGGGGGTGTCAGGAATATTGTCATGAGAGGGACTTTGCAGTTTGTCTCTACCCATGACGGATCGCAGCGCAGGTACCATATCTATCTGCATGCAAACCCCAGAAAAGAGGAGATTCTCTCTGCATTCGTAGCAAAAAGGGAGATAGCGTTGATGAGGGAGATAAAGGCGATAGCGGGGAGGAAGAGGGATTAGTGAGAAGGTGAGAAGGTGAGTAGTGAGTGGTTGGAAAACTACGTACTTTCACTTTTGTTAACACTGACTACACAATCTATACACATTAATAATGTATAATAACTCTTCAATATTTCAAACATAAAGGATAGGGAATGATCAAAGGTATAAAGAGCAAGATAGCGGCTGTTGTAGTCGGTGCGATGGTGCTTGGAGGTTCGGCTTACGCTATGCAGTGTGCCCCCGGAAAATGCGGCGGAAGCATGAAGAGCGAGATGAAAAAGAGTAATCCCGCCTCTGAAGAGATGCCTGGAGAGAAGTGTGAAAAGGCGGATTGCAAATGTAAAGCCAAAGGTGAAATGAAGGGCAAATGCGGTGACGGCAAGTGCGCATCCGGCAAGTGCGGAGAAGGTATGAAAGAGAAAATGAAGGGTAAATGCGGTGAGGGCATGAAAGAGAAGATGAAGGGTAAAATGGAAGGAAAATGTGCTGCAGGTAAGTGCGGCGGAAAATAAAACCTTGAAAGGGAAACCAGGAAGTTCGCTAAAATTCGGGCACTGATGAACTAGCCATACAATCCAAGATTTTTGGCATTGAAAAAAATAGCAACCCTGTAATCGAGCCATTCGATGGATTTGGCATGGGCTTTGGAGCGTCTCGCAAGATAAGATATTTTATCTCTCAATTGTGAATTGAGGTTTTCAATTTTATTGGTCATCGCTCCTTTGCCCTGAATCGCTTTGTCGGCATACATGGTATCGTAACTAAAAGCATCGTCACAATAGATCTTTTCAACCTTGGGAAGATCGAGTTCGAATTCAAAGAGTTCGTCGGTGTTACGATATTTGCACAAACGGTAAAAATAAAAAGGCTTGCCCGTTCGGGTATAATACGCCATTGCCACTCGCATATAATACTCGGTTCGATTTGTTCCCAACAAAGGTAAAGAGTTCATTTATAACGCTGAAATCGAATCTCAAAGAGTTGCGTATCTTTTCGATACTCTCCTGATAAAATTTAACTGTCTCCCTCATCTTTTTTAAGGTGCCTCATAGTTATAGAATTGCAGGTATTGCGCTCAGCACAAGCATATTGAAAACTGATTCCTCAATATTGAGCATTTTAGTTTGTATTTTTATGTTCTTTATTAGATTTAGTTGTGTGGTATCATTGGAAATATAAAAAGTATAGCGGGGTATTTGCCAATGTATCGTGAAGCTGCTTCATCCCTTACAATTCACTGTGAGTTCGTGAATAAAATCAACTTTACCTGTCACCAGAGTTCGTTTGCGGTCTTGCGCGATCTGGCCATTGAGAACCGGGATCAGAAGAATCCTTTGGGGGACGTGCTCGTTACCCTGAAGGCCGATCCGGCGTTCCTTGAGTCCAAGTCGTGGCGGTTGGACCGGATTGGCCCCGGCGGCAGGGTGCCGGTCCGCGATCGGGACATCCAGTTGCGGGGCGACTTTCTGTTGAACCTGGCCGATGCGGTGCGGGGAACCCTCACCATCACCGCCGAGCGGCAGGGGGAAGTCCTCGCGCAACTCAGTAAGCCGGTCGAACTGCTGGCCCGCAACGAGTGGGGCGGGGCCGGCTATATGCCGGAGCTGCTGGCGGCTTTCTCGATGCCCAACGACCCGGCGGTGGATCGCATCCTCCACGATGCGAGCCTGATCCTCAGGAAGGCCGGCAAACCGGACGGGATCGACGGCTACCAGGCAAGAAGCCGCCGGCGGGTCTGGGAGATCGCCGCGGCCATCTACGGCGCGATCGCCAATTTGGACATCAGCTACGCGGTGCCGCCGGCCAGCTTCGAGCGCGACGGACAGAAGATCCGTCTGCCCGGCCAGGTCATCGAGAACCGGGTTGCCACCTGTCTGGACTCCACCATGCTGTTTGCCTCGGCCCTGGAACAGGCCGGCCTTAACCCCATCGTCGTACTACCCGAGGGCCATGCCATGGTTGGCGTCTGGTTGCAGCCGGAGGAACTGGCCAGCATCGTCATCGACGAGGCGGAAACCCTGCGCAAACGCATTCAGCTCGACGAGCTGATCCTGATCGAGACGACCTACATCACTCAGCATCCCTCGCCGCCTTTCAGCCGGGCCGTGAAGGCCGCTGTCGAAGCCATTGAGCCGGACAAGGACGATACCTTCAGTGCGGCGGTGGACATCCGCCGTGCGCGCGCATTGCAGATCCCTCCCCTGGGATTGAAGAGCGGTGACGCGACCGGACGCGGTGAGAAACCGGAGAGCACAGGTGTCGACCAGCCGCTGGAGGAAGCCCCTCCGCTACCCGACTTCGATGAAGGGGTCGAAGACGAGGCCGCGCCGGAAACGCCGGTGGGACGGCTGGAGCGCTGGCAACGCAAGCTGCTCGATCTCTCGGCCCGCAACCCGCTGCTGAATCACCGCTCCTCCAAGAGCAGCTTGCAGGTCCTGTGTCCCGACCCTGGTCTTCT
>Ga0256833_1002577_pt1 | contig 12697 bp, 10 predicted proteins | sample 356284metaG_FD_190535 | JGI IMG/M metagenome (GOLD analysis project Ga0256833, IMG submission 190535) | Hydrothermal vent microbial communities from Mid Atlantic Ridge, Atlantic Ocean - 356-284 | ecosystem: Environmental > Aquatic > Marine > Hydrothermal vents | place: Atlantic Ocean: Mid...
TGGCCCTTTTCCACCTGGGCTTCGTAGAAGCCGGGGTTTTCGGCCTCGAATTTGCGGCCCAGCTCCAGCACCTCGGGGAAGTACAGCAGGTAATCTTCGGTGTAATTGCGCAGGCCCTTGGGGTCGTAATAGATGACCTTGTGCACCTGGCCCTGAATGTGGGGCCACATTTCGATGATTTTGTCCACCTGCTCCTGGTCCTCGGCCACGATGAACGAGGCCCGGGCGCGGGTGACGATGTCTTGTACCTCGGCGACCACCGAATCTTGATAAATGCCCACCGATTTGGAGCCCAAGGACTGCGCCGCGAGCTCGGCAATGACCCATTCGGGCCGGTTGTCGCCGATGATGGCCACGGTGTCTTCGGGCTTGAGGCCCAGCACATGCAGCCCCAAGGCAAAGTGCTTGACATAATCATACAGTTCGCGCCAGGTGATGGGGGACCAGATGCCGTAGATACGTTCCCGCATGGCCACCTTGTCCGGGGCCAAACGGGCCCGGTAGCGCAGGTATTGGGGCAGGGTTTGGGGTTCGTGCGCCATGGTGCCTCCCGTGCCGGTGGACTAATGCCCCAGGTAGGCTTCGATGACCGCGGGGTTTTGGGAAACCTCCGCGGGGGTGCCTTCCGCAATTTTGCGGCCAAAGTTGAGCACCACCACCCGATCGCTGATGTCCATCACCACGCCCATGTCGTGTTCGATGAGCACGATGGTCACGCCGTGTTCCTCGTTCACATCCAGAATGAAGCGGGCCATGTCCTCTTTCTCTTCGGTGTTCATGCCGGCCATGGGTTCGTCGAGCAACAGAATGGCCGGACGCATGGCCAGCGCGCGACCCAATTCCACCCGCTTTTGCAGGCCATAGGCCAGCGCGCCCACTTTTTTGTAGCGAATGTTGGGAATTTCCAGCAAATCGATGATGTCTTCCACGAAGTCGCGGAATGCGATTTGCTCCCGCTCGGCCGGGCCCCAATAGAGCAGGCTGGAAAGCAGACCGGCCCGCATGTGCACATGCGCGCCGGCCAGCAGGTTGTCCAGCACGGTCATATGGCGGAACAATTCGATGTTTTGGAACGAACGCGCCACGCCCACTTTGGCAATTTGGTGGGGCTTCATGCGGGTGAGTTCATATTCCCGCCCGTGGTTGTAGAAGGTAATGCGCCCTTTTTGGGGGTGATAGAGGCCGCTGATGCTGTTGAGCAGGCTGGTTTTGCCCGCGCCATTGGGGCCGATGATGGCCAAAATCTCGCTCTGGCGCACCTCCAGGCTCACCCCGGCCAGCGCGCCCACGCCGCCAAAGGAAAGATACAGATTTTCCACCCTCAACTGCACTTGCCCGGGCTGCAGGGTGCTGCCGTTGAGGGGATGACGAAAACCGCGGAGTTGCAGGGGCATGATGTCCCACCTCGGCTCGGCTGTGAGATAGACGAAAAGAGGACACCCGCAGGGGCATCCTCTTTTCACGCGTAACGGACCGCTCGACAGGCAGACGAAGGCCACATGACCAGGAACGCGTCGGACATGCGCGGCATCCAGGGCCGCACATCTGGCATCAAGGGACAAGGGAAGGGGCAGCCGTCCATCGTGGCGCTATTTTACCCGAAGGCTGCCATCTTGTCAAAAAAACTCATCCCCTTCTGATGAAGGCGGGATTTGGCCGCCCCTCAAAGATGCCCGTTTAGCATCCCTTTTGTCGCCTTTTCCGCGGCCATATACGGCCTTTTTGGGCGTTATAATGACGCAGGAATTCGCGCTTTTCGCATGTGCCTTGCCCGCTTGCGGGAGGATGGCTATGTCGGCCGGCTTACACATCGGCCACATCATGCTCGACCAGCGGCTCCGACTGGAGGCCTGGCCGCAACCCGGCCAGGAGGTGCGCATTTGCCAGTGGGAACGGCAGGTGGGCGGCAGCGCGACCAATACGGCCATTGTGGTGGCCCGCTTCTTGCGCGCCGCGCGGCTGGCCGCCTGTATGGGCGACGACGCAGCCGGGGCCTGGCTGCGGGAACGCCTGCAGCAGGTGCCGGGCTTGAACCTGGCCCACCTGCAGACGGCCCAGGCGCTGCCCACGGGCCGGGTGCTGGTGCTCACCACCGGGGAGGGCCCGGAGCGCACCCTACTCACCTGGCGGGGGGCCAACGACGCGCTGGGCGCGCCCCCGCCCGCGGCCCTGGAAGCCGCGCCGCCGTTGTATGTGCACTGGACCGGTTACGCGGCCCAGCCCGCAGCCACGGCCCAAAGCCTGACCGCGCTGCTGGCCTGGGCCTGCGCCCATCGGCAAGTGCGGGCCCTGTTCTTCGACCTCAACCCTTATGCTGCCCGCGCGGCGTCATCGGTGCTGTGGCGCTGGCTGGAGCAGTTGGCTGCGTGTTCCAAAACCGTGGTGCTCTCGGCCAACCTGGAAGCCGCCCGCACACTGCTCGACGCGCCCCAGGCCGAAGCGCAGACCTTGCTGGCCGTGTTGCGGGGCTATGCGCCGGTGGTGGCGCTGAAGATGGGGCCGCGGGGGGCCTGGTTGGCGACGACCCAGGGTCGGGTTTTCGTGCCGCCCGTGGCCGTCCCCGCGGTGGATGCGACCGCCGCGGGCGATGCCTTCGTCGCGGGGCTCATCATCGGCTGGCGCGCGGGATGGAACTGGGCCGTCACCGGGCATTGGGCCGCGCTGTTGGGCGCGTTGGCCACCACCGTGCCCGCCGGTGGTTTGGCCCTGCCCGGGCCCGATGCAGTGCGGGCATACCTCGCGGCGCATCCCGAAGCCGCGCCCGCGGCCATGCGCCGCGTCTGGCTGGCGTGGCTGGGGCGGCAAGGCGCGCGAGGGTCAGGCCCGGCATAGCCCTTTGTCACCCTTCCATTTTCGCTCCTCGAGCAACATCTCCCGACCCGATTTCCCCACCAACCTCAGCAGACGCCTTGCCTACCGGCCAATGCTCCTCAGTACTCAACGAAGAAGGGCTTTCTGTTGCATTCTTCGAACTTCCTCACACCAGGCTTTATTTTTGTTCTAAAAGTTTTTCAACTTCCGCCGGCAACTTTGTGGCCGTGGATACTTGCCAGATAATATGGCGATAGATACGCTGAGAGCCATCGACCAACCGAAAAATCGTTTTCCACTCCACCAGTACCCCTGTTTTCTCGTCAAAAGTAGCTTCTTCCCTTGCCTGGACAATGCCTTGTTTATACGCGTCGCCATACCAGGGTTGAGCCCAAGAAGTCGTGATGTGGATCTTATAAACTCGTTGGGTCTCGTTTAAACGCGTGAGGCCCGCATAAGACACTACCCCACCTTGGGCCAGCAGCCATTGCATTTGGCGTTGAAAACCACCGTCTAATTGCAAAAAGCCCAACGCACATTCCCCCATCTCTTTGGAAATCGAATTCCAGGATTGACCCTGACGACAAATGCCCGTTTGGACGATTTCCCCTTCGAGGGTCTTCATGATGGTCAGCAATGTCGTTACCTCCCCCCGCGCGTCTACTCGATACCAAAATTCGTTAATTTGGTTTCGAGGAATAGCCGCGCCATTAGGCAAAACGCCATGATTAGGGACATCAACATCAAAGAAGCGTTGTTCAAGCACATGTACCCATGTATCACGATATAATTGGCGCGTTTTGGCAACCAATCGTTGTAAATCTTGCTGCGGTGTAAACGCCGGCGAAGGTGTCAACGATGGAGCAGGCTTGCGCTCCGGTTCGTTGTGTACTTCCTCAGGCGTTCCAGAAGTTGCCGTTGGAAGGGGGAGAGTTGCAAAAAGCGCCACATCTTGCTCGGCCGCGGCCGCGGGCACATCATCAGCTTGCTGTTGAGCAATGAAAAAGCCGCTCCCCAAACCAAGAAGCAAGGCGAGCAATCCCAAGAGCACCTTCTTCGCCATTTCGAACCACCTCCTTGCAAGACCTGACCGCTTCAAAGCGGAACACAGCGCCGTGGGGAATACACAGAAGCGCCATACGACGGGGCTTGAGGGTGCAGCACAGTTCATGGCGAGTTTTATTCGTGAAAAAGACCCTGCCCGCCCCCCGATCATGCAGCCATGGTATTTTCATTTTACCCCCCCGCCCGTTGTCAAGCCCCATTTTCGCCCAACACGCCTTGGCCTACGCCCCCGACCATGCGCCGCGCCTGGCTGGCGTGTCTGGGGCGGCAAGGCGCGGGGTGAGCGCCAGGGCTTTTTCTTTTTCCAACCCCAATGGCATCCACAACACCGAATTTAAATTTCACACGGGGACACAGAGAACACGGAGAGCACAATTTCTCCCATTTCTCTGTGTTCCCCGTGCCTCCGTGTGATTTTATTCGTCCTTGGGAAAGCCCGGGGTTGAGCGCCGCCAGTGTGGATTTTCCACAGAGGGGAGGGTGCAACCCGGTCAAAAAGGAGCCTATTCGACAACGAGGCGCGTTGGCATTTATTAGGGGAGCCACTGTAATATTATCATCTCTTCCAAATAGGGCCATTGGGCTACCAGCTCCCCTTGACGCGTGATAAAGACATGGCTTTCGATATTCCCTTCGGCATTAAGACGCTGACATAGCCAGCCGCTGCCGTCCGGCGCCCATAGTCCACAAGACAGATGCGAAAAAGCGCCTACCTTATCGAATGCTCCATTGGCGTGCCAGATATAAATCTCTGTCCGGAAGAGGTACAGGTCCAAAGGTTGCTCATAATATTCGTTGGGGAAACGACGAACGGCGAACGCTAACTCATCAGAACGGGCGGGGTTCCAACCCATCAGGTCTATCCACACATATCCGTCTAATGTTTCACCCTCGCACAGGCATCGGGGAGCGGCGTCGATGGCCTGCCAAACTTTCCATGGCGTAGGCAACCCCGTGACGAGGTTGATGAGCCAGTATTTTTGAAAAACGGACCACACTTTCCCGCCCGCTCCTGTATCACAGGGCGCCTCTTCTCCCATCAGCAACCAGGGTAGACTCCAAGCTAAAGGCATTAACATGTTAGGATCGACTTGAGGAGGAGCTTGAATAGGCGCATAAACACGGGTAGGTTCAGAGGCCCCTGGCTGCCATTGACACCAGCGCAAGACATCAAAGCCACAGGGAAACAACACTTGTTGTCTAAAGAGCAAAAGAGGCGACCGGAGCGGTGTTTCCCGCCAGTCTTTCCCACCGGGCCACGACACGGCCTGCCAACACAAATCTCCCTCGACACTCGGTGAAGGGCAAAGGCCATGAACGAGCATGGTGGAGTCAACCATAATGACTTTACCGACCTCCCTACAAGGTCGTACCAATACTTCGCTGGGCCGCAAAGCATCAGGGGCAAGATTGCGGTGCGCCTTTACCACGGAATAACGGCATTCATCGCCGGCCACTTGAAGCACCACCCAACGCCCTGGCAAAGCGCCATAATCAGGAGATGGCGAAGGGACCGACGATGGCTCCTGGAAGTTATGGGGCGCTGGCTGGCATCCCATCAATAACAAAAAGAGGAATGCCAGGAGCACGAAGTTTTGCTTCATGGCCCATTGGTCTTGAGCGGATCCCAGAAGACGATCTTGGTGATGGAGCACTGATGTGTGTCCGGATACCACGCCGGATTACACCACGCCACGATGCCGCCCTGCTGGTAGGTCGCGGAGGTATCGGAATAGCCCAAATACACCCAGTTCCCGGCGCGATGGGCCTGATTAACGCTGACCGACCACCAATGAGAAGTGCCTTCATGGACATGGTAGTATACCAAGGGGCCAAAGCTTTGGGCGGCTTTCGGGACATAAGCATACCATCGTTGATAAGCCTGATTACCGCTAAAGGATGGCCACGCCCATTCTTCCTGCTGCGCGGGGTGGGGTTCTTTCATTTTGCAATACGAGCCATAACATTCCCACCAGTGTTGTTCACGATACCACTGGGGAGCGTCCGTATTGGTCGTGTAATGAATGTGTTCCAAGGGATGTTCAATGGTAAAATGAGAAAATGAGCCGCCGCCTGGGCAATCTGCAGGCCCAGGGCAAAGGCGGTTGCGAAGACCATCACACTGCTCACAATAAGGGTCTTACGCATGTTGTCTTCCCTCCTCTCTCTTCCTTCTATTTGAAAGCTACTTTTTGGACCTCATATTCCACCAGCACGGTGCCCGCGACTTCGTAGCGATAACGGAGAAGCACGCCCGTTTGTTGATCGACCCACGCGATGAGCACCGCGGTCCCGCCGCCCGGCTTTTCCAACCGGATGCGATAAACAGGGCGGCCCAACCATTCGTCTTCCCCGGTAAAGAAAAGACGATTTTGGCTGGTCGCTTGTTGTGCAATCCAGGTGGGAAAGAGCATATCTATGCTCCGGGCAGGAATCACGCGCGTCAGAGGATGGTCGACAATCATGCCTGGTTGGATTTGTTCGCGAGAACGCGGCAATAACGCAAGTTCCCTTCGCAGGCGGTTAAAAGAAACCGACCTTCCCGAAACATCCTCTCCGTTCTGCGCCGAAAGGGAACGGATAACTTCAAATTGGCCATTATGAAACGCAATTTCATATCGTGGTTGGGCCTCTCCGAGCAAGAATTGGCGGTAATGCACTTCGAAAGGCTGATGGATTTCTATTTCCTCAATGAAAGTTGTCTGCCCCATCGCCTTTCCTGAAGGCATCGAAGGTGCTTTCATATTCGCCAGGAAATCGTACTCGGTATAACGCGCCCGCAAATGGACCCATTGCCATCGCTGGTCGCTGGTCAGCATAAGGCGCAATGCTTTTTGAAGGCGAGGGTCACGTACCGGCAGCAGCTCCACTGCCTCCAGCATTGGGTCATGCGTTTCTGAAATCCCTTTGTCCTGGGGGGTAAAAGCCATGGATGTAACAAGCCCCACGGCTGTACCCAAGAATAAAACGAAGAGAAGCCATATTTTGTTTTTCATCAGTCCTCCTCCTAAACAAGAGTTTTTATGCCTCTTAGGGGAATCCCCATACCAAAGGGCCTACAATGCCCCCCACGGCGCAGATGGGCGAAGGATACAGAGGGCGTTACTTACATTTTACCCCCCCCTCCCCGCCCGTTGTCAAGCCCCATTTTCGCCCAACACGCCTTGGCCTACGCCCGCGGCCATGCGCCGCGCCTGGCTGGCGTGGCTGGGGCGGCAAGGCGCGGGTTGAGCACCGCCGGCGCGGGGCTTCATCAGGGCCGGGCGTATAATAGAAAAAGCCCCGCGGCGCGCGGCGGCCCAACCGGAGGTGTTCCCCAACAGGAGGCGAAGCATGACCACCATGCGTGCCTGGCGTTTGCACGCCTATGCCCCTGCCGAACAGCACCCGCTGCGCCTGGAGGAAGTGCCCCTCCCCGAGCCCGGCCCCGGCCAGGTGCGGCTGCGCATTCGGGCCTGTGGCGTGTGCCACACGGACCTGCACACCGTGGAAGGCGAAATCCGCCCGCCCAGGCTGCCCGTGACGCCCGGCCATCAGGTGGTGGGCGTGGTGGAAGCCGTGGGCCCCGGCGTGGACCAGGCCCTGTTGGGTCGGCGGGTGGGCGTGCCCTGGCTTTACAGCGCCTGCGGCCAATGCGAGTATTGCCGCCGGGGGCAGGAAAACCTGTGCCCCAACGCCCGCTTCACCGGCTTTCATGTCGATGGCGGCTATGCCGAGGCCATGATTGCCGAAGCCGCGTATGTGGTGCCCCTGCCCGAAGGGCTGGACGATGTGCAGGCCGCGCCCCTGCTGTGCGCCGGCATCATTGGCTATCGTTCCCTGCGGGTGGCCGGCGTGCAGCCCGGCGAGCGCTTGGGCCTGTTTGGCTTTGGCGCCAGCGCTCACCTGGCCATTCAGGTGGCCCGCTATTGGGATGTGGAAGTGTATGCCTTCACCCGCTCGCCCAAGCGCCAGGCCCACGCGCGGGAGCTGGGCGCGGTGTGGGCCGGGGGGCCCAACGACGACCCCGGCGTGCTCCTCGACCGGGCCATCATCTTCGCCCCCGCGGGCGAAATCGTGCATCGGGCCCTGGCCCGGGTGCGGCCCGGCGGCACTGTGGCCATCAACGCCATCTACATGACGCCCATCCCCGAGATGCCCTACCACCTCATCTACGGCGAGCGGGTGCTGCGCACCGTGGCCAATGCCACTTATCGCGACGGCGTGGAATTCATGGAGCTGGCGGCCAAAATTCCCGTGCGGGCCACGGTGCAGCCCTATTCGTGGCTGCAGGCCAACCAGGCCCTGGCCGACCTGAAAGCCGGCCGGGTGGTGGGTGAGGCCGTGCTGGTCATGGGGGTGGAAGGGGCCCCGGGCCGGGCTTAGCGCAGGCCGTACACCCAACGGCTGAGGGCCAGCAGCCAATCGTCGGGCACCTTGCCCTTGAGGCCCACCGCGGCCCGCTGGAACCAGCTGCCCACGGTGTAGCGGAACCGGGGCCGGGGCGTGCGCAAAATGCGCAGCAACAGCCGCGCCACCGCGTCGGGCTCGGGCGCGCGGCGTTCGTCGCGTTCCATGATGCCCAACACCTTCTCGGCCCAGGCCCCATAGGCCGACGACGCGAACCCGGCCACCCGCTGGCGGCGGTTGGTGAAATCGGTGCGAAAATCACCGGGCGCGATGACCACCACCTGAATGCCAAACGGCGCGAGCTCCAGCGCCAGGGCCTCGGAGAGGCCCTCCACCGCGAATTTGGACGCGCTGTAAAAGCCCTGGAAGGGCAACCCCACCCGCCCCGCCAGGGATGAGATGTTGACGATGAGACCGTGGCCCTGGGCGCGCATCTGGGGCAGCGCGGCCCGCACCATGCGGTGCACGCCAAAGAAGTTGACCTCAAACAGGGCCCGGGCTTCTTCGGGCGTGGTGTCTTCCACCGCGCCGGCAATGCCCCAACCCGCGTTGTTCACCAGCACATCCAGGCGGCCGGCCTCGGCCACCACCTGTTGCACCACCTGCCGGGCCGCGTCCTCGTTGGCCACATCCAGGGCCAGCAGGGGATAAGGCAGCCCCGGGTGCGCCGCGGGGTTTCGGCTGGTACCAAAGACCCGATAGCCGGCCTGGTGCAGGGCCAGGGCCATGGCCCGCCCAATGCCCGACGATGCGCCGGTGATGAGCACCACCTCCCGGGGTGGCAGGGGCCTGCGAAACCAGGGCATAGCGTTCCCTCCGGCGATGGGTTAGCCCGTCCACGGGGTGAGCTGGTCCCAATTGGGGCCCACTTTGGCGTCGGCCACCAGGGGCACCCGCAGCTGCACCACGCCTTCCATGGCCGCTTTGACCGCCGCGGCCACCGGGTCCACCTGGTCCGCGGGCACTTCCAGGTCCAGCTCGTCGTGCACCTGCAGCAACAGGCGCGCGCCCCAGCCCCCTTCCCGCAGCACGCGGTCCACAGCCAGCATGGCCTTTTTGAGAATATCGGCCGCGGTGCCCTGGATGGGCGCGTTGATGGCCTCGCGCTCGGCCCGCCGACGGGCGTTGACATTGATGTCGGGGTTCTGCAGCTCGGGGAAGTAGCGCTTACGGCCAAAGAGGGTTTCCACATACCCCTGCTGGTAAGCCTGGCGCAGGGTGCGCTCCATGTAGTCCTTCACCTTGGGGAAGCGGGCGAAGTAGGCTTCCACAAAGGCCCGGGCCTCGTCTTGCGAAATGCCCACCGCCTGGCTCAGGCCATAAGGCGTCATGCCGTAAATCAGGCCGAAATTGACCGCCTTGGCCAAACGCCGCTGTTCGGGGGTGACCGCGTCCAACGGCACGCCGAAAATGGCCGCGGCCGTGGCCCGGTGAATGTCTTGCCCGGCCCGGAACGCGGCAATCATATTCTCGTCGCCCGAAATGTGGGCCACCACCCGAAGTTCGATTTGCGAATAATCCACCGACAGCCAGCGATAGCCCGCCGCGGCCACGAACGCCCGCCGCACTTCCCGCCCCAACTCCGTGCGCACGGGAATGTTTTGCAAGTTGGGGTTTTGCGACACAATGCGGCCCGTGACCGCGCCGGTTTGGTTGTAGGTAGTATGAATGCGGCCGGTTTTGGGGTGAATTTGCTCCCGCAGCGCGACCACATAAGTCGAGAGCAACTTGCTCAGCTCCCGGTGCTCCAAAATCCAGGCCACCACGGGGTGCTGGTTGCGCATGGCCTCCAGCACATCCGCGGCCGTGGTGTAGCGGCCGCTGGAAGTCTTGCGGGTGCCCGGTGGCGGGCGCAGGCTCAGTTCGTCGTAGAGCACCTGGGCCAGTTGCTGCGGCGAGTTGAGGTTGAAGGCGTGGCCCACCGCGTCGAAAATGCGGGCCTCGATGTCGGCCAAACGCGCCCGCAATTGGGCCTCCAGGCGTTGCAGCTGGCCCACATCCACGGCCACGCCGGTCATTTCCATCTCGGCCAGCACGGGCACTAAGGGCACTTCCATCTCGTGCAGCAGATGGGCCACCCCGCGGCGTTCCAAATCGGCCTGCAGCACCGGCAGCAGGCGCAGCACCACGGCCACATCCGCCACCGCGTAGGGCGCTACCTGAGCAATGGGCAGCTGGTCCATGGTCTTCTGCGCCCGACCTTTGCCGATGAGCTCCACAATGTCGGTCATCTGGATGTCGAGCCGCACCCAGGCCAGGTTCTTGAGGCCCAGGTTGCGACTGGCCGGGTCGCACAGCCATTCGGCCAGCATGGTGTCGAAAGTGAGGGGCGCAGGCCGCAAGCCGTGGCGGGCCAACACCACCAGGTCGAACTTGAGATTGTGCCCCACCTTGCCCTTGGCCGGGTCCGTGAGCGCGGGCCGCAGGGCTTCCCGCACCTGCTCCCAGGGCAGCTGGCGGCCCTCCCGATGGCCCACGGGAATATAGAACCCATGCCCCGGCTCCACGGCCAGCGAAAGCCCCACCAGCCGGGCCTGCATCTTGTTGAGGCTGTCGGTTTCGGTGTCGATGGCGATGGTATCGGCCGCGGCCAGGGCCCGCACCAGCGCGTCCAGCGCCTCGGGCGTATCGACCACGGTCACCTGCAGGTCGGGCACCGGGGTGTGGGGGGAACCGGCGTCGGCCCCGGCCGCGGGGAACAGGCTGAGCTGCTGGCTCGGGCCCGCGGGCGCGGGCGCGGCGCCCTGCTCGCGCTGCTGCAGCCAGTGCCGCCAGCGGCGAATGAGGCTGCGGAATTCCAGCTCTCGGAAAAGCGCGTCCACGGCCTCGGGGTCCCACCGACCCACCCGGGCTGCATCCAGGTCGAAGGGCACGGTCAGGTCGGTGAGAATGCGCGCCAGCTTACGGCTCAAGAAAGCCAGTTCGCGGTGCTCGGCCAGCTTTTTGCGCACCGAGGCCGCAATTTCATCCAGATGCGCGTAAATACCGTCCAGGTCGCCGTATTTGCGCAGCAGTTTGACCGCGGTTTTGGGGCCAATGCCCGGCACCCCGGGGATGTTGTCGGATTTGTCGCCCACCAGGGCTTTGTAGTCCACCACCTGTTCGGGCCGCACGCCCAGCACCTCTTCCACCCGGCGGGGGGTGAAATCTTCCGCGTCGGAGAGCTTGCGGCCCGGCAGGGTGACGATGATGCGCTCGTTGACCAGCTGCAGCAGGTCCCGGTCGCCGGTGATGATTTTGATGTTCAGGTCGTGTTCGTTCAGGCTGCGGCAGGCCACCGAACCCAGCACATCATCGGCCTCGTAACCGTCCAGTTCCAAAATGGGCAGGCCAAAGGCGGTGACGATTTGCCGGATGCGCTGCATTTGGGGCCGCATTTCGCTGGGCATTTTGTCGCGGGTGGCCTTGTAGGCAGGGTACAGGCGGTCGCGGAAGCTGTGCCCCGCGTCGAAAGCCACGGCCATGTAGGGCGGTTCCTCTTGCTCGAGCAAACGCAGCAAAATGGAAGTGAAGCCGTAGACCGCGGCCGTGGGCTCACCCGCGGCGGTCATCCAGCGGCGAGCCACCGCTTCCCGGCCGCCGGTGAGCGCGAAATAGGCCCGGTAGGCCAGGGCATGGCCGTCCAGCAAATACAGCAGCGGCAGGTCCGACATAGCGCTTCCTCAGGCAGGGGGTGCGCCCTCGATGGGCGGCGGGGGCACCGCGTCGCGATGCGGCGGTTCCTCATGGCCCTTGGGAATGGGGTCGGGCACCGCGTCGAACAGGGGCTCGAAGGCCTCGGGGGGCAAGGGCTCCTCTTCTTCGGCCAGCGCGTCCTCGGCGGCCGCGGGTTCAGGGCGGCTCAGGCGCAAATGCGGCGGCGGGGTGAGCAACCCGCGCACCACGGCCTGGGCCTGCTGCCGCAGCGCGGCATAGGGCAGCGCGCCGGCGCCAATCATGGCCAGCAGCATTTGCTGCGTCGCGGGGCGAATGTAAATCCAGTAGCGCTCCGGCGTGCTCACCTCAGGCGGTGCGGCCCACAGCAGGCGCTCGGGGTAAAGGGGCTTGCCGTGCAGGGCCAGCAAACGCCGCAAAATGTAGCCCCACAGGGTGGCCGGCAGCTCCCCGGCCCGGGCCCAGGGCTTGTTGTTGAGGGCCCACAGCAAAATGGCTTTGGCCCGCACTTCGGCTAAGGCCTCGCGCAGTTGCACTTCCGCGGCCCGCTTCACCAGCCAATCGGGGTGTGGGGGCAGCGGCGGGTCCACCGGCGCGGCCAGCAGCACCTCGAACTCGGGCCGCAGCAGCCGGTCCAGGGCCAGCTGCCAGCGCCCCACCGACAGGTCCCGCGGGAAGGTAAAGTCGGGCTTGAGCGCGGCGACCCAGCCGGGCCAGGTGCCGCCCCGGTCCCGCAATGCGACCACCCGGGCCAGGGGATGCCGCACCCGCCACGCGG
>Ga0256833_1002578_pt1 | contig 12696 bp, 7 predicted proteins | sample 356284metaG_FD_190535 | JGI IMG/M metagenome (GOLD analysis project Ga0256833, IMG submission 190535) | Hydrothermal vent microbial communities from Mid Atlantic Ridge, Atlantic Ocean - 356-284 | ecosystem: Environmental > Aquatic > Marine > Hydrothermal vents | place: Atlantic Ocean: Mid...
GCCAGTGATGCAGCAGGGTCTCATCCTGAAACAGGCCGAAAACGGTATTGGTGTTGCCAACGTCAATGGTGAGGAGCATGGGGAAGGGGCTGCACTGGGCGCTGCTTGGAGTCGGTAGTCTGGTAGACGTTCGCTTCGGCGTCATCGGCGCCCGGCGTGGCCACATCATCCGGCGTCTCCGGCGTGTCGCCATTGTCGTCCAGGCCCGGCGGCGGCGGCTGGATGACTTCCTCACACAAGGCCAGGTCCCACACATCCTGCACGGTGCGGGCGAAATGGAACCTGAGCTGTTCTCGCACCTCATCAGGCACGTCTTCCAGATCCAGCTCGTTGTGCTCCGGCAGGATGACGTCGGTCAGGCCCAGGCGATGGGCGGCCAATACTTTTTCGCGCACGCCGCCGATGCGGGTGACCTTGCCCCGCAGGGTGATCTCGCCGGTCATGGCAAAACCTTCGTTGACGCAGCGGCCCGTCACCAAGGATAGCAGAGCGGTGGCGATGGCTGTTCCTGCGGAAGGGCCGTCCTTGGGCTGGGCCCCCGCCGGCACATGCACGTGGATGTCGTGCTGATAAAACCATTCGCCGGAGATGTTGTAGCGATCGGCAGCGCTGCGCACATAACTCAACGCGGTCATGGCCGATTCCTTCATCACATTGCCCAGTTGCCCGGTGAGGGTGAGTCGTCCTTTGCCCGGCATGGCCGCGGCTTCGATGTAAAGCACCTGCCCGCCGAAGGGCGTCCAGGCCAGGCCCGTGGCCACGCCTGGCGCTTTGATCCACTCATGCGCTTCGTCGAAGAATTTGGGACGTCCCAGCCAATCGGCCAGGTTATCCGCGGTGATGCGCACAGGGGCCATCTCGCCGGCGGCCACGCGGGTGGCCACCTTGCGGGCGATGCCGCCGATGCGGCGCTCCAGGTTGCGGACGCCCGCTTCGCGGGTGTATTCGCGAATCATCCGGCAAATGGCCTCATCGTCAAAGTGGATCTCAGCGGGACGCAGGCTGTTCTCCCGGATCTGGCGGGGAATAAGATAGCCTTTGGCGATGGCCACCTTGTCCCGCTCGGTGTAGCTGGAAAGCTCGATGATCTCCATGCGGTCTCGCAGAGGCCCGGGGATGGGATCGAGCCAGTTGGCGGTGGTGATGAAGAAAACCTCCGAGAGATCGAAGGGCACATCCAGATAATGATCGCGAAAATCGCTATTCTGCTCCGGGTCCAGCACCTCCAGCAAGGCGCTGGCAGGATCACCGCGGAAATCCCGGCCCAATTTATCCACCTCGTCCAGCATGAAGACGGGATTACGACTCTCGATGCGACGCAGCGACTGGATGATGCGGCCGGGCATGGAGCCGATGTAGGTGCGACGGAAGCCGCGGATCTCAGCCTCATCGCGAATGCCGCCCAGAGCCAAACGTATGAATTTGCGATTCATGGCGCGGGCGATGCTCAGGCCCAGGCTGGTCTTGCCCACGCCGGGCGGCCCCACAAAGCAGAGGATAACGCCCTCCCGGTCTTTGCGGATGTAATCCACCGGCAGATCATCCGACGGCTCATCATCTTTGCGCTCATGCCGCAGCTTGCGCACCGCCAGAAATTCCAGAATGCGGTCCTTGATGTCATCCAGGCCGTAATGATCTTCGTCCAGCACCTGGCGGGCGTGGGCGATGTCAAGATTGTCATCGGTGCGCCCCTGCCAGGGCAGACTCACCATCCAATCCAGATAGGTTTTGATCACGGAGTATTCGGGCGCCTGGATGGGGATGCGGCGCATACGCTCCAGTTCGCGGCGGGCCTCTTTTTCGGCCTCTGCGGGCATGCCCGTGGCGTCGATGCGCTCCTCCAACTCGTTGATCTCCTCCAATTGGGGATTTTCCTCGCCCAGTTCCCGCTGGATGACCTCCATCTGCTTGTGCAGATAAAAATCGCGCTGCGCTTTCTCCATCTCGCCCTGGGCTTCTTGCTGGATCTTCTGCGCCAGATTGCGGATCTCGACCTCGACCCGCAGCAGATCGTTCAGCAAGCGCAGCTTTTTCTTCAGCGGGTCCTCCTCCAGAATCGCCTGTGCGTCTGCAAGCTTGAGCCCGGCGCTGGAAGCCAGCAGATAGGCCAGTTGGCGTTCCCCCTCCACATTACGGGCGGCCGACTCCATCTCCTCGGGCATCTGCGGCGAGAGAGAGACCAGTTGCGCAAACAGATCTTTTGCAGAGGCGGCCAGGGCCTGCTCCTCCAGATCATTCTCCTCATGATCCGGAATCGGCGTGAATCTGACCTGCAAAAAAGGCTTCCCGTCAGTATATCCATCGATGCGAATCCGTTCGATGCCATGCAGCACCAGCCGCACCGTGCCATCGGGCGAACGCACCATGCGATGGATGCGGGCCATGGTTCCCACCGCATAAATATCCTCCGGGCCCGGCTCTTCCAAATCGGGGTCTTGGCTGGCGGCCAGGGCGATGATCTTCTCATCCCGATCCACCAGATATTCGAGAATGCGCAGAGAGCGGGGCTGACCAACGGTAATGGGCAGCCACATGGTGGGATATAAAATCACCCCGCGCAAAGGCAATAAAGGCAATTCGTCAGGAGCGCCCGGACTGCCGGGCGTCTCGGTCTCTTCATGCAGAGACGCGTTTTCTTCCACCATTACTTCCTCGTTCGGTTCTTCTTGATCGTCGTCTAAAGTGCGGAACTTATCTCGCAGATGTTTGAGCATAGAGCGTATCGCTTTTCCTTTGATTTGGAGTGGGCATCCTTTTAATCTTAGCATGAATTGGGCGCTATTGGGAATTAAAACGGCTTCTCTATTTCTTGAATTCCATCATTTTATGATACGCTTTTGTCAGATTTTCTTTCTCACAGCAACCATCAACAACAGATATCGAATGATGACGCCGTCTTTCCATGGGACTTTCATTGCTTTTTGCGTTTTCGATATCTGGCATCCGACATTTGGCACTCTAATGCAACGAGGTTTGCTATGGCAGCAAATGATCGCAAATTCATTGTCTTTATCGGCCCGCCCGGATCTGGCAAGGGGACGCAGGCCCAGATCATCAAAGAAAGGCTGGGATTGCCGCATGTGGCGACAGGGGATCTTTTTCGTTACAATCTGAAAAATCAGACGGAATTGGGTTTGCTGGCCAAGAAGTACATGGACGCAGGCGAACTCGTGCCCGATGAGGTTACGATCCGCATGGTCGCAGAGCGGTTGATGCGGGAGGACTGCGCCAGAGGCGCTCTGCTGGATGGATTTCCCCGCAATCTCAAACAGGCGGTGGCGCTGGATGAGATACTGGCTCCCTACGGTGGCGTCACCGTGGCTCCGCTCTTCGAGGTGGATGACGAGGTCGTGGTAGAGCGCATCTCCGGCCGCCGCATCTGTCGAAAGTGTGGCGCCGTCTACCACGTCAAATTCAATCCGCCCAAACATGAGGGCGTCTGCGACATCTGTGGCGGCGAGCTGTATCAACGGGACGACGACAGGCCCGAAACCGTGAAGACCCGGCTTTTCGTTTATTACAAGCAGACCGCGCCCATTATCGGCTACTACTTCTGTCGCGGCATTCTGGTGGACATCAACGCCATGCAGCCGGTGGAGGATGTGACCCGGGATTTGATGGCGACGCTGAAAAAGCGCGGTCTCTCCGACTGACCGTTTGCAGGGAGTCATCCGCCGGATGGTTGCACGCCCGCGGGCGCAACGCCTGCCGCAACGGCCCGACGCCGCTCATTTTCCCGCGCTCACGGGGGAACTGAGGGAGGCCGCCTCGCCCGTGGCCGCGCCGAGCCGGTGCTGGGGGTGTACGCCAAGGCTCACGACATGGACGCGATGCAACGCTTGCTGACGGAAGGCGGGCGTCTGGCGGAAATCGCCCAGCGGGCCATGGTCTGACGCCACATCGTCGAGATAATCGCTTAGGCTGTCCTTGATAACCCCAACCTGACAGGCCTCACACCTCCTCCTCAGCCTTCGCCCTCTTTCCGAATAGCCTCGACAAGTTCTTCGATCTCTCGAATCAATACAGGCAAATTGGGGCGATCGAAACCTATCTCCGGAGCGGGAATACGGTTATGTTTGATGTCGGGGGGGATATGTTTGTGATGAGGATATGTCGCGGCCAAAGTGGGATCGCGGGGATGAGGAAAGTCATCATACCAGTATAATCGCTCTGATCCACGATAAACTTCATAACCATATGCCGTGATCAAACCTGCATCAAAGTCCAACTCTTCTCGCATTCGCAGCCTGACGCCGCAAGAAAAGAAAACTTCCCCTTCTGCTGCGCCTGTGTAAGGGCCTTCCGACCAAACGACAACAGTCGAGCAATGAACAGTCGAGCGGTCGAATAACTGCGCTACAAAATGGCTATAATCGACAAGAGAACGAAGCGGAGCATCATCCATTGTCAATAGGCCGGTTGAAGTCGCAAAATCTTCTCAACGCCACGTTGCTGAATCTGTTTGGCATAGGCCTGTTTTCGTCGCAGCCAGGTTTCATAGATACCTTTCCATCGACTGAAATCTGCACGAGTCTCATCATAGGCATCGTAGTCTGCCAATTGGCCCGCCATAAGCGCATCGTAGAAATCAGCGCTGAGGATGCCGTACTTTTCCTCATAGAGGGAAAGTCGTCGCTCAAGCAGTTTCATTTCAATGACCAATTCTTGGGTGTTCATCATTACCTCCTTGCTTAACGTTACCATCAATCAGCGAGTGATGCAAGTCATCTGAAAATTCATTCAAATGCTAACCCAGAATCCCCCGCCCGCGCATCATGCCCGCGGGCAGGGCCTCCAATGCCGCAGTTGGCTGCGGCTCCTGCACACCTGCCTACTGCACCCTGCTCACTGATTTACTGTTCACTGCCACACCCGTCCGCTGCATCCACTTGGGGCGCACGTGCCAGAAGCGGGGCAGGGCCGCGTCCCAGTCGGCCAGCAACTCCGCGGCCAGGGGGCTTTGCGTGTGCGCCAGATGCGCCTCCACCATCTTGCGCAGGGTGACGCGGGCGGTTTCATCCTCCACCCGGGTGGCGTAAACCAGCTCATCATTGAGGCGGGGCAAAAATTGGGGATGGCGGGCGTCGTCCAGCACAAAAGCCTGGCCGCCGGTCATGCCGGCGCCGAAGTTGTAGCCGGTGGGACCCAGCACCACCACCACGCCCCCGGTCATATACTCGCAACCGTGCCCGTCCACGCCCTCCACCACCGCGTGGGCGCGGCTGTTGCGCACTGCAAAACGCTCGCCCGCCCGGCCCGCGGCGAACAGCGCCCCGCCCGTGGCCCCATACAAGCAGGTGTTGCCGACGATGTAGCTCTCCCGCCAGGAGAAACTGACGTCATCCTCGGGCCGCAGGGCGATGACGCCCCCGGCCAGGCCCTTGCCCACATAATCGTTGGCCTCGCCGATGAGGGTGAACTTGACGCCCTGGATGAGGAATGCGCCGAATGACTGGCCGGCGCTGCCGCGGAAAGTGACGTTGATAGCGTCCCGGGGCAGCGAAGTGTAGCCCAACTGCGTCAGCCGCCCGCTGAGCCGGGCCCCCACCGTGCGGTCGGTGTTGTAGATGGGGAATTCCCGGTGCATGGGGATTTTATCCAGAGCCAGCGCCGCCAGCGCCGCCTCGGCCACCCGATTGCCCAGCGCGTTGGGCGCATCGTAATCGGGCCAGAAGCGGAAATGTCGGGGACTTTGCGGCGCGGGCTGGGCCAGCAACGGGCTCAGATCCAGCGCATCCAGGGCCGCGTCGCCGGTGCGCTTCTGCGCCAGCAGATCGGTGCGGCCGATGAGATCATCCAACTTGTGATAGCCCATCGCCGCCAGCAGCTCCCGCACCTCCTGGGCGATGAAAGTCATCATAGCCATCACATGCTCCGGCTTGCCCGGGAATTTGGCCCGCAGTTTGGGATTTTGCGAAGCAACGCCCACAGGACAGGTGTTGCGATGGCACACCCGGGCCATGATGCAGCCTTCTGCGATCATCGCCAGCGTGCCGAAGGAAAACTCATCCGCGCCCAGCAACGCCGCCATCACCACGTCGCGGCCGCTGCGGATGCCGCCGTCCGTGCGCAAAATCACCCGATCCCGCAGGCCATTTTGGCGCAGGGCCTGCTGGGCCTCGGCCAGACCGATCTCCCAGGGCACGCCCGCATGCTTGATGGAAGTGAGAGGCGAGGCGCCGGTGCCGCCATTGCTGCCCGAAATGAGGATGCTGTTGGCCCGGCCCTTGGCCACGCCCGCGGCCACCGCACCCACCCCCGCCTGCGCCACCAGCTTCACCGAGATGTTGGCCTCGGGGTTGATCTGGCGCAGGTCGTAGATGAGCTGCGAAAGGTCCTCGATGGAATAAATATCGTGATGGGGCGGCGGCGAGATCAACGGCACGCCCGGCGTGGTCAGGCGGATGGACGCGATGAGGTCGGTGACCTTGTGTCCGGGCAGATGCCCGCCCTCGCCCGGTTTCGAGCCCTGGGCCATCTTGATCTGCAACTCCCGGGCCGAGATGAGATAGGCCGGGGTGACGCCAAAGCGCCCCGACGCCACCTGTTTGACCGCGCTGTTGGCCTCCGTGCCCAGACGGGCCGGGTCTTCGCCCCCCTCGCCGCTGTTGGAGGCCGCGCCCAGGCGGTTCATGGCGATGGCCAGCACTTTATGCGCCTCGGGGCTGAGCGCGCCCATAGACATAGCCGCGGTGCTGAAGCGCCGCACAATATCCGCCACCGGCTCCACCTCCTCCACCGGGATGGGCTTACGGTCGGGCAGGATGGTAAGCAGATCGCGCAGATCCGTAGCCGGTTTTTCGGCCAGACGCTGGCTGTACTGGCGATACAGCGCATAGGCCTCATCGAAACGCCCGTCCAGCGACTCGGGCATCCGCACCGCCCGGTGCAGAATGTCGATGACCTCGGGCGTCAGCGCATGCACCTCGCCCTGGCGTCGATATTTGAACTGGCCCCAATGTTCCAGCTTCTCGACAGGCGAGCGGTAAGCCAGATGATGGCGATAAAAGACATCGCTGGCCAGCTTCTCGAAGCCAATGCCTCCTAGACGACTGGGCGCGCCCGCAAAACAGCGATCCACCACCTCATCACTCAGGCCGATGATCTCGAAAATCTGGGCCCCACAATAGCTCTCCACCGTGCTGATGCCCATCTTGGACATGATCTTCAGCAGGCCCATCTCCAGGGCTTGCAGATAATTCTTGCGGGCCAGTTCCGGCTCGGTCACGCCCTTCAGGCGACCATCCGTGGCCAGATGCGCCACCGTATCCAGAGCCAGCCAGGGGTGCACAGCGTTGGCCCCGAAGCCGATGAGGGTGGCCAGGCGATGCACGCTGACCACATCCCCCGCCTCCACCAGAATCCCGCCCCGGGTGCGCAGACCCTGACGGATGAGATGATGATGCACCGCGCCCACGGCCAGCAGCGCCGGAATCGGCGCCCGGGTGGGCCCGATATTGCGGTCGGAGAGCAGCAACAGGTTGTGCCCGTTAGTGAGCGCCTCCTCAGCCTCCTGGCAGATGCGATCCAGGCCCGCGGTCAGGCCCGCCTCGCCTTCCACCACCGGAAAGGTGATGTCGATTTCCACCAGCGAGAAGGGCAGACCGTCGTGCGCGTCATCAAAGCGGGTGGTGCGATCGCGGCGCAACTGCCGCAGCAGCCCCAGGGTCTCCGCATCCAACACCGGGGTTTTCAGCCCGATGAGCCGGGCGTGGCGGGGCGTCTCCTCGAAGATATTACGCCGCGCGCCCAGCAGCATATTCAGCGACATCACCGTCTTCTCCCGCAGCGGATCGATGGGCGGGTTGGTCACCTCGGCAAAGCGCTGGTAGAAATAATGGTAGAGGGGCCGGGGCAGATGCGACATCACCGCCGGGGGCGTGTCATCTCCCATAGCGCCCGTGGGCTCCTTGCCGCCGATGGCCATGGGCTTGAGCATGGCGCTGACCGACTCCACCGTGTGCCCGAAGGCCTGCTCCAGAGGCATGAGATCGGGAACGCCTGTGTCCGCTGGATCGAACAGCACGCCCTCCTCATACACCGGGGCCTGAGGCTGACTGCCGGCGCCGGCCAGGCCCTGGGCGCTGCGGCGGATGGCCCGGGCCAATTCATCGATTTGATAAAAATTGGTCTTGTTCCACTGAGCGTAGGGGCGACGACGGCTGACCTCGGCCTTGGTCTCGCCGTTCAGCAGCAGCCGACCGCGATAGATGTCCACCAGCAGCATCTGTCCTGCGCCCAGCTTGCCCCGCCGCACCACCTGCTTGGCGGGGATGGGAACCACGCCCACCTCGGAGCTGGCGATGAGCAGGCCGTCGGCTGTGCGTTCATAGCGCAGGGGACGCAGGCCGTTGCGGTCCAGCGAGGCTCCGGCCACCCGGCCATCGGTGAAGACCAGGGCCGCGGGCCCATCCCACGGCTCCGATAGCGCCGCATGATAGCGATAAAAAGCCCGCACCTCGGGCGGCATGGCCACCATGTTCTCCCAGGCTTCGGGCGTCAGCATCATCACCGCGTGGCGCAACTCTCGGCCATTGCGCACCAGGGCCTCCACCGCGTTGTCCAGCATGGCGCTGTCCGAGCCTCTCTCATCCAGGATGGGGATAATCGCCTTGCCCCAGGCGTCATGCTTCAGCCCGCCCTCCCGGGCCCGCATCCAGTTGACATTACCCTGGATGGTGTTGATCTCACCGTTGTGCCCCAGCAGGCGAAAGGGCTGAGCCCGGCGCCAGGTGGGCACAGTGTTGGTGGCGTAGCGCTGATGATAGAGCACGATGGCGCTGCGATAATCGGCATCGGCCAGGTCGGGATAGAAATTGGTGAGCTGCGAGCCCAGCATCAGTCCTTTGTAGACGATGGTGCGACTGGAAAAGGAGGGGATGTAGATGTCCAGCCCGGCGGCGTCGAACTCTCGCTCGATGGCCTTGCGGGCCAGAAACAGCGTCTTTTCAAAAGGCTCGTTGCGGTCCAAAAAATCGGGTCGGGTGATGAAAACCTGCCAGATCTCGGGCCGGGAGGAGGCGGCCACCGCGCCCAGGGCGTAGACGTTGATGGGAACCTGTCGCCACACCAGCAGGGGCAATCCCAGCAGATCCAGTTCCGCGGCCACGATGCGCTGCCAGCGCTCGGTTTCCAGTCCGGCCGGGACGAAGAACGCGCCCGCGGCCAGATCGCCGTACTTCATCTGCGGCAATCCCAGCAGCCTGCCAAAAAAGCGCACCGGGATCTGCGTCAGCAGGCCCGCGCCATCTCCTGTGCCCGAATCCGCGGCCACGCCCCCGCGATGCTCCATGCCCGCCAGCGCGTCCACCGCCAGAGTGACGATGTCGTGACTGCGGCGGCCAGGGATATCGGCGATGAGACCAATGCCGCAGGAATCGCGGTCGAAGACAGATTGATGCAGGGGAGAGAAGCTGGCGCTGGGTTTGGACATGGTTGCCTCCGGGAGTGAAGAATCAATGGCTGATGATTAAAGCTGTCCGCCAGGATATCCAGCCGAGAACCACTTTAATCATTCATCATAAGTCATCAGATACAAAAACGCCCCTGGTCGGTGATGCCGGGCCAGGGGCGACGTTGCCGTGTCGATATGAGATTGCGTGCATTTTATCACGCGATGCCGAGATTGCCAAGTCGTGTAGATTGGCGTACATTTAAGCCGGTTGAATGTGTTTATACTGCGATCATTTTGAGAGCAGTCGCCATGAGCGGCTGCCCGTTGATAGCGATGAAAATGGACACACCCTTTTGAAACGCACCTCATTGCAAACGCCTTCTGTCGAACCTTCCTCCTTTGTGATAAAATGCTTTGTAGACGACATCAATAATATAGCGCCCTGTATGATGCCTGATCTTTTTTGTCTCTTCGCAGCCCTGCCATGCCTGGCATCAAAAAACATAAGGATTCAATCAAATGAAAAAAAGCTTTCAGGAAGGTAAAAAATACCGGAACCGACAGGGAGAATATGAGGTCATCAGCATTGATGGATCACAAATGGTGATTCGGTATTCAAGTGGCGGCATCGTCAAAACGACAGTGGAACTTCAGTCTCGCATTCAGAAAAACCTCCAGGCGGAGGAAATGTTGGGACAGCCGGAAGGAAAATCGCCATCTTCGCGCCGACGTAGTGGGAAAAAACGCAAAAAGGCCGTAAAGAACTCCGATTTTCAGGGCTTGCAAGAGAACGATTTCCAGAAAGGCGTGGTCGGCACATCATGGCGGGCCAGAAAAAGCCTTGGCGGGTTGCTGGCCCGGACGATGTCAGAAATCACCGGCCAGTCTTTCCAGTCCTATGCGATTTATCGGCGCGCCATGGTCCACATCGTTCGCGCAAACGATTATGACAAGAAAACAAAGTGGCGGAAGGCCAAGTTTATGTTAGAGTTAAGTCCGGAAGGCGCAGAATATGGTTTCTACATCGAGAAAAATAACGGCTCGATGGATGACTCCTGGCATTGGCCCGCCTTTCTTAATGCTCTGGAAAACGACCCGCAGCTTTCGCAGAAAATTATGGATGCCATGCGCCAACTGAACCTGAGTTGGAAAATTACTGAGAGTGATGCGAGTGAAAGTGACATCATTCTCTCGACTACAAAGGTGAAAACATCGCCGACGGGGCTGATTTGGACATGTGGAGATGAAGGACAGGAAGAAATCGATTGGCCAACTTTTGTTCAGCGGCTGCGCGATCTCGATGCGGAAAATTGGCATGATCTTTCTCTCTACGCCTGGATGCCGAAAAATCAAGCGATTGATGCTGGCGTTCATTTTGCCGGTGCAGTGACAAAGGTCTATCGGGCATTGCTTTCCCTGTACGATGCCAGCGCGACGCGTTCAGTCTGACACGCACCGCTACAGCGCTCGAATGTATCCGCCATTGCGGAGGTGGGGGATTGTTCTTCGTGATAAAATAAGGGCATGAGCGCCTCATCTCAGCCCGTCGCCCGCATTATGCGCCTGCGCACGCGCCTGCCCCTGGCCGCGCTGGGCTTTCTCGCCATCGCCCAGCTCACCAGCCCGGCCCGGCCGTGGATGATCCTGCTCACGGGCCTGGGCCTGACCCTGCTCATCTCGTGGCTGTGGGCCCGGGCCATACGGGATAAAGTTAGCGCCAGTCGTCGCAGCACCGGGGCCTGGGTGGTGGTGGGCGACGTCATCGTCGAGCATTTCGAGCTGCGCAACGAGAGCATCTTGCCGGTGCTGTGGGCGGAGATGGCCGATTTCTCCGATGTGCCGGGCTATGCCATCGGGCGGGTGGCGGCTGTGGGGGGACAGGGCGCGTTTGCCTGGCAGACCGAGGGCGTCTGCACCCGCCGCGGGGTCTTCACCCTGGGCCCGTGGGAGCTGCGCCTGAGCGATCCCCTGGGCCTGTTCGATGTCACCATCCGCTATCCCGAGGCCCGCTCGCTACTGGTGTATCCCCGCATCATGCGTCTGCCCGAATTCCCCCTGCCCCATGGTCGCAGCAGCGGCCGCGCGTCCCGTCGCCGCCGCGCCCCCATCCAGGCGGATCAGGTGGTGACCGCGCGCCCCTGGCAGCCCGGCGACAGCCTGCGCCTGGTGCACTGGAAGCAGACCGCACACCGGAACAAGATCATGATCAAGCAGTTCGAGCAGGAGCCAGCAGGGGACATCTGGCTGATGCTGGACCTGGACGCGGCGGTGCAGGCGGGCGAAGGGCAAGAGAGCACGCTGGAGTACGGCGTCATTCTGGCTGCGTCCCTGACCGCCAAACATCTCAATGAAAATCGGGCCGTGGGCCTGATCGCCCTGGGCCAGGAGCGCGCGGTGATCCCGCCGCAGCCGGGCCGGGATCAGCTCTGGCGCATTCTCTACGCCCTGGCCCATGCCGAGGCCTCGCCCGATTGGCCTCTGCAACGGGCGTTGCTGCACATCCGACCCGACCTGGGCCGCGGCCGCACCCTCATCCTCATCACGCCGTCTGCGGGTGACCTTCGAGGTCTGCGAGACCTCGAAGGTCTGGGCGCGACATGGCCCGCGGACTTGCTCGATCTCCAGCGTCAGGACATCGCCGCCGCGGTCATCCTGCTGGACGCGGCCTCCTTCCGGGGTGAAACCAGCGCCGCCCTGCCCGCGCTGCAAGACCTGCTGGCCGATCACGGCGTTCCCGTCTCGGTCATCGAAAAAGGCTATCCCTTCCGCCCGTTGGTCACCATCCGCCGCAAGCGCAAAGTGCTGAAAACCCTGCCCGGTTTTGGCCGCGTGGTGGAGATAGAAGTGGAGGAGGAGGTCTGATGGACGGCTGGCTGGGACGGATGCTGGCGAGGCTGCTGCGTCGGCTGCGCCCGCGCGAGGGCTGGGGCGTGCTGCTGAGCCTGGTCGCGGCCCTGCTGGCCCTGGCCGCGGCCGTGGACGCCACCGGCTGGCTCACCCGTTATCTCGATCCCTACACGCCCGTGCTGCTGGGGATGCTGGTGGGATTGTTCTTTGCCCGCAAACTGCGTCGCGAGATCGTCGCTTTTCTGCTGGCGGCGCTGCTGGGTGCGGGCCTGGCCGTCGTTGCCGCCGCACTAGACTTTCAAGGTCTGCGAGACCTTGAAAGTCTGCGCCTGCAACTGGCTGCTTTCTGGCGGATCATCGTGGACAGCGCGGCCGCGGGCGGTTCAGCGCCCATCCATCCCCGCTTACTGAGCGCCGTCTTCTTCTTTACGTTGTGGCTGAGCGCCGTCTGGGCG
>Ga0256833_1002579_pt1 | contig 12695 bp, 10 predicted proteins | sample 356284metaG_FD_190535 | JGI IMG/M metagenome (GOLD analysis project Ga0256833, IMG submission 190535) | Hydrothermal vent microbial communities from Mid Atlantic Ridge, Atlantic Ocean - 356-284 | ecosystem: Environmental > Aquatic > Marine > Hydrothermal vents | place: Atlantic Ocean: Mid...
TGAGGTAAAAGCTGGAGAGATTGTTAGAGTTGATATTGATATGATTATAGGAAATGATATTACTACTCCTATATCTATTCGAGCATTTGAGGAGAGTGGGGCTAAAAAGTTAGCACGACCAGACAATTTTTGTATTGTTATGGATCACTATATTCCTGCAAAAGATATTGCATCTGCAAATCAAGCAAAGATTTCACGAGAATTTGCCTATAAGCATAATATGAAACATTTTTTTGATGAGAAAGATATGGGAATTGAACACGCTTTACTTCCTGAAAAGGGTTTGGTTGTTCCAGGTGATGTAATTATTGGTGCAGATAGCCACACCTGTACCCATGGAGCGTTAGGAGCATTTAGTACAGGTATGGGAAGTACCGACCTATCATTTGGTATGATTACAGGTGGAAATTGGTTTAAAGTACCAGAGACTATTAAGGTTGAACTTACAGGGAAACCTGCCCAACATATCTATGGAAAAGATATTATTTTAGAGCTTATTCGTATGATTGGAGTTGATGGTGCATTGTATAAAGCGATTGAGTTTACAGGAGATACAGTTCAATACTTAGATATGGCAGATAGATTCTCTATCTCGAACATGGTTATTGAAGCTGGAGCTAAAAATGGTATTTTTGCTGTTGATGATGTAACACAAACTTATCTTGATGAGAGAGCAAAAGCAAATGGTGGACTTAGAGCAGAGCCTAAAATTCACTACTCAGATGAAGATGCGAACTACTCTCAAGTCTTAGAGATAGATGTTGCAAATCTCTCTCCTGTCATTGCCTATCCATTTTTACCAAGCAATGGACATACTATGGAGGAGGCAGTAGCTGATAACCTAAAAATTGACCAAGTAATGATAGGAAGTTGTACAAATGGACGAATTGAAGACCTTAGAATAGCTGCAAAGATTATGGAGGGTAAAAGAGTTGCTAGACACACAAGAATGATTGTCACTCCTGCTACTCAAAAAATTTTACTTCAAGCACAAAAAGAGGGGCTAATGGATATACTTATTAATGCAGGTGCTGTAGTATCTAACCCAACTTGTGGAGCATGTTTGGGTGGCTATATGGGTATTTTAGGTGATGGTGAACGATGTGTTGCAACTACTAACCGTAACTTTGTAGGGCGTATGGGTGCTAGAACCTCTGAAATCTATTTAGCAAACTCTGCTGTGGCAGCTGCAAGTGCTATTGCTGGGTATTTGGTTGACCCTAGAGGGTAAAAGCAGTTTAAATACGATATATTCACAATTAGTTGACATTTGCTATGCTATAATTCTTTAAAAAAAGGATATAGCTTGGCTCGATTATTGATACTTTTTGTAATACTCTTGACATTTGCAAATGCAGAATATTTTATTAAATTTGGAAGTTTTAAAAACTTGCAAGGTTTAGAGCGACATATAGAAAATTTACCAAAATCATTACGCTCTCATGTTGTAATTGTTCACTCTAATGGTTGGTATATCCCCTTTGCCTATTATACCTCTAATAAAAATATACTCTATTCAAAAGTATCATATTATAAACGTTACTTTAAAGATGCACATATTGCACACTCAAATATGCTTAAGTACCCTTTAGTTCGTAATTATGCTAATAGAGTCTCTGCGAAGAGAAGAACTTATACTCCTCCTATTAAACAGTATCGACAGGTGCAAACCTATAGACCTATAAAGCCATATACTTCATCTTCTCAAAATGTTGCTATTTCTGAGAGTGACTATACCATGCCATTTTTAATGACTAAACCTAGAACTCAAAGGGTGGAGCAAAATGTTAAAACAACAACTATTGTACCCCCTATTGTTGAACCAGATGACTTTGGTGTTGTGGAGTACAAACAGTATAAAAGCTTTAATAAAAAGATGTTAAGTGGTCATCATTACTATTTAGCATATAAAGGTAAAGATAAGAGTCCAAATCTTCTAATAAAAGTCTCTTTTAACTCTGATGAAGTTACTTATCAGCCAATTATTGGTGATATGCAGATGACAAAAGCAAAATATTTAGTAGATGGAGATAGGCTCTATATGTTCGCCAATAGTTTTACAAAAGAGGGTGCTTACTCTAAACTAGAAGAGCATAGAGATAACCACTTTCTAGTCTCAAGTTGGAGCAACGGTAAGAAGCTAAATACCTTACGGTACTATTATAGATTAAATGATGCAAAAGAGTATTTAGGAGTTGAAACATCAAAAGGTTTATCAAGTACGTTAGAAGAGGGTGATTTTGCTGACTCTTTCTGGAATAGATATAGATAGAGGTTCTTTTCTGTTTTTTAATAAAAATTACTATTTCTTTACTCTGAATATGGTGTATATTTTTATCACAAATTAATAGTTTAATCTAATCTTTAATAAATTTAATAATATAAATATTATATATTTAATACAATATCGTTAAATAAAAATTAAGGAGTAGATAATGTATTTTGTAAAAAATAAGATAAGTATAGTTTTTAAAATAGTTGGTTTTTTAATACTATTTCATAGTACTCTATTTGCTAATAGTGCAACAGGAGAGAGTGTAGAGTTAGCTAAGGTTCAGTTAGAGAGCAAGAGTATTGATAAAGACCCTAAGCAAGAGGTATCTACTGTATCTTTAGACTCTTTTGGTAGTACAGGTATGGTTATTATGATTATATTAAGCTCTCTTCTTGGTGCATTTTTTGTTAAAGATGAGTTTAATACAATGTTGGAATAACATTGTTAATTAGAACCCCCCAAATCCAAAATCCATAGTTTGAAAATTAGGGTCAGAGTAGCCAAATTGGCTTGATGTGGCTCTAAGCATATTTATATCCATCTTAGGGTCAATGCCTTGAGGACAGACTTCGGTACAGTTTCCACATAGTGTACAGTCCCAAATTCCATTAGTTTGAATGTTGTCTATAATGGTCTTAACACTACCCTCTCTTGGGTCACTACTGTAGCGATAGGCACGAGTAAGTGCAAAAGGTCCAATAAAGTTTGGGTTTACCTCTAAAACAGGACAGCTAGAGTAGCATGAGTTGCACAAAATACAGTCACTTTGCTTCTCGCTTATTGTTACAATCTCAGGGGTAATGGTCGCCTCTTGTGGAGCTTGTAGCCATGCAGTAGCACTCTTTAGGGTCTCTCTTCTCTTCTGTTTATTAACCTTTAGGTCTCGTTCTACCTCATGGTATGTTAATGGCTCAACCAAATCACCATCTTGAATGGTATAAGAACAGGCTAAAACCTCTTTACCATTGACTCTAACAGCACAAGTTCCACAGACACCTGAACGACAGTTTGAGCTAAAGGTTAAGCTATTATCTTCACTCTTTTTAATATGATAGAGAGCTTTTAATAGAGTAACTCCCTCAATTGGTAGAGAGTATGTAACTCTCCCATTACTTTTTTGAACTGTTATTGTCACGATTTTACCCTCTCTAATCTATTTTGTAAAATGCCATCTTCTACCCAAAAGAGTGAATGGGCTTTGTAGAGCTTATCATCTTCATTAGGAAATGCACTTTTATAGTGAGCTCCACGACTCTCATCTCGTACTAAAGCAGAATCTAAAACCACTTCAGCTATCTCTAGCATATTTTGAAACTCTAAAAACTCTACTAAGTTACTATTGTTCTCTCTGCTCTTGTCACCAATACCCATGTTATCTATATCAGCTTTTATAACCCTTATTTCGTTGAGTAGGTTGTTAAGTTCACTGTTGTCTCGTACTACTCCTGCATGTTTGTATAGTTTCTCTCCTAGCTCATCTTGAATGGTGTAGAAGTTATGTTGGTAGGGGTACTCCTCTAGTAAGCTGTTGATATACTCTTGGTCTTTTTGGCGTTGGTTGTTGTTGCTTTCGTAGGTATGTTTAGAAATAGTACCTACAGCATTCTTACCTGCTCTTCTTCCTAAGGAGACAATCTCTAAGAGCGAATTACCTCCTAAACGGTTTGCTCCATGCACTTTGGCATTTGAGCATTCACCAACAGCATAACAGTTTTTTAAACCTCTTACCTCTAGCTTCTCATTTACATCAATCCCACCCATACTGTAGTGAGCTACAGGCTTAATAGGAATAAGCTCTTTTGCTGGGTCTATATTTTCATGAAGTTTACAAAGTCGTACCTCTTGAGGCATTAGTTTTAAGAGTCTATCTTCTCCTAAATGGCGTAAGTCCAAAAATACCTCTTGCCCCTCATCTATTTGTGAAGTGATAGCTCTTGCGACCACATCACGAGATAGAAGCTCATCTACAAAACGCTCCTCTTTGGAGTTGATTAGGTAGCCACCCTCTCCTCTAGCACTTTCACTTATTAGTATAGCAGAGCTTTTAAGAGCTGTTGGGTGAAACTGTATAAACTCCATATCACTCACCACTCCACCTGCTCTTAAAACAGATGCAACTCCATCACCTGTTGCCCCTTGTGCATTGGTGGTGTAATTTTTATATATTCCACAATATCCACCTGTAGCAATAATTGTATTTTTAGCCAATATCTCTTTTACTTCACCTGTAATAATATCTAAAAAAGTAGCACCCATTACTACTTTATCTTTAACAATAAGATTAAGAAGAAAATGCTCCTCTACCATCTCAATACCCTCTTTTAAACAGGTATCGTAAAGGGTATGTAGTATTTTAAGACCTGTGTAGTCTTGTGCATAACATGCTCTCTTGCTAGATGCACCTCCTAATTGTCGTTGGGCTACCTTTGCTTCATTGGTTCGGTCAAATGGAACACCTATCTTCTCTAACCACTTAATGCTTTTAGGGGCATCTTCACATAACTCTTTAACCATCTTTACACTACACAGAGCATGAGCAGACTTAATAGTGTCGTCTATGTGTGCTTGAACAGAGTCAGGAGTAACATTTCCTAAAGAGGCATTTATTCCCCCTTGTGCCATAGAGGTTTGTGAGGCAGTAGGGTAGTGTTTGCCTATTACTAAAACATTAGCACCTTGTGCTTTGGCTTCAAGTGCAGAAGAGAGACCTGCTCCACCTGACCCGATAATTAATATATCTATCATTCTATCTCCTCAGGTTATTATTGGAGTAAAAATATCGTATCTTTGCTTTAGATTTGGTTGTTTGTGGTTTTAAAGAGATGAGATGTTTAAGCTTTGGATCAAAAAAAAGGAGGGAGGAAAAAAAATAGGTAAATATATATGTACTATTCTGGCTTAAACATCTCAACAGGAGTTATAAAATATTTGATTCTTTGGCTTGAAGTTCTACTACCTCTTCAAGCTTTTTCCTGTTAAGAAAAGTATAGCATATAAATTTAAAATAAATATACAAAATAGTTAAAAAAATTAAGTTTATTTTAATTTTAAAGTATTATCTCATTGTAACTATTTTTTATTGTTGTAGTTAAAATAGAGCATATTGTTTTTTGTTGATTATACTCTTTTTCTCTCTTAATCTGCTATAATTATTTTATGAAAACAGTACAAATCTACCCAACTTCACGTGCTATTAGAAATATTCGTCTTGCTCAAAGAGAGCAAGAGGGGCTTTTACCTACACTTATGCGAATTGATGAGTTTGAAAAACGAGCTATTATCTTGCCACAACTTGCCATGGTTGATTCACTTAAACGGACTATTTTACTTCAAGAGGCTTCAGATTTTGATGACTTTAAGAGTCTAAAGATAAACAGAGAGTTGGTTCGATTTTTTACAAAGAGTGATGCAATTTTAAAATTCTTTGAAGAGTTGAGCCATGAAGAGGTAAGTTTTGATGCACTTGTAGAGGGTGATGCCTATGTGGAGTTTGCTGAACATATTGAGGTGCTAGAGCAACTACTAGAGAACTATGAGCGACTTTTAAAAGAGAGAGGTTTAACCGACCGAGTTTTTATACCAAAGAGTTATCGACTAAATCGTGGGTTTATTGAGAGCTATGATAGGTTTGAGTTGCATTTAGAGGGTTATATGAGCTATTTTGAGCTAAGATTAATAGAGCAGATAGCTCAAAATAGACCCTTTATTGTTCATCTTCACACCTCTAAGTTTAATTTAAAGGTTCAAGAGCGTTTTGGGGAGATGGGGGTAGAGGTTGAAAACGATGCCTATGTAGTCTTTGATTTGCAGAGCAAAAAGGTGTTAAGTAGCATTAAAAATGAGCAAAAAATCAACGCAAAGGTATTTGCTGTAGAGGAGCGTTTAGCTCAAATTCCTCTACTTTTTGAATCTGTGCAGAAGATGGTAAATGGGGGTATTTTACCAGAAGAGATAGTAGTAATTTTACCTGATGAATCTTTTAAAGAGAGCTTAAGACTCTATGACAATCTAAATAACTTCAACTTTGCTATGGGGTTTGATTATAAAAAGAGTAAAGCTTATAAACGGTTAGAGGCTATCTACAAACATTGGCAGAATTTCTCCTCCCAATCGGCTTTTCTACTTAAAAAGTATGACCTTATTATAGAGGATATAAATAGAATAGAGCTAACTCAAAAAGTAAAAGTTGAGGAGTTCTTTGCTACTTTAAAACCTTTTGAAGTAGATAAAAAACACTCCATAGTTGAAGAGAGTGAAGAGCAGTTTAAGAGTGTTTTCTCTACTGAACTTATGAGTATGAAGTCATGGCTCTTTTTGTGGCTTAAAAAAGTTGGAAAATTGACTTTAGATGATGTTCGGGGTGGGAAAGTGACAGTTATGGGAGCATTGGAGACTAGAGGAGTTAGTTTTAGAGGGGTAGTTGTGGTCGATTTTAATGATGGTATTGTTCCAGCTATTCCAGCTAAAGATAACTTTTTGAACTCTAGTCTAAGAAAGTTTGCCAGATTGCCAACTAAAAATGACCGTGAAGCGTTGCAAAAACAGCTCTATAAACGACTTATGGAACAAGCAGATATAACAACAATTATCTACTCTAAAAGTAACAATAGAGTACCTGCTTCATACCTATATGAGTTAGGTTTAGGTGAAGGAGAGAGTGTTGAGTCAAATTTAAAGTTACTCTACAGTGAACCAGATAGAGTAGTAGATGATTTTGACCCAATTATAAAGCAGTTTGATGCCTCTTCTATTAGTTGGTCAGCAACAAGGCTAAATATATTTTTAACTTGTAAGCGAAAATACTACTACAACTATGTTTTAAACCTAAAAGCAAAAGAGGAAGATGAGCTAAATGAGGGTCGTCTTTTACACAAAGTTATGGAGCATCTCTTTAAAGAGCAAAACCATTTTGAGAGTAAAGAGGAGATGAAAAAGAGTATCGATAGGATACTAGACCAACTCTTAGAGAGTAACTCATCTAAAATTGCCTACCATAAGCTTTTGTGGAGAGCCAAACTAGATAAGTTTATTGAGGCTCAAATTTATCATTTCAGAGCAGGGTGGCGAGTTGTTGAACTGGAGAAACATATTATTGGCTCTATTGGTGGTATAAACTTTAAGGGTGTAGTTGACCGAATTGACCAAGATGTTACAGGAACATTTATTCTTGATTATAAAACAGGCTCTATAAAAGAGGCTAACCGAACAAAAAATTTAGAGAAATTGAGAGATTTTCAGATGAGCATCTATCATGAGCTTTTAAAAGATAAATTTAAAGATTTAAAGTTAGCATTTGTAGAGCTATTTAATGGTAAAACAACAGAGATAACAGCACTAGAGGAGAAGAGTGAACTTCTCTATGAGACTATTGATGAGTTAAAAGCAACAAAAGAGGTTGTAGCCTCTCGTTGTGACGACCTCTCTAGGTGTCAATATTGTGATTATATATTGCTTTGTGGGCGTGGTGTTTATCTGTAGATACTACTTAAATAGACTAGCTAAGGCATCTGTACTCTTAGTCTTCTCTATCTCTTGTGGTTTTCCAGAGCTTTCACCTGTTCGGTCTGTTATACCCTCTATCTCATTGAGTTCAATAGTGTAGCCTGTTAGCATTGATGCTAGACGAATATTGATACCACTTCTACCAATTGCTTTTGCTTTTTGGTCAGAGGTAATGTTAACAATTGCCTTTTTCTCTTTACCTGATTGTACTTTAACACTCTGTACAATGGCAGGAGACAATGCTCTTGTAATGAAGACTTCAGGAATTGGAGAGTAGTCAACACAGTCAATGTTTTCACCATTTAATTCGGAGCTAACTGCATTAATTCTTGTCCCTTTTACACCCACTGCTGCACCAATAGGGTCGATGTTTGGAAAGTCTGTTTTTAGAGCTAGTTTTGCACGTTGTCCAGGTATTCTTGAACATGACATAATCTGTACTGACCCATCTTCAATCTCTGGAACCTCTTTTGCCATTAGTTTCTCTAAGAACTTTGGTGAGGTTCGTGTAAGTTCTAAAAACATACCAATCTCTGGGTCAATGGTCACAAAACGCAAAAGAGCTTTAACAGTATCACCTTTTTTAAACTTTTCACCCTTAATACGGTTACGTTGTGACAAAATACCTTTAAGCTCACCAATCTCAATAAAGGTATTTTCATCATCATCAACACGATTGACCACACCAATCATTACACTGTTTACTCTATCTCTATATTTTTCAAATAGGTCTTGTTCTACCTGTCTTTGAATATGGTATTGTAGCTCTTTAAATAGGTTAAATGAGGCTGTACGTCCATACTCTTCAAGTATGAATGGTGAACGAAGTTGGTCCCCCAACTCTAAATCTTCACCATACTCCTCTTGTGCCTCTTTTAGACTTATTACTGCATCGGGTTGGGTCTCTAAACGTTCATCATCATCTTTGACAATGGTGATGACCTGTTCGACAGTGTAATCTTTTCTGTCCATATCAACAGTTGCTTCAAATTCAGAGGTGTAACTGATACATCTTTTAGCTGTTTTTATAAGAGCCTCTTTAAATGCATCGACTGCTGATTCAAGAGAAATATTCTTTTCGTGAGCCATAGCCTCAATAATATCTACAATTTTTTCCATATTTAATCCTTTATACACTATTTCAAACCATACTTAATACAATCACAATATAATCACAAAGTGAAAACTTAACAATGAGTTACTATTTAGTGTGATTTTGTTAGTTGTTTGAAGAGTTGTATTATATCTAAACTTACCTTTAAGGAAAAGAGGTATAATTAAATAATAAAATACAACATATTAAATTATGGTAAAAATTAACATAAGAACTATTATAAGGATTTGGAATGAAATTAAAATTAGCCAGAGCAACAATATCATCAAAGCCAAAAATGATTGAAGTTAAAAAAATTGAAGAGGATTTAGAAAAGAAATCTATTTTTTATTTTGATAAAGATAACTCTCATAAAGAGTTAAAATCACTTATTGAACATTTTGAGGAGAGAGAGTATTCTGTCTATATGCGTGAAGTGAAGTTTGGTCTAAATGATGATGAGTATCTTTATGAGGTACATATTGTAAAATAACTACTATAATGAAAAAACTATATATAGAAACATTAGGTTGTGCTATGAATGTTCGTGATAGCGAGCATATGATAGCAGAGCTTAACAGTAAAGAGCCGTATGAGCTTACAGAAGAGTTAAATGAAGCTGATTTAATTATTATTAATACTTGTAGTGTAAGAGAGAAGCCTGTATCAAAACTATTCTCTGAAATTGGTATTTTTAATAAATATAAAAAAGAGAGTGCAAAGATAGGTGTAACAGGGTGTACTGCCTCACATCTTGGAAAAGAGATTATTAAGAGGGCTCCCTCTGTAGATTTTGTACTTGGTGCTAGAAATATCTCAAAAATTACACAAGTTATAGAGCAGAGACATGCTGTTGAGATTGATATTAATCATGATGATAGTACTTATGCTTTTGGTGAGTATCGAACTAATCCTTTTAAATCAATGGTTAATATCTCTATGGGTTGTGATAAATCGTGTACTTTCTGTATTGTTCCTGCTACACGTGGTGATGAGGTCTCTATCCCTTCAGATTTAATTTTGGGTGAAATAGCCAAAGGTGTTAAGAGTGGTGCAAAAGAGGTGATGCTTCTTGGGCAAAATGTAAACAATTATGGTAAACACTTTACTGCTAATGATGAATCTACAAATTTTACTCAACTTCTACAAAAAATCTCTAAAATAGATGGATTAGAACGAATTCGTTTTACCTCTCCACACCCACTACATATGGACGATGAGTTTTTAGAGGAGTTTGCAAACAATCCAAAGATTTGTAAGCAGATACATGTTCCTTTGCAGAGTGGTTCAACTTCACTACTTAAGGCAATGAGACGAGGCTACTCAAAAGAGTGGTTTATTAATCGTTGTGAGAAGATTAGAACTCTTTGCCCAAAGGCGACTATCTCTACAGATATTATTGTAGGTTTCCCTAATGAGAGTGAAGAGGATTTTGCTGATACTATGGATGTACTTGAAAAGGTACGATTTGAGCAACTCTTCTCATTTAAATACTCTCCAAGACCTCATACAGCAGCAGCTGAGTTTAAAGAGCAGATTCCCAATGAGGTTGCTGGGGCAAGGTTGACCAAACTTCAAGCGAGACATACTGAGATTTTAGATGAGATTATGGAGGCACAAATGGGTGTAGAGCATAAGGTCTATTTTGATGAACTAAAAGCAGGTGGAAAAGTTTCAGGTCGTTCAGATGATGGAAAACTCTTCTTTGTAGAGGGGAGTGAAGAGCTATTGGGTAAAATAGTAAATGTAAAAGTGACTAAAGTCTCTCGTGGAGCATTAGAGGGAATAGTGAGTGCGTAAAAGGTTCTTTAGAAAACTAGGGGAAGTTTTTATTCCTCCTATAGTTTTCTTTTTTATGTATCTCTTTTGGGTCACTTACAAAAAAAACTACCATTTTATTGATGAGCCAATAGAGGAGCAATGCATGGCAATAACATGGCATGGTGAGCTATTTATCTCTCCTTTGGTCTATAGAAAACTTCGTAAATATCAAAAAACTTCAGCTATTATCTCTGGTCATCATGATGGTGAATTGATAGCACGAACACTACAACTCTTAAATATTACTCCACTTAGAGGTTCATCAAGAAAAGGGGCAACAGCAGTTCTATTATCTGCAATTAAATCCATTAAAGATGGCTACTCTGTCATGATTACTCCTGATGGTCCAAAGGGTCCTAGACATAGCATGAGTGATGGAGCAGTTGCATTAGCTCAACGAGCCAATCTGCCTTTAATGGTAGTTAATTTTAAAGCTAATACTTTTTGGCAACTAAAGAGTTGGGATAGATTTGTTATTCCAAAACCATTTACCACCATTGATATATATCATCAAATTCTTGATGTCTCCTCAATGCAGAGAGATGAAGCTAAAGAGTACTTGAAAACACAAATGAGAACATATACAATTTGAGTATGTTTATAAGCTCCTATTTTAGCTCCTCTTTTTTTTGAAAAAATATTAATTTAACTACTGAAATATAAAATAAAGCTTTATTTTATATTAATACTACTAAAATTTAGATTGATTTTAATATAAGTATAAGCTTTAGTAACAAGATAATATAAAATAATATAAAAAAACATAAGCTGTTAATTATGAAAGGTTTGTTATAATCTCAAATGGTTAGTTTAAAAGAGAATTTTAATAATTTTTTATTGTATTTAGAAAAGGTTAGAGGTTATGCCTTTAGCTCAATTGTGACCTATGAAAATGTTTTAAATGAACTTTTAGAAGAGAGTCACTACTATGAAGAGGATAATACTATGGTATTAGATATTACCCCTTTGCGAATAAAAAATAGTAATAACTCTAAAAAAACTATCTCTAAAAAGTTGAGTGCTGTTCGCTCTTTTGTAAAATTTATGAGAGAGCAACAGGAGGTTGAGATTAAGCTTATTGGTGATTCGGTCATTAAAGTTCCTAAAACCTTACCTAAGCCTATTGATGAGAATATTATTGATGAGATTTTAAAACATGTAAATCGACAAGAGAGGTTAATTATTAGCCTTTTGTATGGTTTAGGGTTACGAATTTCAGAGCTTTCAACATTGAGAGTTAGCGATATTTCAGCAAATTGGGTAACGGTGAGAGGTAAAGGTTCTAAAATGCGTGAGATTCCTTTAATAGAAGTACTATATAAACAGATAGAAGAGTATAGAGAACAAGAGAATCCAAAAGTGTTTCTACTTGAAAAAAATGGTAAACAGATGAGTACAAGTCAAATACGTTATCTCTTTAGTAAGATTTTTAAAAAGAGTGGCATAAAAGCGACACCACATCAGTTACGACACTCCTTTGCAACACACCTTTTGCACAATGGAGCTAGAATTTCAGATGTGAGTGAACTTTTAGGACATAGCACAATGGTCTCAACACAAATATATACAAAGTTAGGCAGTAGTAAAAAGTTAAATGAGTACTCTAAGGCACACCCTTTGTGTCAAGAGAAATAATAATATTTATGAGTAATTTGATAGGAGAATTAGATGTATAATCAACAGTATGTAACCATTACACATTATAAAGAGAGAGAGTTCTATTTTTTAAATCATGCAATTCAGACAAATGATGGATTTATTACTAAAGATATTGAGCAGTTTCATGAGAGTGAAAAAGATAAATTTATAGAGCGTATTCGAGAGCTACAGACTAAATATCCAAAGCATCATATTATATCGCTATCTCTTATGGCAACTCAAGTGGTTAAAGATAGAGAGGACCCAAATCAAGCGTGTGCTAGAATCTTTAAAGACAACTATGTTATTCAAGAGAAATTAGATATTGGTAATATCCCTGTAACACTCTATTTTTCGCCTTTTGCT
>Ga0256833_1002580_pt1 | contig 12695 bp, 7 predicted proteins | sample 356284metaG_FD_190535 | JGI IMG/M metagenome (GOLD analysis project Ga0256833, IMG submission 190535) | Hydrothermal vent microbial communities from Mid Atlantic Ridge, Atlantic Ocean - 356-284 | ecosystem: Environmental > Aquatic > Marine > Hydrothermal vents | place: Atlantic Ocean: Mid...
GCCAAGGAGAAAAACAATGCCCGAAAAGTAGATATGGTTTTCAAAATCGGGAAATGTTATTCCGCTAAAAATGAACCGAAATCTGCAGAACTATGGTTCAAAAAAGCAATTATGGTAAAGTATCCCGATCCGGTTGTTTATTTGTATTATGCAAACGAATTGAAAAAAAACGGCAAGTTTGAACAAGCCATAAAATATTACAAAAAGTACAAACAAATGGTGCCCAATGACAAACGGGCGGACATCGGCATCAAATCCAGCCAAATGTCAGCCAAATGGTTGGCACACCCCACCCGCTACAAAGTGGAAAATATGGCACAGTTCAATTCCAAATACGAGGACTTCTCTCCCACTTACGGTTCCAAAAAATTTGACATGATTATTTTCTCCTCCAATAGACCAGGATCCAAAGGGAACAGAATTCACAAAGTTACCGGACAAGGGTTTACCGACCTGTGGTACAGCAAAAGAGACAGGAAAGGAAATTGGAGCACACCGCAACCATTACCGGGTGATTTTGTAAATACCGAAGATGACGAAGGAGCATCTTCCGTAAACCGAAAAGGAAATACACTGTATTTCACTCGCTGTAGGGTGGAAAAAAAGAAATTTATAGGATGTAAAATATATGTTTCCCAAAAGAAAGGGGTTTCTTTCGGCGAAGCAACACTCATACCAATACCGGGTGCCAGCGATAGTATTTCAATTGCACACCCGTCCATTTCGCCCGACGACCTTACCTTGTATTTTGCAGCAGAACTTCCCGGCGGATTCGGAGGAAAAGATATCTGGATGATGAAGAGGGAAAAGAAAACCAAACCCTGGGGAGAACCTATCAATTTAGGACCACAAATAAACACTCCGGGAAATGAAGTATTTCCATATTGCAGAAAAAAAGGTGAACTGTACTTTTCTTCGGACTACCTACCCGGCATGGGAGGTCTCGACATATTCAAAGCCACCTTGGATGAAAACGGAAAGTGGAGAGTAGAAAACATGAAATATCCCATCAACTCATATTCGGATGACTTCGGTATCACATTCGAAGGAAATAAAGAAAGAGGTTTCTTCTCATCCAGCCGCCCCGGCGGAATAGGAAGCGACGATATTTACAAATTCTGGTTACCTCCGCTCCAATTTACTTTGTCCGGATACATTTTGGACCAAAAAACGGACGACCCCATACAAGGTGCCAAAATAGTACTGAAAGGTAGCGACGGAACCACACAAGAAGCCTTGTCCGAAGCAGACGGATCGTACAAGTTCAAACTCAAACCCAACACCGATTATCAAGTATTGGTATCAAAAAAAGACTATCTCAACGGTAAAGCCAGCGTTTCTACTATAGGCATCGAAGAAGATAAAGACTTTAAGCAGGACATTTATTTGGCTTCCGTAAAAAAAGCCATTCAGTTGCCTAACATCTTCTACGATTACGCCAAAGCAACATTACGCCCGGAATCAATGGCCGCTCTGGACAAACTGGTAGAAACCCTTAACGAAAACCCGAACATTGTTATAGAGCTTTCGGCCCATACCGACTTCAGAGGAAACGACGAATACAATATGGAACTCTCACAAAAGAGAGCCGAATCGGTAGTAAAATACCTGATATCCAAGGGAATTGCTCAGGATAGATTGGTAGCCAAAGGATACGGAGAAACAAAACCAAGAGTGGTGGACAAAAAAACACACAAAAAATTCCCGTTCTTGCCCGAAGGACAGGCATTAACACCGGAATTTATTATGTCTCTTCCTACAGAAGAACAACAAGAAGTGGCTCACCAACTCAATCGTAGAACAGAGTTCCGGGTATTGAGACAAGATTATGTTCCGGCACCGGCCCCGGCTAATGATGTAAACAACAATAACCAATAAAACATAATTAAAAACCGATAAAGCCCTTTCATACCGAAAGGGCTTTTTTTTTAGAAAAACCTATGAAACCAGAACTTATAGTCATAACAGGTCCTACCGCATCGGGAAAAACAAAACTGGCAGCACAACTGGCCTACTTAATAAACGGAGCCATAATAAGTGCGGACTCCAGGCAAGTATTCCGAAAAATGACCATAGGAACCGGCAAAGATTTGGACGACTACATCGTACAAGGCAACAAAATCCCCTATTACCTGATAGACATCCTGAATCCCGGAGAATTTTACAGTGCCTATAATTTTGCCAAAGATTTTATCCGTACCTACCGGGATATCAAAAATAAAAAACAGTATCCTATACTATGTGGAGGAACCGGCTTATATATATCGGCAGTAGTAGAAAAATACCGCTTTTACGAAACGGCTCCGGATAATACATTACGACAAAAACTGGAAACAAAATCATTGGAAGAACTACAAAAAACGGCTTCCAACTTATCAATAAGCCTCAATACATCCGATAGCAACAATAAAAGAAGACTGATCAGACACATCGAAAACAAACTATCTTCCCTAAAAGGTAATCCGATAATTATACCGGAAACTCATCCGGTAGTATTTGCCATAAAAATCAGCCCGGAAAAAAGAAGAGAAAAAATTGAACAACGACTGGAAACCAGATTAAAAGAGGGAATGATAGAAGAAGTAAAAGCCCTGCTGAAAGAATACGGAGAAAAAACAATGATGTCGTACGGACTCGAATACAAATATATTACCTTGTACCTAAAAGGCAATTTGAGTTACGACGAAATGAAAATCAAACTGGCTACAGAAATATACCGCTTTTCAAAACGACAAATGACTTGGTTCAGAAGAATGGAAAGAAATGGCATAAAAATCTATTGGATAGATTACGAATGGCCGGAAACACAGAAAATTGAAACAATATTAAAAATTGCAAGCATAGCAGAATAACATAATGAAAACTCAATGTTCAAAAATATGGTCTTTCTTGATATTCCTTGCTCCGTTATTCTTTTACTTCGGAATGTTATATTCCACGGTATCCGAATAACCTTTTTTATATATTTTGTTCACTTCTTTTTCTAATTAAGCGTATATTTTGCTTTACAAAAGTCTCGCATTCTTAAAAATATCGGACTGAAACGCTCGCCTTAAAAATTCTTTACCATTCATCAATCATTGGAATTTCCAGCCATGGCAAAGGTAACAATTACCAAGCAAACACAAAAATAATAGCAGCAAACAACAGGATATTAAAAATCAACCCTCCATTGTCACGATATACCAAATAAGAAACTTCGGCAGCCAGATCAAGAAATTTCGGAAAATGAATCACAAAAAAATTCCTGTGAAACCGCCTAACCATCTCGAAAAATTTCGAGGCTCTCAATACTGTAGCAATATTACCGTGCCGGAAAGCAAAATACAAAAGCATAAAAAACACTATCGACAAGAAAATTATGCTGAAATGAGGCAAATCATAAAAGAACGGTAAAATCCATACGGCAAAAACCGTATTCATAATCATAACAAACAAATGAACAGACAACCCCTTCCTATCCGTATTTTTCACATCAACACCTTCAGCAAACATACCATACATAAAGTAAGCTAAAGCCACACCGTAAGCCAACAAAACCACATAACTTACAAAAGGATTTTTCAACACTACATAGTCGGAAAAAAATACTCCTGTAACCCCCAAAGAATAAAACCAAATAAAAGTCATATACAACAGAATTCCCAATCCCGTATTTTTCTTTATCAAATTCCCTATCATCAAAAACTCATCCGAATCAAAAGCCATAATAACAAACAATGAAACGAAATAGAGAAACACCGTAAACGAATAGGCGGAAACAATAAATATAAGAACCGGCAAATTAATACCGGCAATCAGAAAAATTATGAGAATCAAAGTAATGGAAACCGAAATTATGTTTTTCAAATATTCATAAATAGTATCGGTATCGATGGTGCGTATGACGGAAAATATCAAAATAATCAATAAATAGGGCAATACCACTCCCTCACAATTACAAGCAAATCCCCCCAAATAAAATCTCGAATAGATCAATAAAGGATAAAAGGCAACCGTAATAAATTCAAGAGAGATTTTTTCCAACCAGAATTGAAATCCCAACACCGGCAGTTTCATTAAGATACCGGTAAAAATCACAAACGCAGTCAAGTCATTACTTCCGGCAATTTTAAACACATCGGTTAACAACGGTACCGAATCACCCGTATAAAAATATGCCAATACCGAAAATATTAGAAAATCCCCTATCAAAGACAGATACAAATAAGATAAAGCTCCTTTTACGGAAATTTGATCGTATCGGTTAAACAACAACACCAAAAACGAAGCTAACGAACCGAAAAACATCCAAAACGCAAAAATAAAAATGTTGGAAGCTTGCCAAATACCTACAATCGCAGATAAGAGAAGCCAAAACATCGGAATCCCCCCCTTGCTTTTTTTATCAAAAGAAGTCCACAGCATAAACAAAAAAGTAAGCGACCCCAAAATGACAAACATGTCAAAATCAAGCTTCCCGTAATTAAACAAAACAAAAGACACAAAAACAAACAAACCGGACAAAATGCTCGGTAAAAAAACATCAACAACATATACAATTAAGAACACATACAACATCAAAAAACTCAGCCCCCAAAATCCGTTAGCATAGTAAGCATTCAACACAGCCAAAACAAAAAGAGCTACCACTAATAAGCCCACAACCCAAAGACGACCCACCCGAATCTTCAAATCAAAATCAACAGAACCATACCGATAAGCAAACCACCTCAACAAAACACCGGCTTGTAACAGCCAAACCAACGAAAAACCAACCGCCCAACTCCACATCCGATAAGAAAATAAATCGGATAAAAATTCTATTTTTGAGAAAAAGGAAGAATACGGAGGAAATCCGGCCATAGCCACACTAAATAAGGCAAAAAGAAACAAAACTACTCTGTTCCACCGTTTCCCATCATTCAAATACACTAATACCACCAAACCTGAAAGACCAATAAATACCGTAATCATATAAAACGCCGAAACAATCCCATACGCATCACCGACATATCGGGACAGCCCCAGCATCGTCACTGCCGTACCCGAAATTGAGGTAAGAAGAAAAAACAAAAATTCTTTGAAATCTTTGACTGCAAAAGCCGCAAACACGGAAAACAAGGCAGACAAAAAACCTACCATTGCCGTAATGTTGTAAAAATCAACATTATGGGCATAAACTAAAAATCGGGACAACTGAAAAAAACCTCCTATAAACAATACTGTAAACAGTGGAAGTAACAAGATACCGGGCAAATTGCGAACCAACCCGAACACCCACAAATTTACAAAAAACGGAGCAACAAGCAGCAATGTAAAAATAAGAACAAATATCAGGTACACTTTGGTCACCCACTCATTCCCCACCCCCAAATGAGGCAACAACAACAACACAAGCACCACAACATACATTACCCGACTTACAACCCATATTTTAGGTGCAATATAAAAGCTAAACAACAAAAACAAAAAGTACAGGAATATCAGCCCAATAAAGTACAAAACCAAAGCATCTTCTAACGGCAACACAATGCCCGCAGCAATCAGCAACAAAGAAACCGAATAATAAAACAAAGCACCTTTGCGTTTCACAAATAAATGCTCCCGGTCAAAATAAACAGGTAAGAAATAAGCCGCCAACACAGCCAACAAATAACTGCTATTCTCAAAATTAAGCAAATCTATCCCCAAAAACCGGACGGGAGAAATATGATACATATAAAACGAATATGTCAAAAATCCGACCATTAAAACAGATAAAAACAAACTCCCTCCTATCCCCAAAATCTTGATATTTTCCGGTATTTTCACAAAAGGAAGTGCTGTTAAAACATTAAATATCAACAATGAAAAAAGAATATATAACAATACCTGCTCCATATCAAAATAATTTTCGCAATAAAAATAAATAAAAATACGACATCCACAGTAAAAATTTGTGGTAAATATTTATCAAAGCGGGAAATTCTACCGGCGAATAAATTTTTCATAATTTTGTCATTTCAAAAAAGTATTCACTCCGAAAGGACTTAATTGTTAATGATCGACCTAATTAGAAATAAAAAACATTCGCTGAAGTATATCTTTGGATTGTTTATAGCATTTATTATTGTTTTTTTTCTATACAAAAACCTGCTTTACAGTCCTTTTTTACTGCACTGGGACGATGCAAAAAACATTGTGGACAACAATGCCATTAAAGAAGTTTCTTTACATTCAATAAAAACGCTCTTTTCCTCCCTGTATGTTGAAATGTATGTCCCAATAACACAACTAACCTATCTACTGGATTACCAATCGTTCGGTCTTTTACCTTTTGGGTTTCACATCTCTTCTTTAATTTATCATTTTATAGCAACTTTCATAGTCTTTTTCTTTTTTTCGTTTTTTTTTGACAAAAAAATATCTTTCATATTATCAATAATATTCTTAGTACATCCCGTCAACATAGAACCCATAGCATGGTTATCTGCACGAAGTACAATTATATTTACATTATTTTATCTGCTCTCCCTTGTTCAATACATTATGTACCTAAAAAAAGGAGGGAAACTCTATTTTTTTCTCACATTCTTTTTCTTTCTTTTGTCGGTATTAGCAAAATCAACTGCAATTACTCTCCCTGTTGTTTTAATCGGATTGGATTGTTTTTATACAAAAGCATGCAAAGCGTCATTTGTGATAAATAAAATACCTTTTTTTATAGTCAGTATCATAATTGGCTACATTACAACATTGTCCAAAATCCAACCACCTTTAGAATACAGTTATTGGGAAAATCTACTTCTGGTCTCATACAGAATCTTTTTCTATATATCCAAATTTATTTTTCCGGTACATTATTCTGCATTTTATACAATTATCCCTCAACATCTTAACATGATTTTATTTTTATCTTTATTATTATACAGTCTTTTAATATTGTTTGTTTATTGGCTTATTCGAAAAAGACTTTATTTAAAAAAACCGCTAATAGTTTTAGGCACTTTTTTATTCTTAACAACCATCTTAATAAATTTAAATATAGTGCCCTTCACGGTGCAGATTATTAGCGACAGGTATATGTACCTCCCTATGGTAGGCCTATTGATAGTTTTGGGATTTTTCATGCAACACCAAAAGCACATGATAGTAATAGTTGCTTTATTTTCAATTTATTTCCTCTTGACTTCTGTCAAATATATCGATTATTGGAAAAACGAAACCACCCTTTTCCAACATACTCTTGAAAACAATCCCAATGCAATTCCGGTAAAAAACATCATGGTATCAATTTATAAAAACAAACACGAATATCGGAAAGCATTGAAACTTGCCAACGAAATACTTTCTCAATATCCAAATTATGTTGAAGCCTTAAACAATAGGGGGAGCTTATATTTAAAACTAAAAGAATATAAAAAAGCATTTTTTGATTTTAACAAAATAATAACATTAAATAAAGCAGGAGCTGCAACTTACATAAATTTAGGAAATTTATATTTTTCATTAAAACAATATCCCTTAGCAATCAAAGCTTATGAAAAAGCTATTTCTTTAGACAGTTCATCTTTTCTTGCATACGACCATCTAGGCCGAGTATATGCATACATCAAAAAACCGGAAAAAGCCGAATATTATCTGACTAAAGCCATTAGTTTGAATATTACTTATGGAATGTCTTATCAAACCAGAGGGATGGTTTATATAATTTATTACAAAGACATTACCAAAGGATGTAAAGATCTAAAAACAGCGGAAAAATATGGCATAAATGTTAGAGAACTAATAAAAAAATTTTGCAACTGATTGAACTTACCGTCCTAACATCATTTGAACTTTCTGAAAATCAAAAATATTAAAAACAAACATTACATTTTCCACATACCATCTTGTTCCCCAATAAAAACCTCCTTACAATTTATTTTTATAATCCTCATAACCGAACTCCCTAAAAAGTTCAAAAGTTCCGTCTCGGCGAAGCATCCCGATAGCAGGATGCTTCACCCCGTTAAAGAAAGTGGTCTTTACCGTAGTATAATGAATCATATCACAAAAAACAATCATATCGCCGGGATGCAATGCTTTATCAAACCGGAAACCGTCTATAAAATCTCCGGCCAAACAACTATTTCCTCCAAAACGGTACACATACTTTCCCTGAGGATGCTCACCCAACACTTGCGGTTTGTAAGGCATTTCCAAAGTATCCGGCATGTGTGCCGTAAAAGACACATTCAACATAGCAGTATTTATGCCACCATTCTGCACAATATCTTCAACCCGTGCCAGCAAAACCCCCGTACGCCACACATAAGCGGCACTCGGCTCCATATACACGGTAAGCCAAGGATACTTTTCGGAAAAACGATTTAATACCCTTATGGCATACGCTACATCGTAATCCGCATGAGTAAGCAAATGTCCACCTCCTATATTAACCCATCGCAAGCCCGGCAAAAACCGCCCGAATTGAGCCTCAAAAGCATCTAAAAGTTGTTCCAAAGCCTGATGTTTCGACTCGCACAAAGTATGGAAATGCAGCCCTTCTATCTCTTTGGGAAGCACATCGGGCAAATCGTCGGCCGGCACACCCAAACGCGATTGGACATGAGCCGGATTGTACAAATCCGTTTCCACATCGGAATAGCCGGGATTCACCCGCAAACCAACGGAAATATCTTTATTAATCCGCTTTACCTTATCCGCAAAACGATCTAACTGCCCCAAAGAGTTAAAGGTGATATGCGATGAAAACCGTGACATCTTCGCCAACTCTTCTTCATGATAAACCGGAGCATACAAATGAATTTCGTTATGCAAAAAGTCCTTGGCAAGTTTTGCTTCACTATACGAACTAGCAGAAGCCCCATCGATAAGATCCCGAAAATAACCGAATGCCCGATAATTGGCAAAACCTTTCAATGCCATAAGAAGGCGAACAGAAGTATGCGACTTGAAATATTTGAAAACCGCAATATTTCTTAACAATTTTTTCTCTTCAATCACATAACACGGATTGGGTAAATGTTCATACACATTTATCATTACACCTGTTTTAACAATTCCAAAAACAAATTTACAGCCACCCTCTTATCGTGTCCCAAATTATACGAAATACTATTTTGCAAATAATTTCTCAATTCCTCTCCGGAAAGTACATGAGACACACGCCCGTATCTGTTTACTACCCCGGGAATATTATAGACACCTTCTGCCAGAGCATGATTAAACATCCTCTTGAAAGACAACGGCAAAAGTCCCTTAGGTGCTACCCACAAAGCAAACACAAACGGTAATCCGGTATATTTATGCCACAGTTCGGCCAAATCATACCGGTATGCAAACCGGCTATTCAAAGCAAAAGTCCGGTCTCCAATAACCACTCCCGCAGTTTTCCCTTTTATTTCATTCAAATATTCATTCCCCTTTGCATCCCAAAAATTAAAATCCTTTTTAAGAAAAAAATGGTCTAAAACCCGCATCAGCCGCACCGAAGTAGCGGATTGAAAATCTAATAAAACATCTCTCACATCGCTCAAAGGCACCTCGGAATACAAACATACGGAATCTACCCTTTTTTCCGCACCTATACAATAATCGGCAACTATCTCAATATCCTCCCCGGCACGTTCCAAAGCACCTACCGGCAATAACGCGATATCATACCGACCGGAAAAAAAATGTTTCGACAATAAAGAAGGATACTCGTCATACAACTTTATCGAATCCAGCCTTTCCAATCCGTACAAAAACGGCAATACATTCGTGTACGAAACAATCCCTACTTTATACATGATCACTCTGTTTTGATCGCCTTTTCATTTTCTACCCTCCAAACTGCCGCAGCTATCACGGAAACCACCGAAACAATACCGGCCGCAAGCGAACCAATCACCGGCACCGATAAAAACAACGCATAAATCCCCCCTATGGCTACCGAAAATCCCATGTTGGAACGAACAAATTTCACACTTTTCCGCAAATTAAAATTCCGGCGTTCATTGGTATAATCAATAAATGAAAAACCGTAAAAATAGGCAGATACAAAGAAAAGAATTATTGGCGACAATACGGCTATAAATTGTCCCAAAATCGGTATCAGCATAGCAAAAAAAATCAAAATATGAAGCCTCAATTCGTAAAAAAAATTTCTGATACTAATCAAAATCCCCCTAACAACATCATTTACAAACTTTTTCAGCGAAAAATCATACCGACGGCCTGTCAAAATATATTCTGCTTTTTCCGACAAATAAGCCAATAACGGAGACATCACAATCAGTATCAAATAACCGTTTACATACGAAAAGAAAATAAAAAAACCAACCTTAACCAACATCCATGTAATCCCCGTAAGCAAAGGCGTAAGTATGCCGAGCCATGCAGATTGTTCCGTATCAAAATAATGCAACAACCACGCATTCAATTCGTCCAACAAATAGCCTACCGAATACCATCCGACCATAAAAAAAACCAAAGTCAATAAAAATGGTATGAAGTAAGCCCACCACAACCGGTGCTTAAAAGAAAAAGAAAATGCCCGAAAAAAATAAACCAAACCACTCAAAAAATCGTTAAAAAACTTCAACATCGCCTTCTTATGTTAATAGCCAACCAATAATTCAACTGTAAAAAAACAGCCCAAACAGGGAAAGACCTATTTGAGCTGTCAATTTATACGGACAATCTTATCGTTCTTTACAAAGTAACCCGGGCTCCAATTGAATGTACACCATTGAAAGGATTCGTATCTCTGTAAGAATACTCAAGCGTAAACACGGAACCTTTCTCTTTGTTCAACGGGATATTGATAGACACCCCGGCAGAAGGACCGGTAAATACCGTTGTTCTGGTTTCATAATCCAACAATCCTTTTTCATAAAAGTAGCCGGCTCTTATCATAATTAAGTCCTTATAACTGTATTCCAGTCCGAAATGGTAACGGTCTTTGGTAAATGCATTTGAGGTAAAAGTAGCCGCTACCGTCAGATATTGCAATCTTTTTACGGTTTCTTCTACGGTATCCACTTCTTGCTGGAAGGTTAAGATATAAGCACCGCCTATTTTAATCAACGAAGGTAATTCAAATCGTTGCGAACGTTGTTCAAGGGTTAGCGTTTTACCATCCGGAAGCGTTGCTCTGATAGACATCCCATCGCCCCTGAATGCCATAGGAGGTCCCCAATTCTTCATAGAAATGCCAAATACTAGATTGTCATCGTTTTTCTTGCCCAATTGTTTATTCTTTCCAATACCCGTCACATATTGAATACCGGCATCAATAGCTACTCCACTGGCTTTCAAATCAGGTATAGCTTCATTTACAATTTTAATATTCGCACCACCATAAATACTGTTACTAAATTCTTTTGCATAAGCAATATTGATGATGGTATTGGTCGGCCTGAATGTTCCCAAATCACCTTCCGGCACATCAACGGTTGTAATAGGAATTTCCCCATAATCCACACTTGTTAAGGCCAATCCCAATACTCCAGTTTCTCCCACTTTTTGAGCCAAACCGAAAGAATAAATGGATATATCTGTTCCAACCAGCCACTTGGTATGGGTAAATTGTAATTCGGTAGCCTTTGTAAAGGCAATACCGGCCACATTCAAATGCATCGCTTCCACACCTCTGGCAATAGCACTGTTTGCTCCGCCAAATCCGGAACTCCTTGACCACGGATTTATCAACAATTCCGAAGCACCAGCTTGTCCCCTTCGTTGGTCATTCCCAGCTTGTACGAAGGAAGTTGCCAAGGTTGAAATCAGAACAACTAAACTCAATATTTTTTTCATAATTCAATTTATTAAGATTAAACCTTTTAATAACCAATCAAGTCCATAGGTCTCATGGCTCCGAACCATTTAACTACTTTTTCACCTATACCGGGTGCGTCAATGTGTATAATATACACACCACTGGCTACGGTAATACCATACTCATTTTTCAAATCCCAGTCTTGATAAGTTTGTTCGCTATCTTTCTTATAACGCCTAATTAATGTACCGCTCACATTGTATATGGATATGGTACATTTTTTCGGCAAATTGATAATCCTTACGCGATTATCCACAGCACTTGTTTCATATTCCGAATAACCATAATAAGGATTTGGCACAACTCTGATTAAATCCAACGCATCTTGTGCAGTCGCCAAATCATTGGTAATGGCTTCCATGCCTTTGGTCGTAAAGAAGTACATCGGCCTGTTACCGTTTTTAGGATTGCTCTTGGCATAAGCTTCCACTCCTACACGATACGGATTTTGCATACGAATCTTTATTCGAACATCGCTCTTGATGAACGAATAAGGATCGCTACTGCTTGTAGTTTCCTCAAAGTTAGGATTCAATATAGGAATACTTATCCATGCCGCATTGGCAAATACTTCGGCTATTCGGGTTTCATTGTTCGTTGCCAGCTTATCATGAATAGCTTTTCCATAATCGTATTCCGGAACATAGTAGGAATTCGACTCATCAAAATAAGGTCTCGAAATTACATAAATAAAGTGCTTTCCACCAAAATATACATCTCCGTCATTACCTCCCGTATTCCAATACAAATTACTAAACATATCACTGGTTGGATTCCATATCATATCCCTACCGTTTTGTCCGGGATACTTACTATCTTCACCGAAGATAATGTTCAGCCGGATGCCGCTTTCCACATCTATCGCATACCCTGGGAACCATCCCATACCGCTATCCGCTATGAAGTT
>Ga0256833_1002581_pt1 | contig 12692 bp, 13 predicted proteins | sample 356284metaG_FD_190535 | JGI IMG/M metagenome (GOLD analysis project Ga0256833, IMG submission 190535) | Hydrothermal vent microbial communities from Mid Atlantic Ridge, Atlantic Ocean - 356-284 | ecosystem: Environmental > Aquatic > Marine > Hydrothermal vents | place: Atlantic Ocean: Mid...
AATCAGACCAAAATGGGATTGAAAGCTTGAATACATAACAAAAAGGCATAAGGGATTTATATTATCTCAGCAAAAGACTGTTCATGGTAATTGGGGTAACAATGGTAAACGTTTCTCCCGGCAGAGAAAAAGACGTGTACATGTCTATAAAGGACATGAAAAACGTTAGAGAAATATATCACGTCTTTGGCGAGTTCGACTTTGTTGTAATAATACAGGCAAACAGCCTTTCAGAGTTAAACAGCACAGTTGATGAAATAAGGGGTATAGAGGGGGTTACGAGGACTCAAACCGTAGTTGGTGCAGAGATATAAGAGTATTAATAAAGATAAGAGTATTTAAGAAGTTATTAAGACTATGATTGACGCTGAAGAGTTTGCAAAAAAACAAAAAGAAATAAGCATAGCGGAGTTCTTTGAAAAGAACAAGCACATACTTGGGTATTCCAACCCTTCAAAAGCGATAATAACTTGTGTAAGAGAAGGCGTTGATAACAGCTTAGATGCCTGCGAAGAAGCGGGAATTCTACCTGACATTTTTGTAAAAATCGATAAGATAGATTCCAGATTTTACCGCGTTACAGTAGAAGATAACGGTCCGGGAATAGTTGAAGAGCAAATACCAAAAGTTTTTGGTAAACTGTTATACGGTTCGAGATTTCACGCTATAAGGCAGAGTAGAGGGCAGCAGGGGATAGGCATATCCGCTGCAGTTCTTTATTCCCAGTTGACGAGCGGAAAGCCCGCAAAAATAATATCGAGAATATCGCCAGAAAAAAAAGCCGTAAAGTTTGAGCTGTACATAAATACGAGAAAAAACGAGCCTGAAATAGTCAGTAGGGAAGAAATAGACTGGTATCTCTCAAGAGGTACGAGAATTGAACTTGAATTAGCTGGAAACTATGTTAGAGAAAGGAAGCAAAGCGTTTACGAGTACCTAAGAGAGACGTCAGTAGTTAATCCACACGCCAAGATAACGTTTGTAGAACCGGATGGAACCATTCACGAATTTCCAAGAGTTAGCGAGGAGCTACCACCAATTCCAAAAGAAGTAAAACCCCACCCTCACGGGATAGAGCTGGGCCAGTTAATGAGCATGTTGAAAACTACGAAAGCAAAAGATTTGAAGAGTTTTTTAAAACAAGAGTTCGTTAGAGTTGGTGAAAAAACTGCCTTAAGCGTCATAGAGAAAGCTGGACTTAAGCCTGATACAAAACCAAGTAGTTTGAGCAGAGAAGAAGCAGTATCACTTCTCGAAGCTTTCATGCAAACGGATTTTCTTCCTCCCCCAACTGACTGCCTTTCTCCGATAGGAGATAAAAACATAGCAAAAAGCCTTCAAGAGGAGTTCAAACCTGAGTTCGTTTACGCAACGACGAGAAAACCAAAAGTTTACTCAGGACATCCTTTTCTCGTAGAAGCTGGAATTGCCTATGGGGGAGAGATTCAGGAGGATAGAATAACCCTGCTGAGGTACGCCAACAAAATTCCTCTTCTCTACCAGCAAAGCGGGTGTGCCCTTACAAGAGCGGTAGAGAGCGTGAAGTGGAAGAACTACGGACTTCAGCAGAGTAGGGATGAGTTGCCTCACGGTAAAGCCGTTATATTAGTTCACGTAGCTTCAACAAACATACCCTACACTTCGGAATCTAAGGAGGCGGTAGCACAAGTTCCAGAGATATTCGAAGAAGTCAGATTAGCTCTGCAAGAGTGTGGAAGAAAGTTAAAAGAGTACCTTGAAAGAAAAGAGAGACTCGTTAAAAAGAAGAAAAAAGAGGATGTTTTAAAAAGAGTTTTACCACTTTTGGCTAAGAAACTGAGTGAAATATTAGAGGAGGAGGAAGTTGACTGTGATATGATAGTGGCAAAGATAGTTGGAAATCTCTACATTAAAAGAATTGTAAATAAAAATATAGCGAAAATAATTGTTTATAACTTTACGAGTGCAAATAAAAAATTAAAAGTTTACGAGGTTTGTAGGGGGAAAATAATCGTCGATGGCAAAGATAACAACGTTAAATTAGATAACAACACCCTTTTGTGGGAGTTGCAACTCAAACCGGGAGAAGTAGCTGAGTTGGAGTACTCTTTCAAAGGAGAAATAGTAAATAAAAAACCGATAGTTAGCGGAGTTGAAGCAGAGGAACTCAGCGGTGGAGAAGTTTTTGCAATTATTTAAATTTAATTTTTTAATTTCATTTTTAAAAAATATTCAAAAAGTAGAAATCAACGCGAGCAGAAATATTATTAGAGCAAATAACCATCCAGCATAAGAAGCGATCAGAGGTTTAATGCCAACTTTTTGTACTTCTGAAATAGAGACGCAGAGTCCTATGCATGAAAGAGTTATAGAGAAAGCCAAAGTAGAAAGGGGTTCAACTACTCTGACTATTGAACTCGGTACCATAAAGCTCGAAATCATAGAGACGACGAGAAATGAGAATATATACCAAGGAACGTAAAACCTCTTTTCAGAGTAAAAAAGAGAAACTATTAATGCTATAACGGAAATCAAAGCTATTCTTATGCTTTTTATTGAAAGTGCCTCTCTCGCTAAAACGTCTCCAAAAGGTCGAGTTGCTGATTCAACTAATCCCGTCTGGTGTAGTGTTGCTCCGCAGAGTAGGGCGTATTCTTTAAAGCTGAGTTTTAGAATGTGAAGTATTGCTGGATACACTATTACTCCTGTTAAACCAACGACAGTTATAACTAAAATAGCAGCTGAAAAGTTCTCCCTCTTCGGCTTAATTATAGACGAAAGAATTGTTATTGCTGAAGCACCACATATAGCAGTTCCACATGCAAGAAGTAGAGATAAGTCTTCTTCGATTTTAATAATTTTTGAAAAAATATACACGAACAGTCCCATCATAAATGCTGAAAATGTCGTTAATGCTACTACTTTTACCGGTAAATTCGAAGCTGGGATTTTTGCTTTAAAGCCGTATAAAACTATTCCAGCCGGTAAAACTACTGAAAGCATTTTTTCCGTGTACTCTTCAAAGTCTCCTCCTTTGAAAATCCAACCAGTGACTATTCCAAAAAGTAGAGCTAAAAACAGAGGGTCGAATACGGGATAAAGAGAGCTGAGGAAAAAAGCTATTACTCCGGGAATTGCTGGAATTACTTTTTTAATATCAGCATTCATCTTCATACCTTTATCAGCTCGAACTTTCCGGGGGAATATATACACCTCGGCTCTTGAGCCAAGTAGTCGCCGTAAACAGCGTAAGCTCTTGCCCTACTACCCCCACAAATATATCTAAATTCACATTTACCGCACTTTCCTTTAAGTTTTTCAGGGTCTTTAAGCTCTTTGAAAATCTTCGAATCGTAAATATCGACTAAGGTGTTCTGTCTAACGTTTCCCGCAACTACTGGGAGAAAGCCACTTGGATAAACTTCTCCTACATGACTTATGAAAAACATTCCTCTACCGTCAGTTACTCCCATCATCCTTCCAATACCATCTCTGGCTAAACTCCTATTAGCTGAAACAATTTTTGCTTCTCCTTCTTCTACTTTATCAAGTTTGCTTATCAGTTCGGAGTAAAGCTCCCCAGTTTTTGGCATAACGCCTCTACTCCTCATAAACTCTATTCTTCTGAGGTGGCAAGCTGCAGAGCTTTTAACGTTCAAACCTGTAAACCTGCTGACGTCGTAAAGCCAGCATAAAACGTCTTCGAACTGCTGAGATGTTGGCATAAACTCCGCTTTTGCTCTTCCAGTTGGAACTACGAAGAAAACGTCCCAGAGCACGACTTTCTTTTCCAAGCAAAGTTTTACCATTTCCGGCAAGTTGTACAAGTTAAAAGTAGTAACCGTCGTATTTATCTGAACGGGTAAGTTTACTTCGTTTGCGTAATCTATAATTTTCATACTCGTTTCAAAAGTTCCCTTTATACCTCTAAACGAGTCGTGGATCTCTTTACTCCCATCTATGCTTATAGCAACTCTCGCCGCACCACTATCTTTCAGTTTTTCCACCTTATCCTTAGTTGCAAGAGGGGTTCCACTAAACGCAACAGCAACTCTCATTTTTGAGCTTGCCTGTTCTATTATTTCAAAAACGTCATCTCTCATCAAAGGATCTCCGCCCGTTATAACCAGCAGGGGATACGGTTTTCCAAACTCGCAAAGCATGTCTATAACGTTAAACGCTTCCTCCGTGTTGAGTTCATTCGGATGCCTATTTTTCTGAGCTTTAGCTCTACAGTGCTTACAAGCTAACATACAAGCTCTCGTCAATTCCCAGAACACTATGAAAGGTCTCTTCCTTATGTCAAACATAAATCTCAAAAGACCTTAGCGGGGTTTAACTTTTCTGTTTCAAAATAAAGCGAAGTAGTGGCAAAGTCGTAAATCCGAAGACACCAAGTTGACTTTTTACCGAAACATCAGAGTGAAAAACAAAATACGAAATTAGTGACGAAAAAATTGAAAGCGTGGAAAGGATCGCAAAAGCTATAGCTATTATAGAAGCTGCAAGAGCGTAAACGTATCCCCTTCTAACCGAATAAGCGAATGTAATAGATATCGTAAACAATACGAAAGAGTCGGGAATTGAATTAAAGAATTCTAAAATCGAGAGTGCTAAGAATAACAAGAAATAAGCTAAGAAAATCCTTCTCATGCTATCACCATTTTTGCCAGTTCGAGAAACATTAGAGATGTTGCGTAAGCGACTAAAAAGCTGAAAACTATGGAGAAAGCTACCCACTTCCAACTTCCCGTTTCACTTTTTATAACACCCATTGCAGCGACGCACGGCATGTAAAGTAAAGTGAAAACCATTAAAGCTATAGCTTGTGCTGGAGTTAAAACAGAGTGCAAGTCGGGAGTTGTCACGCTCAGCGTTTCGACGACGACTTCTTTTGCGACCAATCCAGCAATTATTGCAACTACTACGCTACTACTCCATCCCATTGGAGAAAACAGTGGCTTTATAACATTTCCAAGTATTAAAGCGTAGCTATTCTCTTTACTCGGATAACTCGTAATAAACCAAAGCAATATAGACATGGCAAGAATTATAGTTCCAGCTTTTTCGAGGAAGTGCTTTACACCGAGCCAAGTGTTAACTAAAACGTCTCTCAAACATGGTAGCCTGTAAGGAGGCATTTCCATGATAAATTCAGCTTCTCCTTTAAAAACAGTACTCCTGAGCAAGTAAGCGGTTAGTAGAGAAAAGAAAACGCTTACAAAGTACATGAGCATGACGATTTCTCCGGGATTAGAGAAAAACGCACCTGCTAAGAGAACGTATATTGGTAACCTCGCACTGCACGATATAAAAGGTATGCTAAGCAAAGTAGCCATTCTAACCTTTCTGTCCTCTATGCTTCTCGTTGCCATTATTGCCGGAACGTTACATCCAAATCCCATTATCATCGGTATTGCCGACCTACCAGTTAGCTTTAACTTACTCATCAGTTTGTCCATAAGAAATACTGCTCTTGCCATGTAACCACTCAGCTCCATGAAAGCTAAGCCCATGAATAGAAAAGCTATGTTCGGAACGAAGACTAATACGCTTCCAACACCTTTAATCACTCCTCTACCAAGAAGGGAAAAAATTACACTGTTGTAAGAAGATAACTCCTTCACTAAAACGTTTACTGCAAGATCTATAATTCCTACAAACGGATCAGCTACCTGATACGTGAATTTAAAAAGCATCCACATAGCAGAAATAAAGATTAACATACCAAGGAGTGGATCCGTAAAAACCTCGTCGAGGTCGAACTCTTCTATGGGTCTTTTTCTTTCTACAACTTCTTCCACAATTTTTTCCGCCAATTTTACAGCTTCTTCTACCGTTTTTACGTGTATCTTACAGTTTTTAGCCCTGAAAATTTCTTCTTTTAACTTTTCAATTCCCTTGTTTTTTACAGCTATGGTTTCAACTACCGGCACTCCTAAGATTTGAGAGAGTTTTTTTGAGTTTACAAGAAAACCTTTCTTTTGAGCCTCGTCGAGCATGTTGAGAACTAAAACAATTGGTTTATTAGTTGAGCAAAGCTGGAGAGTTAAGTATAGATTTCTTTCTATGTTGGACGAATCAACAACGTTTAGAATTACGTCGTATTTTCCTTCAAGCAAAAACTTTACTGCAATTTCCTCGTCAGCACTGTAAGGTTTCATACTGTATATTCCGGGTAAATCTATGAATTCCACCTCTACTCCGTTTATAACGGCTTTACCTTCTTTTATTTCAACTGTCGTTCCGGGAAAGTTCCCAACTTGAAATTTACCCCCAGTTAAAGCGTTGAGTATTGCCGTTTTTCCGACGTTAGGATTTCCGACCATCGCAACTCTCACATCTTCCAGCCAGCTTTCAGGACTTTTAAAGATAACCGGAATTTTGGTATCATTTATTAATACTCTTAATTTTTTAAGTTATGTTCCAAGAACCGAAAAAAAGAGTTAAATACTTTGTCGGGTAAATATTAAGCCTGTGAACACGAAGATGGACAGAGAAGACCTCATAAGAGAGCTCGTCGATAGAGTAGCAGGAGAAGTTGGCTTAATAATATACACTTTACACCCCAAGAGAGAGTTTACAGACGAAGAGATAGCGGAAGAGCTTGGAATAGAGATAAACGACGTGAGAAAGGCTTTATTTTACTTGTACGAAATTGGCTTAGCTGACTACAAAAGGAAAAGAGACGATGAGACTGGATGGATGGAGTACTATTGGAGAATACACTACGAAAAAGAAAATGAAGTACTGAAAAGAGAGTTGCTGAAGACGAAGAAAAAACTTCAGGAAAAATTAGAAATGGAGGAAGAGAACATTTACTACCTTTGTCCAAACGGCTGTGTTAAAGTTAACTACGAAGAGGCTATGGATCTGGGGTTTACTTGTCCAAGGTGCGGTGAAGCATTGGTTTACTTCGACACTACAGCTGTTCTAGAAAAGTTGAGAGAAGAAATCAAAAAGATAGACGAGCTGTTAGCTGAAATATCCAAGAAAGAAAAGAAAGTAGTAAAATGAGAGTGATTGCTGGAGTTGGCCCGGCATTAGTTGACAGGATATGCAAAATAGACAGTTATCCAGAGAGAGGAGGGCAAGCGATAGTTAAAGAGAGCATAAAGCAATCTGGAGGAGCTGCAGCAAACACGATATTTGGATTGGCTAATTTTGGCGAAAAGTGCAGGTTTTACACCACTCTTGGGAGAGATGCGGACGGAGAGTTTTTTGTTTCGAGCTTGGAAAAAGTAGGAGTTGACGTGAGGTTCTGGATAACGCATCCAGAAACGGGAAGAGTTGACATTTACGTTGATGGAGAAGGAGAGAGAACGTTTTTCGTTCATCCAAACGCTGCAGGAGTAATAAAAATTGAACTGAATTGTTTGTCTGGAGATATATACTACTTGGATCCATTTCCTTCGGCAGATAGCTTCAAGTTTCACGTAGAAGTAGCAAAGAAAGCAAAGTTAGAAAAAAGCAAAGTCGTTCTAAATCCCGGATATCCTTACTCCTCAATGGGATTCGAAAAACTTAAAGAATTGCTAAGGTTCGTGGACTTAGTTATAATGTCAGAATTAGAGTTCGAAATGTTAGGCGTAAGCGAGAAAGACTTTTTAAAGTACGTTTCAGTTTTAGTAATAACAATGGGAGAAAAGGGCAGTTCTGTTTTTACAGATAATGAATCTTTTCAGGTTCCAGCTTTTAACGTTAAAGTAGTTGATACGACTGGAGCGGGAGATTCGTTCGCAGCAGGATTTCTTAAAGCAATGATGGAAGGTTTTAGTTTAAAAGAGTGCCTCAAAGCTGGAAACTACGTCGCTGCTTACAACATCCAGCATTACGGAGCGAGAAATTTTCCTGAATGGAAAGATGTGTTGAAAGTCCTCAAAAAATGAACTTTTCAGCTATTCTTAATTTTAGAGGTATTTTACTCCGGAGTATTGCACACATATCTCCTTTTCCTATAAACCTAAAGTATTTGCAAAGTTTTTCGTCAGTTTTGGAAATCTTATCCCAAAGTTGCTTTATTCTGTAACTCCGCATCATCGCATCTAACATTTTTTCTCTCCAAGCAGAGTCGTATTCGTCGAGGTTTTTCTTTCCTTCGAAGTAGTCGTTGATAACATTTCCAGCTATATCTCCAGCAATCATTGATATAGGTATCCCAGCTGCGACGTGGCTTAAAATCATGCTGGCTGAGTCTCCAACTAACAAAACTTTATCGAAAACAGTTTTATTCAAAGGCTTATCGACTGGAGCGACAGCTCCAATTTTGTTTATAATTTCAGCTTTCCTCAGATATTGAGAACTGTAAGGATACTCTCTAACGAATCTCTCCAGCACTTTGTGAATGTTATCACCTCTTTTTAAAAACCTCTGCCTTATTCCCACACCAACGTTAGCTACTCCGTTTCCCTTAGGGATTATCCAAGCGTAACCTCCGGGGGCGATATCACTTCCAACGAACATGTAAACAGTATCTTCTCTACAATTAACACCGCTCATTACGTATTGCTTAGCAGCTGCAATTTCATATTTCCATACTCCAAGACTCTTAGCTATCCTCGAGTTTGCTCCGTCGCTTGCAACTACGACTTCTGCATCGAGTTCGTAGTCTTTCATAGATCTTAAATCTCTAAGCCTTAATTTTCCGTTGTAATCTATAATTTTCGTTCTTTTTCTTATTTCGTGTCCAGAACTCTCAGCAACATCCGAGATAAATTTGTCCCTGTTTATAACGAGCATTTCAAACTCTATCTCTACGCTTTTACCATTTGGAATTACGAATTCGAAGTATTTGGTTTTATTACTCTTGTACTTCTCAGGAATCTCGAATAGAGAGTAGTCTCCTAATTTTGGCAAAAGTCTTTTCATCTCACTCTTAGTTGGAATTAACTCCCCACACTCAACTGGATAGCCGAGTTTTTCTCTCTTGTCTATCCCAACAACCCTTAACTTTTTTGATAAAGCTCTAAGGGTGAAAGCTCCAGCAACGCCAATACCAGCAACTGCAACGTCGTATTTCATTTTTTCAACTCCTTTTTCGTCGGAATCTTATTTCTGTAAGGGCAGTTCTTCGGTCTTACTTCGTTTTCAGGACATACTCCGTAATTCACACCTCTGCAACCGACTCCTTCAAATATTTCCGGGTATATTTTTACGACTATATCGTATATTTTTTGAGCCAATTCTCTCATTTCAGGTGCCGCTCTAACGCAAAGTCTTAAGCCTAAGAAGTTTATCAAACTTCTTGCATTTACAGTCCAAATGTAAGTGCAATGAGTAGCCATTGGTAGTACATACCTCGAAATTTCTCTTGCTTCAGCTTTGGAGTATCCTTTTTCAAGCATTTTCCCGTAAATCTTGGAATAATACTTTCTTGCAGATTCCATAGCTTCTTTAAGAATTTCTGCAATTTCTTCATCTACTGGTGGGATTGTATAGCTAAATCCCTCTTCCAAGTTATACCTCGTTGACCTCGCCGTATGACTCGCTATTCTGTGTTCTAACAACTCCCTACTTATGGCTATGCTCATTTCAGATATTTCAAAAGTGAAGTATATGTGCTCAATAGCGCTCGTATAGTCATTTTCTACGACCATTCTTACTATATCTTCATCATCCATTTCGGGAATTCCGCTAACTCTACAACAGTTAGCGACGAGTTTAACTCCGTCGGTAGTGTACTTCAAAAGCTTTACTTTAACCATGAACGGAAGTTTGAAAAAAGTGTAAAAAAGGTATTCGCCGCTAAAGTTTTAAATTCACTGAAGGGCGATTGAAAGTATGCCGGGAATGGAAGTCCTCACGGGTGCTTTAATTTACTCTAACCTCTTAGTACTGCTCGCGGTCGGATTGACTCTTGCTTACATAACAACAGCAGTTCCAAACTTTGCACAGGGATCTTTTGCAGTAGTTGGATCTTACACAGCTCTAACCATATATCGGCTGTTTAACATACACCCGTACGTATCTCTCCCAATAGCGTTTTTGGCGGGGGGAATAACGGGGCTTGCGAGCTACGTTTTAGTACTAAAACCGCTGATAAAGAGGGGAGCAAGCGTTGTAACTTTAATGATTGCAACTCTTGCACTCGACCTAATACTGCTTGGACTTAGAGGTATTTACGCTGGCTACCTCGGAAAGCTTACAGGGAGTTCCTGCGAGATGTTCATGTTCACTTACTTAGACTTTCCAATTCTCGGAGTTCCGGGAATACTCGTAATCTCCACATTAGTAATAATATTAACTTTTTCCGTCCTATTCACACTACTATACAAAACTAAATTCGGTATAGCTCTAAGAGCTTCGATGGAAAACCCTGACTTAGCGGAAGTAATGGGAGTAAACGTAGAATATACGAGGATGTTCGCTTGGTTTCTGGCTGGAGCTCTTGCAGCAATGGCTGGGTGCCTCCTACCATTTAAACAAGAAATAGTTCCTTCGACAGCAGAAATAATAATAGTGTCAATTTTCGCAGCGAGCATAGTGGGTGGATTGAACAACATATACGGAGCTTTGATAGGTGGATACATAGTTGGAATGTCAGAATCTCTATTTACGTACTACCTCTCAACGATTTTCGGTGCTGGAATGTTGGTTTACGGAAAAGTCGTAGCATTGGCAATAATAATAGTAACTCTCTTAGTTGCTCCACAGGGAATAATAAGCGTTGACTGGAAAAAGCTTTACAGGAGGTGGTTTAGTTGATTTACGGATTAATACTCAACATACTCCTCTGGTTCGGGCTTTACCTCATAGTTTCGCTGAGCCTCAACATGGAATATGGTTATGGTGGAATACCAAACTTTGGCAAAGCGATTTCAGTTTTAGTAGGAGCTGTCGTTGTGGGAGGAATAATAACAAGAATTCTAATTGCAATTTACAAAGTCAAGACAGCTTACGGCTTTTCAACTGCTACTTCAGCTGCGAGTAATGAATTAACTCAAGCAATAGCACACAACCCAGCGCTCGGCTTCTTTTTGCTTATATCAACGCTAATAATAGCAATAGCTTTGGGATGTATAGTAGGCGCAGTTTTCATACTTCCGAGTGCGAGGTTGAGAGAAGATTACCTCGCAATAACTCTCTTAGCAATAGCAGAAACGTTTACTATGGTTTGCTATTACAATCCTGTTATAATAGGAAGCTACTACGGAGTTTCCGTTCCCGACTTCTTAGCTTTTATTTCTGGAGAGAAAAAGTACGTAGTATTTACAGCTGTAGTTCTCGTTTTAGCTTTCTTAACGTACCTCTTCTTTGAAAGACTGCTAAACACACCTTACGGTAGGCTATTGAAAGCTATGAGAGAAAACGAGGACGTTATAAGGGTTTACGGAAGAGACTTGATGAGAGTTAGAGTTATGACGATGGCAGTTGGTTCTGGAATTGCAGCGATGGTTGGAGTTTTACTATCGTTTTACACTTTAAGAGTTCAAGCAAACTCTTTTATGATAACGGGAAGAACTCTCTGGACTTTCTATCCATTTCTAATAATACTACTCGGAGGCGCTGGAAACAACAGAGGAGTTGTTGCAGGGACGCTTATATTCGTAACTGTAATGGAAGTTATAGATTTCTACAAAACAAGCATAGTTTCTTTCTTGCACTTGCCAGTAGAGGCTGTCTGGTTAGAGTACATTCTATTTGGAGTTATGATGTTGCTAATACTGTACTACAAACCAGAAGGAATTATTCCAGAAAAACCGATAGCGACGCCCCCGATAAAAAGAGCTTACGAAACAAGAAAAGTTTCAAAAAGAGGAGTAAGAGAGGAGTACTGATTCTACTTCCTCTTTTTCTTTCATCCCCGCTTTTCCAAAACTTGATAGGCAAACTCTTAGAGCGTGAACTACGTAGTTCTGAACGTAAGGGCTTGGATCGTTTAACTTTTCTATTAACTGTTTGTAAGCTTTGAGAGCAAAGTTTGCATCCTTGCAAAGGTAAGAAAGAGCATCAGCCGCTCTGTGCCTAACCCAAGGACAGCTATCGTTTAGTAGAGAAATTATTTTTTCATCTTTAACTCCAAGTTTTCCCAGCATTTCTGCAGCCACTCCCCTAACCCAAGGACACTCGTCGCTTAGTGCTTTTCTAAGCAATTCTACATTACTAGCAAGAACTCCTATTGCAAAAACTACTTTCTTCCTAACTTTACAATCGCTGGATTCAAACTTTTTTTCTAATTCTTTTTCAAGACCTTTCAATTTTAAAGCATCTTCCACGCTAACTCTATTCTTAGACAGAAACTCTTCGATTTCTTTTACTTCCATAACCTTAGCTCACACTCTCGGCTATAATTCTCTACTCCAAAACGTATTTCAACGATGAAATACAGTAATAAAAAAGGGTGTTCATTATGACGCTAATAGATACAATAAAAAGTAGCAATAGAGTTTTTATAGTTGGAATTGCTGGGGACAGTGGTTCGGGAAAAACAACTTTTGCAAATGCAATAAAGAGTTTACTTGGAAAAGACGTAGTTTCAAGCATAACTCTCGACGATTACCACATCTACGACAGAGAAACTAGAAGAAAGCTGGGGATAACTCCGCTCCACCCAGAAGCAAACAACTTGAACTTAGTAAAAACCCACCTAATGTTGCTAAAAAAAGGAGAAACTATAAGAAAACCGACTTACGATCACTCTACCGGAACCTTTGGAGAATGGGAAGACTTCACTCCAACGCCCATAGTAATAGTTGAAGGACTGCATACGCTAT
>Ga0256833_1002583_pt1 | contig 12688 bp, 10 predicted proteins | sample 356284metaG_FD_190535 | JGI IMG/M metagenome (GOLD analysis project Ga0256833, IMG submission 190535) | Hydrothermal vent microbial communities from Mid Atlantic Ridge, Atlantic Ocean - 356-284 | ecosystem: Environmental > Aquatic > Marine > Hydrothermal vents | place: Atlantic Ocean: Mid...
ATGGGCAATGAGGGAAGAAAACGATGAAAGTTCCTGAAATCTCTTCTTTTCAGCCTCTTCTTCCCTTATTCTTGCCTCCATTCTAACAATTCTCTCATGGAATTTCAGTATTCCGATGAGAGCTATGAGGAAGATGAGAGTGGAAAATAATACAAGTGTTAAACCGGTCTTCTTCTGCTTTTTAAGGATTACATCAAGAAATTTCAGGGAGTATCCACCAACAAGAGATGAGTTTTCTCCAAGATTAACATTAAATTCGAGGATATCGTGGTCAATTGTTTTTACGATTCTCAGAGAATCACTTATCCCTGGTTCCACAGGGAGAAAATAGTCATATTTTGATTGCCAGTAAACCACACTGTCGCCGATCACATAAGCAAGATAGTCAAATTCACCTTCATTTGTAAGCTTATCAATGACTCTCGAGATATCGTCCAGTTTCATATCCCTATGACACGAAAATACTGTAAAGGTCTGCTTTATCCCCGAGATGTAGTTTCTTGCGATTTTTAGATAAGCATTCCTCGTAGATGTGTAATTTCTGATGAAAATCAGACCCACAAGGGAGATAAAAAGGATATAAACAAAGAATATCAGAAGGCCAAATCGTTTAGCCATTATCGTCTGCCGCGGTGTCTCCTCCTCAATTTGTATCCATGTCCTCGCCAGACAGGAAAGCCATTCTTGTCTCGAAGAACCAGCTTTTTCTTCAGACTCTTATCGTTGATTTTACCAGCGATTATTATGTTTTTGTGGATACTACCGTAAATTTCCACTGTGTCTCCGGTACGGGGAAGCCACGGCATTCCAAATCGTGGACCGAGGAGCACCTCAAAAGTATCCTCTTTTTCTGTAACAATGTCCATACTGATCGGCCATGCTGTGTCGTGTACAGCAATAACCACCCCTCCTATAGTCTTCAAACTTTTAAGGTTATAGTACAACCTTTGTCCCCCCGGTTGGGCAAATAATGTGAAAGTCAACAGTAAACTAAGGATCATTTTTTCATCTCCTCCCATATTTCGTATGGGGTTTTCCCTATTTTATCTGAAAACTCACGCAAAGTCATGTTTGTATCCATCTTTACTCCATACTTTGAAAACAGGTGTTTGATCTCCTCCTCACTTACATCCTGCTTTTTAATCAACTCCCCAAAAGTCATTCTGCCAAGTCCCATTATCTGCTTGCCGGGGAATCTTTCCTTCAAGAGATCATAAATGTGCTCTGGAGAAGTTGAATTTTTTTCTGCTATATTTTTTAGCTTTTCGTCAACACTTTCTACCTTAATTCCTCGATTATTCAGATATTTGAGAGCAATTTCCGGATCACCCTTAAGATCCTCAACCACCTTCTTCAGAGAATAGAGTTCCATGTGAGGTATTGGTGGAGACTGGAGTTTCTTTTCCCATGAATTCTTTAAGTAGTCCCCGATATCCATTACTGTTTTGAATGGGGGAACATTCACAGCAGAGCCTATGACAATTATCAGAGTGAGGACGGTCGCGGTAGCAAGTTCTCTTTTTAAATAAAATGCATGCTTTGCCTTCCTGTACATATAGCTGTATAGAGATTTCCAGTTGTAGAAAATGTGGAAAATAGCGAATACCAGGAAAGCGTATCCAAGGTTCGTATGCAATGATTCCCATTGGGTTTTTGTCAACCCCAGAAGTGTCCAGTTTTTCCAGTGGGCAACTCTACCTGGCGGCACTATGTACAGGATGATTCCTGAAAAAATGAGACCGACAAATGAGAGTGCCATTAGAAACGCTACGAATCCACGGGAGTGCCATTTCTTTTCTTTTCTATTACCTGCTGTCATTTTTAGAACCTCCTGTGTGGAGCGCCTGCCATTGAAATTTTGTAATTTCCAGAATTTCCATCACCCGACTATAGCTATCCTTGTGGAGGGTGCAATGAATAGGGCAATACCTGAGGTAACAATAATGATGAACAAGACCATTTCGCAGCAAGAGATAAATCTCCGAAAGTTGAGTTGCATCATGTTAATATTAGGCTTATTTTTCATGTTTTTCCCACCCTTTCACATGTGTTAGTCATTCTCTTTTTCAGTGAGTTGGGGTTTAATTGTTAGGGGGCGTGCCCCTGCGGGGCACGCCCCCTTATTCCATCCTCTATTCGGCTCTGCCGCGATATCTGAATCTTCTCCTTCCGTTTGACCCGGAAATAATCTCGTCAAACCTCTCCTGCGAAATGTATTGAGGAGAGTATGTGCCACCATTTCTCACAATCTGTCTATAGAATGCCCTCATGTGGTTCTCTGAGCCATGAACAAGATGCGTGTAAACCCTGATCACATCAGAGTTCACAGCGATGTTTGCAAGGGCTTCGTCCAGATCGTAAATATCAAGGTCTTCGATGGTTGCCCCTACCACAAGAGCATCAAGTAACGACCTGCTACCCTGATCAACAAGTGTCTGGTAAAGGTTCGTTAAATTTGGATCCTGAAAGAATCCAATTGAATCATTTGTAATAGGATCAGGGATCCCGTATCTGTCGAGTAATGTTTTAACTGCGTTTGTGTGCCTCTGCTCGCTTGATGCGATGTTATTAAATATTCTTGCTCCCCATCTCTGGTAAAGAGATAGATACACATCTCTTGCGAGCTTCTCCTCCTGCCTCATGTGTATGAGGCTCTGAACCTCATCCTGGGTCAAATCAGTTGTTGTGGATAGAACTGCGGTAGTCTGTGCCACCGGATCAGCCACAGATACTTCTGATGTTTTATCACAGGCTGCAAATGCAAGTATGGAACCTGCTATTATAGTTAGTGCTAACAACCTTCTCATGTTAACGACCTCCTTTTAAATTTTTATTTTTCTTGATTTTTAATTGTGGGTGTGGCGGCCTTAAAAAGGCCGCCACACATTCGCTTTACCAATATCTTGGGGCCCCTCCAGAACATCGCACATTTTCGTGGACCGTATGCCCACCTCAATGTGTACATCCTTCTTGCAGTGAGATTCCGGACAAAACTTACAAGTTTCCTGAACTGGCATACTGAAATGAAATTCCCTGGAGTTCAACTCTGTCTCCGATACCAAATCTGTATCCCGAAAGACCATGAAGGTGGTATCCATGCGTAAACAATTCTTCCTGGAGCAGTTCTTACCGCAATTCTCATATATTTACAGCAGGCCCAGGGGTTAGGCGCGACATACTCGATTTTCTCTACCACACCCGTTACCGTCATCTGAGTTGTGTCCTGTGCCATCAAAGCTCCAGAGAACAGCCCAAGACCTATTATGGCAAAGAGCACTGTTCTCTTCATGGTCTTATCCTCCTTCGTTTTTAAATATCATTTTTGTCACTTTACCTTACTGCAATTTATCTGCCATAAAACAAAACCATAGATTTGATGTGATTTTTGTGAAATTTTTATGGCAGGCTCCTGTGATTGGTCATACAAAAATTGTCGATTGAAAAGGTCCACACTGTTACTAATTCGACAATTTTGTCGAATACAGGAATTTAAATTTTGCAGATGGATTTTATTGCTTTGATATGGTAGCAACAATCAAGATCAAAAGGTATGGAAAGTATAGTAAATTCATGCGAAACTCTTAGTAATCCTGGAGACTGTAAAAGCTGGATATAATGTCCCGATCCATGAAGAAACCCTATAGTACCCTGGTTGGTATTGACTATAAAGAAGGTGATCTTAAATGTGTTTTTCAGTTATTGATCATCTTCTAAAGTGTATGGTCAGCTTGGTCTTTCTTTTATTCCGAATCTCTTCATCCTGTATCGAAGCACCCTCTCTGAAATGCCAAGTTCTTTTGCTGCTCTTGTTTTTACCCAGTTATTTTTCTTCAGGGCCTCAAGGATCAGGCTTTTCTCAACAAGCTTGAGTCTTTCGGGCAAGGATAGATTTTTATTGCTTTCATGCTGTAATTCCCTCGATAAGAGATGAACAGGCAGGTCATCGGTTGTTATTAAGTCACCCTGAGACATCACAACTGACCTTTCGACAATATTCTCTAATTCTCTCACATTACCTGGATAATCGTACCTAATAAGCACCTCGTACGCCTCTCTCGTAAATCCGTGAATTTTTTTCCCCTCTTTTTGACTGAATTTTTTAAGAAAGTAATCGAGGAGATATGGAATATCCTCTCTCCGTTCCCTCAATGGTTTAATATGAATGTGGATGACATTCAATCTGTAGTAAAGGTCTTCTCTGAAATTTCCCCTTTTAGTCTCTTCTTCGAGATCTTTATTGGTGGCTGCTATGACCCTGATATCCACTTTGACTGATTTGGATGAGCCCACGGGGAAAAATTCACCCTCCTGTAAAACCCTCAGTAGCTTGGGCTGAAGATTTAGAGGAAGTTCACCAATTTCATCAAGGAAAATGGTGCCGCCATCTGCCATCTGAAAATATCCCTTTCTATCCCTGACCGCATCGGTAAATGCCCCTTTTACATGGCCAAAGAGTTCAGATTCTATTAAAGTTTCCGGAATGGCTGCAACATTCACCGGTATGAAGGGTTTGTCTTTTCTGGGTGAATAACGATGGATAAATCTCGCTACGAGCTCTTTACCGGTCCCCGTTTCTCCAGTAATCAACACAGAGGCACGGGATTTTGCAACCTTAAGAGCCGTGGCAAGAACCTTCTTCATTTCGTATGATTCAGCCACGATCCCCTCAACATCAGGATAGATAAGTTCTTTCTCCTCCTTGAGGAGCTCGATTTCTCTCACGAGATTCAGATGTTTTATTGCACGGGAAATGATGATAAGTAACTCATCAAGATTTATCGGTTTCACCAGATAGTGAAATGCACCTGTTTTCATCGCCTCGATGACAATATCAACATCAGAGTAAGCAGTAGTCATTATGACCGGTATTTCGGGATTAATCTCCCGGAATTTCTTTAACAGGTCAATACCCGAGGTGTCTGGCAATTTGATATCGAGGAGGATAGTATCAAAAATCCCGGATTCGAATTTCTTCAATGCTTCCTCACCAGATCCTGCTCCTTCAGTTTCGTAACCCTTGCTCTCAAGAAATTCTTGAAGAATCTCTCTTTGATTTCTCTCGTCCTCTACTATTAAAATCGCTGCCATTTTCAGACCTCTTCTGGGAACATATCGCTTATGAATATAAATTGAATCGCAAATTCATACAAGCTCTCGTGAAAATTGGAGGATTTGACGGTAAGAAAATCTCATAACTTACGGAAATTTGGACCATTATTTCGTAATTGAGACACTTTCTCAACAAGTGAGAATAAGGTTGTAAATGTTGAAAATTCAAGTATGACGAGACTTTCAGTTGTTGAAAATACCGCTTAGTGTTATTAGAATGGGGACATCCATTTGAAAGGAGGCATATAATGAAGAGGTTTTTTGTACTACTGATTGGCACTATCTCACTCTTGAGTGCAGCCAATCAGGTGGCACCTGACTTCACTCTCAAAGACCTGAAAGGGAAGACATATACATTGAGTAACCTGTGGTCAGAAAAGCCGGTTGTGATAGATTTCTGGGCAATATGGTGTCACTCATGTGGTCGAGCATTGAAAGAGCTTGAGGAACTGTGGGATGAAGCCGGTGACAGTAGCTTTTACCTGATCTCTATTGATGTAGACAACCCTTCTAAAATTTCACGTGTAAAAAGTCTTGTAAAATCAAGAGGGTGGAAGTTTCCCGTCTTACTGGATTCACAGAAAAAGGTTAAATTAATGTATAAGGTTATGGCCCTGCCAACTCTCTACGTAGTAGATACTACAGGCCATATCGTCTATTTTAGAGTTGGCTATAAGCCTAATGAAAAGAAGGATGTTAAAAAAATATTGCTGAAATTAGGGGTTAAATTTAAGGGAGGTGTAAAGTAATGAAGAAAGCTTTTGTAATAGCAATGATACTGACGATACCATTTTCTCTTTACAGTGTTCAGAGAAAAGTCCTCGGTGAGCTTATGACAAATACTTCATGTGGAGGGTGTGCCTCTGCAAACGAGGCACTTGATAATGTAATGCTGCAGTTTCCAGATCAATTAGTCGTTATTAGATATCACGCGTGGTGGCCGTCCAGCAGTGATCCATTCTATACAGCTAATCCAGGTGAAAACAGAGCAAGAATCAATTTTTATGGTGCTGACTATACACCCCATTTGTGGATAGACGGTCATGTTGATGGCGGATACAATCCTGGTCCCTGGGTTTCTTATATTCAGGGTGAGCTAAATATCCCTACATCAATAGCCATAGACATGCAGGTTCAGTATGATTCTACAAAGAATACGGGTGTTATTTATGTCACAATTTCGAACGAGTCGGATTCTACACACGATAGCCTACACCTTTACTATGTGATAACCGAGTCCAATATTTACTATCCGGCTCCCAACGGCTCTACTATACATAATCAGGTCATGCGGGACATGATCCCTGATGCCAATGGAATTCCCATAAATGTTCCACCTCATCAAAGTATTAGTGATACCCAGGATTTCACAATTGATCCTCGCTGGGATGAGACAAATTGTCAGGTAGTGGTTTTTGTTCAGAGTCACACCAACAAGCACGTTTATCAGGCAGATGCCAAATGGTTGTTTACATATCCCGAGTTGGAATATACTCGTTACCGGGTAGATGATTCGGCAGGGGGTAACGGCGATAATGTACCACAGCCAGGAGAGAGTGTAAATCTATACATTAGTGTAAAAAATACCGGAAGAATAACAGCGCCAGCGTTTACTGCAACTTTGGCCTCTTCGAGTCAATATATTAACGTTGTAACTTCTTCTGTTTCCTATGATTCTCTTTGTGTTTATAGTGAGGAAGAAAGCGCAACGCCGTTTGTTCTCCAGATTGCCCCTAACACTCCTGATGGATATTTAACATGGTTAACGTTTACTATAACTGCTGGAACAGATACATTTACCGATTCTATACCATTTATGGTAACAACTCGTCCCGGATTTTCGGATGATATGGAACACGGTGACACTCTCTGGACTCACGGGGGAACACACGACAACTGGCACCTGACAACGATACGTTCTCATTCACCAGACCACAGCTGGTATAACGGATACGAAACAACCCATCAATACGCAAACAATACGGATGCATACCTTGAGAGTCCCTGGGTTGTGGTTCCTTCAAATGCTACTCTTTCCTATTTTTACTTCTTGATGGCAGAAAGAGGTTACGATTTCGCATACCTTGAGATATTCAACGGCAAAAGCTGGAAGAAAGTTAAATCATATACTGGGACATATATTTGGAGCATGGATAGTGTTAGCCTTGAAAACGTGGCTGGTATGGCAATAAAGTTCCGCTTCCACTTTGAGAGTGACGCAAGCGTCACACGAGAGGGATGGTATATAGACGATGTTAGACTTGGACCTGCAACATCGATAAATGAGAATGTTTCCCCCATATCGAAAATCGGGCAGATTAAACTGCTAAGAGTCACCAGAAAGTCAGTCAGTTTACTGGTAAATTCGGATCGTAGTGGAAGGCTTCAATTCAAAATTTACAACCCTGCAGGGAGACTTGAGATGGAGCTTAACAGACAGGTTGTAAAAGGCAATAACGTAGTTGAAATCCCTATCTACAATCTGAAATCCGGCGTTCACTTTGTATGGACAAACAAAAAGGTTGTTAAATTTTCATTGGTGAGATGAAAAAGATAATTCTGGTTCTCACAATTCTTCTTTTCGTAAGTGGCTGCATTAAGAGGAGTAGCTTATTCCCTCCATCCAACGGGGGTAGAGGGACTGCTCCTGTTTTAATAGAACTCTTCTCCAACGATATGTGCACTCACTGTCCAGAAGCGGAGGAAATTATTGATTCACTCATGAGTACAGATACGAATCTTTATCTCATCACTTATCACATAGGGACACCAGACCACAATGATCCATTCTACGTTGCTGACTCATCAGAGATAAATGCACGTATAACCTATTACTATGGGAACCCATATCCCGGAACCCCTTACGTTGTTATAAACGGCATTTATTCATACACAGGTACACTTGGAGCACCAGTCTGGGGTGAAAAGATCGATGAGTTGCACAATAGAGATTATTCTACTGTTTTAAATGTTTCTGGCTCTTATAATCCATCTCTACGCTCAGGAGTTCTAAAGGTCAGCCTATCAAGTACACCTGCAGGAAATTACAAGGTGAGGGTTGCAATGGTTGAATCTGACGTGCGATACAACGCTCCAAATGGGGATTCAGTTTACAACTATCTTTTGAGAAAAATGATAGGCGGTGCAGATGGTCTCTCCGGTGACACAACCTCGTTCAACTTCACAATCTCGCCAACAGTGAATGACACTAATATAGACTTCATTGTTTTTCTTCAGAACGATGATTCAAAGGAAATATTGGATGCAGTAAAAATCTCTCTTATGGATCTTGAGCAGAATACAAATGCCACACCACTTGAGCTTGCAACTTCTGACACAAACCTTGTAGTTCCCCCAAAGACGTTGATAGCTACTCGGATTTATCTTACAAATAATCAGTCTGAAGTTGACTCTTTCAGGCTGGTGGTTGTGAGGGATTCACTTGATTCTCTCCTGTGGACATTAAGCCTCTGCGGTCAGGTTTGCCTACCAACTCTTGAGACAGTTGACACTGTTGAAGCAGGAGTTACAGACAGCACCTACCAGGTTGAATTTCTACATTCTTTATCAACAGATCCATCTGGAATTGTCTGGATAAAGGCCTGGTCATTGACAGACACAACTATAAGAGACTCTTTAAGATTAAATGTGGAGGCAGCAAAATGAATGTACTTTTGACAATGATTTTTGCTTTGAATTTATCACTCACAAGTGGAATTGAGACCCGCTTCTATAAAAACGATGGTGTGAGAATCATTGAAGAAACTGATCTCAACGCATGGATCGGTAATTTTGCATTTGGATTGAATTATTCATTATTTCATCCTGAGACAAGTATGGCTTTCCAGAGCAGATTGGGAATTCTAAAAGGCTTCATAGAGACTCATAACGACAACGTATTGCTACGGGTCGGTACTGCCTACACCACATTTGGCCGTGGACTCTTACTTTATACTGCCAAAGACGATGTTCTGAAGATGGACAGATTTGTAAACGGCTTATATTTAGAGGTTTCTAAAGGTGTCACCTTGATTAAAGCAATTGGCGGAATTTCGAAGGTTTACATTGATCACAAACTACAGGAAGATTCTACAAGTCTCCTGATTGGGGCTGATATGACCCTGAACGTGATAGAAGGTGTCCAGCTTGGCGGTTCTATACTCGATTCGAGAGATGTAAAAGGATTTAACACAAACTATTACTCTGTCAGGTCCGATATCGGAAGCGGAAATTTTGCATTCTACTTCGAATTTGGAGCAAGGACAGGATACAACAAAACCATTCTGGCTGAAAAGAACGGTTATGCAGATTACCTCTCTGTTTCCTACTCAACTGAGAGTTTTGGAGCAGTGGCCGAATTTAGAGACTACTGGCTCTTCGGAGAGGAGTATGGAATTCCCCCTACTTTAAACAAATCTGGCATATACCTGAATGACGCCATGGATGAGAGGGCGCTTGCGCTCACTCTTAATTTTGCTCCCTCAGATTTTTACACAGTGAATCTGAATCTATCAAGACTGTACTCAACCGGATATTTTGGACCAAAGAGTGAGTTAAATGAGGTGAATTTCCAGAATCAGTTACAGGGAGAATCCCGCTTTGCTGAGTTTGATCTGAATTATCTCAAAATTACAGGTGGGAATGTTGCAATCGGAGTTGGCAATAGGGAGGAAATTGATCCACAGATAGATTTTGGCTTTAGAACTGCAGGTCTGGAGTGGGAACTCTATTTTAGCAACAGGAAAAGGGATGATGACGGTGTGAAATACACCGACAGAGATGTGGCCCTTACACTCGGATTTCTTGAAAATTATGATGTTACGTTTACCCTCCAGGATAGAAGCGGTGATCTTACGAATAGATGGTCGAATGTTGAGTTTAAGGGACAAATATTCGATAATTTTAGCCTGATTTTAACGGTGGGGTCCATGAGAGGCGACTTCATCTGTTCGGGTGGAATCTGTCGTTATGAACCTGAATTTGACGGAGTTATTGTAAAGGCAGTGATAGTGTTCTAAAAATGGATGTGAAGCGAGAAGAAAGAAAAAGGCGAACAGCGTTTTGGATCTCTTTTTTCCTTCCAGGATTTGGCCAGCTTTATAGGGGAAGAGTCGGATCTGGCCTTTTCTTCATTCTGGTCACTTATCCCTCCATCTACTTTTTCACAAAAGTTTATAAAGGAGTAAGCCCGGCAATTATCTCTCTCATCATTGGATATTTTACACTCTGGTTTTTGAATATCCTCGATGCAATCAAAGGACCTGTTTATCAGAAACCACCATGTAGACGTTCTTGCCCGGCGGATATTGACGTTGCGGGTTATATCGAACTCATTAGTGAGGGTAAATTCGATGATGCGCTTTATCTAATTTCTAAAAAGGCTCCTTTCCCTGGTGTCCTGGGCTACCTTTGTCCTGCACCTTGTGAGAAGGTGTGTTCTCGCAGGAGATACGACACCCCTATTCACATCAAGCATTTGAAACGTGCAGCCTTTACTTACGGAAACCTAAAATTTAATCCACCTGCAAAGGAAAGAAAGAAGAAGATCGCAATAATTGGGGGGGGTCCTGCGGGACTTTCTGCAGCTCATTATCTAAGACAGGAAGGATTTAAAGTGGTCGTCTATGAGCGTGAAAATGAGCCGGGTGGTATGATGAGATACGGTGTCCCCGATTATCGGCTGCCAAAAGAGATTACACAAAAGGAAATTCAGCGTCTGATAGATGAAGGTGTGAAATTCAGAGCTGGAGCAGAATTTGGTAAAGATTTCGACTTGGAGAGTCTCTCAAAGGAGTATGACGCAGTTATTTTTGCCATCGGGGAATACTCATCACGGAGACTGGGCGTGGAGGGAGAAGATTTACCAGGTGTCTATACAAGCCTTGAATTTCTATTTCAGGTGAACAGGGGAGAGAACATATCTGTCGGGCAAGAGGTTATTGTGATAGGTGGAGGAGATGTTGCAATAGATTCGGCGCGTGTATCACTGAGACTGGGAGCGAAGAATGTGAAAATCATTTCCCTCGAAAAAACGGACCTGACATCCCCTGAGCGGTTACCAGCAGACGATAAGGAAATTACTGAAGCAAAGGAAGAGGGAATTGAATTTCACGGTGAGCTTGGAATCAAGAAAATTACAATGAAAGAAGGCAAGTTTAAAGTTTTCACACGAAAGTGCGTCGCCGTATTCGATGAAAGTGGCAGATTCTCCCCGAAGTTTGACGATAGCGTTGAAACCCCAACTTTTTCTGGAGACACGGTGATTGTTGCCATCGGGCAGGGAGCAGAGAAAGAGTTATTGAAAGATCTTCGAGGGAACAATATCTATGTCATTCATGGTGCCCCACTTGTTGTCGAGGCGATTGCCCGTGGCCGAGAGATAGCCAAAAGGATAACGAAGAGCTTTGATGGACCTCTAAGGTCGTTTATCAAGTGGCTTTTTGAATTTGAGATTCAGGTTAAACCCCGGAGACTTTACAGGCATCCGGAGAAGTTCTCTCCTGTAAAAATAGATCAGGAAAAGCCGGAGAAAAGGATAAAAAGCTTTATTGTTGTGGATAAGGAATATTCACAGGAGGAGGCAAGGCTTGAGGCGTCCCGTTGCCTCCAGTGTCCATTCAGGTATAAGGTGTAAGGGGCAGTTATGTTCTAATCCATAAGACAGGAGGGATTGCTATTTATGAGCGGAAAACATCCCTGCCTCCTTTAAAGAAAAGGAGATCTGAGTTTTTAACACGGTGACTGTCTTTCTTCATCTAAAAATTTTTGAAGGTTATTATTAATTGGATTTGGTATTGGATAAAAACGTCAATCTGACTGTTTGAGAAAATTTTCTTTCTCCTTTTGAAGTCTTTCTGCGATTTTCCTCGCAGTCGGAGTAGCAGCAACTCCACCAAGAGCTGTCTCTCTAAACTCCATAGGTAACCTCTTTCCTACTTTACCCATAGCATCAATAACCTCATCAGCAGGGATAACACTTTCAATACCAGCAAGTGCAAGATCAGCGGAGAGATATGCGAGGCTTGCTGCCATGGCATTTCGTTTTATACAGGGTACTTCTACGAGGCCGGCAACAGGATCACAGATTAGGCCCATGATATTTTTAAGAGCTATAGCTACGGCATGGTCGATCATTTTAGGCTGACCGTTTTCGAGATGTACGAGGGCGGCGGCCGCCATGGCGGCCGCCGCTCCGCACTCCGCCTGACAGCCACCTTCAGCGCCCGATAAAGTTGCTCTATTCCCAATTATTACCCCTACACTTGCGGCAACAACTAAACCTTCAATCATATACTCATCTTCCTTTCCCGTTTCTTCCTGATAAGCTATCAGTGTTCCCAGGATAGCCCCTGACGCTCCCCCTGTAGGAAAAGCCACAATTCTGCACATGGATGCGTTGGCCTCTCCCACAGCCATTGCATAACCCACTGCTTTTTTTACAATTTTAGAAAGGAATGATCTCTCCGATTTCAAATATTTCTTTCCAGCACCTTTAACAAGCAGAGCACTGCTCTTGAATTCGGGGGACAGTGCTTTTGATAACGAGTCTTTCATCGATGACCATATTTTTGAGAAGAAC
>Ga0256833_1002584_pt1 | contig 12686 bp, 12 predicted proteins | sample 356284metaG_FD_190535 | JGI IMG/M metagenome (GOLD analysis project Ga0256833, IMG submission 190535) | Hydrothermal vent microbial communities from Mid Atlantic Ridge, Atlantic Ocean - 356-284 | ecosystem: Environmental > Aquatic > Marine > Hydrothermal vents | place: Atlantic Ocean: Mid...
GGGAAATACTTCTTATTTCTTTAACATCGGGAAGATTTGAAACCGCCAATTCCACTTGATATGTCACAAATTGTTCTATATCCTCCGTACCAAGATTGGGCGCAGTTGTGATAACCAAAACCTGATTATTAGTTATATCAGGTACTGCATCAAGCGGAACTTTGGTCATGGAATAAAATCCACCGATTATCAAGGCAATTGTCAATAACCCGATTATAACCTTATTTTTTATAGAAAATCTAATTATGCTATTAATCATTAAATATAATTTTTAAGTAATTACTATGAATAAATAATATAGTCGAGTCAAAAAATATTGATTTTTATTAAAACCGAAATGAAGCAAATTTTAAGGTAAATAATTACGGATTTCCCCTGTAGGAAAATTTATACCAAAATACCGGAATAATGAATATAAAAACTAATTCTATTACAGCATTACTATTTTATAGAGTTTTAGTATTATTATAAAGACTATTCAATAATTTGCAACAAATCAAAGATCAAATATTGTTAAGGCCTGACTTAATATTGTAAAATAATCTGTGTTAGAACAGACATTAAATAGTGTATGTCTATAAAGTGCTTAATTTTTTTAAAATAAAGATTTTTGATGAGATTTTTACTTTTCCGAGATGAAGTGATACCTTAGTATCAGCGAGTTGAGGAAAATAAAAATATCGCAAAAAGATTGTTTTTAAATTTTAATGATTTTATAGACAGACACTAAATATATTAAATTATATGGAATGGGGATCCTCGTACCGGTGCGGAAATTAACAATGCGTCATTTTCAAAACAATAGCAATTGTCATTAAGAACAATTTCTGCCAAAGATAATGATTCTTGTTCCTTTATATTACCTTTTATTGCAATATCCTTTGCATTTACATGTTTTTGGTTTATAATATTTGACGATAAATCACTTTTTTGAATAATTACATCATTAAGATAAAAACAATGTGCATGATTTTTTCCAGAATTATCATCATCGTCTCCTGTATGAGAATGATTATTGAATATTTGAAAATGATGATCATGAGGAATTACCGCATGAGAAAAGATTACCAATCCGATGAAGAGGCTAAAATAAGTAATTATATGTTTTGCTTTTTTGTTCATTTAAATTAACATATATATATCTAATAACACACCGGTAGAAAAAATGTTGTGCAATCGGGTTGCAAAGTCAAAAATTACACTTTTTACAAATACCTTTAATTACAAAATTTGCATTTTCGAAAGTAAATCCTTCAGGTAGTTCTATTTCAGGAACCGGAATATCATGAAGACAATATGTTTTATTACATTTAATACATAAAAAATGAACATGTAAATCTTTGGGTTCACACGTACAAAAATCATCACATACAGCATATCGTAAAGAACCTGTTCCGTCTTCAACAGCATGAATCAATTGTTTTTCCTGAAATGTTTTCAATGTTCTATAAAGGGTTGATTTATCGGCTTTTTCAAATTTTTGTTCCAATTCAGGTAAACTTATAGCGGTTTTATGCTGCAGCAAAACTTCTAAAACCAGTTGCCGCATTGCAGTTGGCTTTATATTTTTTAATTTAAGCTTATCATCAATTTCTTTATTCATTAACCTATTATTTACCAATAGGGCTAGCTAAAAAATCTAAATATTTATAACTAATTTTTTAATTGTCAGAAGCAAATGCAGACTTATAATAATATCTGTTCATCCTTGCGATATTGGTTAATTTTATTTCTTTTGGACATTCAACCTCACAAGCGCCTATATTCGAACATGAGCCAAATCCTTCTTTATCCATTTGAATAACCATACGCATAACTCTTCTATCTGTTTCCACTGCTCCTTGAGGCAGTAATCCCAAATGAGAAATTTTAGCTGAAGTAAATAGCATAGCAGCTCCATTGGGGCAAGCAGCCACACAAGCACCACAACCTATACAAGCAGCTGCATCGAAAGCTTTGGATGAAATTTCTTTTTCAATAGGGATATTATTTGCATCTTGAGCTTGACCCGTATTAATAGATACAAATCCCCCGGCTTGAATTATTTTGTCTAAAGAAGACCTGTCAACAACTAAATCTTTGACTACCGGAAATGCTTTTGCTTTATAGGGTTCTATAACAATGGTATCTCCGTCTTTAAAAAATCTCATGTGCAATTGACAAGTTGTTGTACCCTGCAAAAGACCATGAGGTCGCCCGTTAATCACCATACCGCAAGTACCGCAAATACCTTCACGACAATCATGCTCAAAAGCGACAGGTTCTTTTTTTTCCGCCACTAATTGTTCATTAAGAACATCCAGCATTTCCAAAAAAGACATGTGTTCATTTGCATCAACTTGATAAATCTCAAATTTACCTTTTGAATGTTTATTTTTTTGTCTCCAGATTTTAAGATTTAGTTTCATCTGTTTAAAATTTTTTGTTTGTAAAAATTTTCAAAAAATTTATAATACATTCAGGAACTCACATGATTTTTTTTAATCATTTTTCTACATTTATTTTATGATTAATAAAATTCATGTTCGTTTCATCTGTTTAAATTTTTTATTTATAAAAATATGCAAAAAATTCATACTCGTTTTATCTGTTTAAAACTCTAATATTTATTTTATCACAGATTTTATTTGTAACTTCTTGTTTTTAGTTCAACAAATTCAAATTTCAACGGTTCTTTATGCATTATATGATTACCACCATCATCCCATTCCCACGCAGCAACATAAGCGAAGTTTTTATCATCCCTAAGTGCTTCTCCTTCTTCAGTTTGATATTCTTCCCTGAAATGTCCACCACAGGATTCATTTCTGTTTAATGCATCATAGGCCATCAATTCTCCCAATTCAAGAAAATCTGCAACTTTGGTAGCTTTTTCCAGTTCGGGATTTATACCATCTGCAGAACCAGGAATATACAAATCTTCATAAAAATCCTTTCTTATTTCTTTGATTTCCTTAATTGCTTTTTCCAATCCTCCGGCATTTCTGGCAACACCTACATTTTCCCACATTACCTTACCCAATCTTTTATGAAAAGAATCTACAGTTTGATTCCCACCGATATTCATCAATTTTTCAATTCTTTCCTTAGTTTCTCTTTCCGTTCTTGCAAATTCCGGCAAAGATGTTTCGAATTTAGGAGTTCTGATCTCTCCTGCGAGAAAAGTACCTATTGTATATGGTAAAACAAAATATCCGTCAGCAAGTCCCTGCATCAAAGCAGAAGCACCAAGTCTGTTGGCACCATGATCGGAGAAATTGGCCTCTCCTGCTACAAACAATCCGGGTATATTCGATTGCAAATTATAATCTACCCACAATCCTCCCATTGTATAATGAACAGCCGGATATATTTTCATTGGAGTTTTATACGGATTGTCTCCCGTTATTTTCTCATACATTTCAAAGAGATTACCATATTTTTCAGATACTACCTCTTCACCGAATTTAATTATCGTAGCTTTATCCGGATTTTCATATCCTTCCATGTGTGCTTTGGATTTACCATACCTGTAAATGGCACTTTCAAAATCCAAATATACCGCCTTACCCGTTTGATTAACACCAAGTCCCTGATCACATGCAACTTTAGCTGCTCTGGAAGCAACATCTCTCGGTACTAAATTTCCAAATGCCGGATATCGTTCTTCAAGATAATAATATCTATCTGCTTCAGCAATATCTTGTGGCGTTTTATTACCTTCCCTGATAGCTTGAGCATCTTCTTTGTGTCTCGGTACCCAAACCCTACCATCGTTTCTTAACGACTCGGACATCAATGTCAATTTTGATTGATAATCTCCCGATTGCGGAATACAAGTCGGATGGATTTGGACATAACAAGGATTGGCAAAAAAAGCTCCTCTTTTGGCAGCTCTCCAGGCAGCGGTAGCATTCGAGAACATTGCATTAGTTGAAAGAAAATAAGTATTGCCATATCCTCCTGTCGCCAGCACAACAGCATGTGCAGCATGCCTTTTCAATTCACCTGTCAATAAATCGCGTGTTATAATTCCCCTTGCTTTGCCATCTACCAGTACAAGATCCAGCATTTCCTGACGGGTAAACATCTGTACTTGCCCTTTTGCCACCTGTCTGGACAAAGAACTATAAGCTCCCAACAATAATTGTTGCCCGGTTTGACCTCTGGCATAAAACGTCCTTGATACCTGAACTCCTCCAAAGGATCTATTGTCCAATAATCCACCGTAATCACGGGCAAAAGGAACACCTTGAGCAGTAGCTTGATCAATTATATTGTTGCTTACTTCTGCTAACCGGTAAACATTGGCTTCCCTTGATCTATAGTCACCACCTTTTATAGTATCATAAAATAATCTCCAAATACTGTCACCGTCATTGGCATAATTCTTTGCGGCATTAATACCTCCTTGAGCTGCAATACTGTGTGCCCTTCTGGGGCTATCATGATATGTAAAGGCTTTAACCTGATATCCAAGTTCAGCTAAAGTAGATGCAGCAGAAGCACCGGCCAATCCCGTCCCTACTACAATTATTTCGATATTTCTTTTATTATTCGGTGCAACAAGATTCATTTTGGATCTATATTCAATCCATTTTTCTTTTAGATCACCCTGAGGTACATTTCCTTTGAGTTCCATATATAAAAATATTAATTGTTATTTAAAGAAATAAATATATAACGGGATAATAAAAAATCCCAACGGCACAATTATAGAATATAAATTACCTAAACACTTTATTAACGGCGTCCATTTTTTATGATTCCAACCTAATGTCTGAAAAGCACTATGAAAACCATGACGTAAATGCATAAACAAGGCTATCATTCCCAATTCATATACCACCAAATAAACAGGATTGTGAAATGCGGTAACCACCTTTCCATATAATTCTTCATTACCAAATTCTCCGGTTACTTTTAATCCCAACCAAAAATTGATAAGATGCAATGTTAAAAAAATAAAAATCATTACTCCGAACCAAAACATGTATTTTGAAAAAAATGAAGCATTGGCAGTAGTTTTTACCGCATAAGTTCCCCCTTTGGCATTGCGATTGGTAAAATATATCACTATTCCTTGAAGAATATGAATAATAAAACCCAAATACAAAAGGTATGCTGTAATCTTAATAAGCGGATTTTCTTCCATAAATTCAACAAATCCGGTAAAAGCTTCTCCTTCATCATTTAATAATAATAGTGAATTCCCAGTCAGATGTATCATTAAAAATACAATCAAAAACAAGCCTGTGAGAGCCATAATCAATTTTCTACCGAGACTAGACTTAAAAAAAGTAATTATCCATTTCATCTGTTTAAAACTTTTTATTTTGTAAAAGCTTACAAAAAATTTGTAATACATTAAAAAACTTATATGATTTTTTAATCATTATTCTCCATAAAATTATATTTAAATAAATTCATGTAAGTTTCATTTGTAATCATTTTAATCTTGTAATTCCCTTAAATAGTGTTTCCACGAAATTAAATAAGAAATTATAAAAGTTGATTTTATATTTCAACAAAAATAATTGTATTCTTTTATTATTTTTTATTATTTCATACTTAATTGTCTTTTTATATATAATTTATAATTAAATCAAATATAAATAAGTCAATTTATATTGTTTTAAAATAAAAATTAATATTTATATTTTATTAGACTGGTAAAGGTTTTAAACAATATCTTCGTCCATTGAAATATTTATTAACAAAAAGCCAAAACAATATGGGCACATCTGTAATATTTAAAAACACCTTGATCAGAAAGATATTTATGTCGCTGACCGGTTTGTTTATCGCATTCTTTTTGATCATTCATTTATTAGGCAATTTTCAATTATTATTGCCTTATGAACAAGCGCATTTGCAATACAATTGGTATTCCCATTTATTGTCACATAATATTATTATTGAAATAATTGCTTATGTGTTGTATGCTACACTTATTATACATATTTTGGATGCTTTATTGATCACACTTGAAAATCGGAAATCTAACGGACAAGGGTTGAAAGTTGACAAAAGAGGAGTAAACAGTTCATGGTTTTCCAGAAATATGGGAATATTGGGTGTTATCATATTGTTATTTTTGATTCTCCATTTCAAGGATTATTGGTATATGTATAAATTCGGTAATATTCCTGTAGATGAAAAAGGTAATAAAGATATTTTTCTTATTGTTCACGAATCATTTAAGCAAGGATGGTATGTAGCTATTTACATCGTTGCTTTTATTGCACTTGGTTTTCATTTAGCCCATGGTATATGGAGTGCATTCAGAACATTGGGGGTATACAATAAATGGTATATAAAATTGACAAAATATATAGGTATTACTTTTGCTATATTAATGAGCCTGGGTTTTGCTATTATTCCTGCTATTATTTATTTAAAAAATTTGTAGATTATGTTAAATGCTAAAATTCCTGACGGACCATTGGAAAAAAAATGGAAAAATTATCAAGAACATTGTAAGTTGGTGAATCCGGCTAACAAAAAAAAGCTTGATGTTATAGTTATTGGTACCGGTCTATCCGGAGCACCGGCTGCTGCTACATTGGGTGAACTCGGTTACAATGTAAAAGTTTTCTTTTTCCAAGATACTGCGAGAAGAGCACATTCCGTAGCTGCCCAGGGTGGCATTAATGCTTCAAAGAATTATCAAAATGACGGCGATAATGTTTTCAGGCATTTTTATGATACCTTAAAAGGTGGCGATTTTAGATCAAGAGAGGCCAATACTTATCGTCTTGCCGAAATTTCCGCTAATGTAATCGATCAAGCAGTAGCTCAAGGAGTACCATTTGCAAGAGAATATGGTGGTGTCTTAGCTAACAGATCTTTTGGTGGTGTTCAGGTAAAAAGAACATTTTACGCTCAAGGTCAAACCGGACAACAAATGCTGCTTGGTGCTTATTCCGTGCTTATGCGTCAAATAGGTCTTGGACATGTCAAGTCTTATAACAGACATGAGATGCTTGAATTAGTAGTTATTGATGGTAAAGCAAGAGGAATTATTGCCAGAAATCTTATAACCGGCGAAATAGAAAGGCATAGTGCACATGCAGTAATTCTCGCATCGGGAGGATATGGTAAAATCTATTATCTTTCAACCTTAGCTATTGGCTCCAATGCCTCTGCTGCCTGGAAAGCTCATAGAAAAGGTGCTTTTATGGCAGGTGTTAGCTGGGTACAGTTTCATCCGACCTGCTTACCTCAATCAGGTGATTATCAATCAAAACTCACATTGATGTCGGAAGCTCTTCGTAATGACGGAAGAATATGGGTACCTAAACTAAAAGGAGATGACAGATTCCCAAATGATATTCCGGAAGAAGAAAGAGATTATTATTTGGAAAGAAAATATCCTGCATTTGGAAACCTGGCTCCTCGTGATATCGCTTCCAGGTCAGCAAAGGAACAAATCGATGCAGGAAAAGGAGTAGGTCCTAATAAAAATGCTGTTTATCTTGATTTTAAAGATGCCATTAAAGAATATGGCGCAGAAGAAATCGGAGACCGGTATGGTAACCTGTTCAGAATGTATGAAAAAATAACCGGTATGAGTCCTTATAAACAACCGATGATGATCTCTCCGGCTGCACACTTTACAATGGGTGGACTATGGGTCGATTATGAGTTGATGACTACTATACAGGGTTTATATGCAGTAGGTGAAGCCAATTTTTCCGATCATGGCGCTAATCGTTTGGGTGCTAACTCTTTGCTCCAAGCCAGTGTTGACGGATATTTTATTGTTCCGGTTACTATAGGAAATTATTTATCAAATGAAATCAGAACCGGGAAGATTCCTACCGATACACCTGAATTTGACAAAGCTGAAGAAGATGCTGTCGAAAGATTGAAAAAATTTATTTCTATCAAAGGAACAAAATCCGCTGAATATTATCATAAACAACTTGGAAAAATAATGTTTCACCATGTTGGTGTTAGCAGAAATAAAAAAGGTATAGAAGAAGGTATAAAACTGATAAGGGAATTACGTGAAGATTTTTGGACAAATTTAAAAGTTCCCGGTGGTATCTATGAAGTTAATTCTGAATTGGAAAAAGCCGGTAGAGTTGCCGATTTTTTGGAATTGGCAGAATTAATGGCTCATGATGCTTATGACAGAGATGAATCATGTGGTGCTCATTTCAGGGAAGAATATCAAACGGAAGATGGAGAAGCATTGAGAAATGATGATGAATATATGTATGTCTCCGCTTGGGAATATACAGGTTATGGAAAAACACCTAAATTACATAAAGAAGAATTAACGTTTGAAGTTGTCAAACCATCGGTTAGAAGTTATAAATAAATCAATGAGAATAAAGTTACTTGCGCTAAGCATCTATTAAAAAAAAATAAAATTTATAATAATGAATGTTACTCTTAAAGTTTGGAGGCAAAAAAATTCAAAATCCAAAGGCCACTTTGAAACATATAAATTGAATGATTTAAATCCGGATATGTCATTTCTGGAAATGCTTGATGTTCTTAATGAACAATTGATTCATGAAGATAAAATTCCTGTTGAATTTGATTCGGATTGCCGTGAAGGAATTTGTGGACAATGCGGTCTTACAATCAATGGAAGACCAAACGGACATCATCATCATACAACCACCTGTCAAATGCACATGCGTCATTTTGAAGATGGAGATACCATTTTGGTAGAACCGTTAAGGGCAAGTGCATTTACAGTGATTAAAGACCTTAAAGTCGATAGAAGTGCAATGGATAGAATAATGCAAGCAGGAGGTTTTGTTTCGGTTCATACAGGATCTGCCCCTGATGCCAATTCTTTACCTATAGGAAAAATGGATGCAGAAGATGCATTTGATTCAGCTGCTTGTATCGGATGCGGAACTTGTATTGCCACTTGTAAAAATTCAAGTGCGGCATTATTTACATCTGCAAAAATAACCCAATTGGCAACTTTGCCTCAGGGAGAAATTGAAAGAGAAAAAAGAGTGGTCGCTATGGTTGATGCTATGGATGCAGAAGGATTCGGTTCATGCACCAATACGGAAGCCTGTGAAATGGAATGCCCGCAAGAAATCTCCGTTACAAATATAGCCAGGATGAATTTTGAATACAACAGAGCTTTACTACTAGGTAAAAAATAAGTGCGCATTCTTATACAAAAGTGATTATCCCTGAATAGTTATAAAAATAATATAGAATAAAAAAAGCCATCGAATATTTCGATGGCTTTTTATCCAAAACTTATTTACTATATACAAATCATGCACATTTTTTCTTGCAATATTCCTGTGGAAAACTTTCAATATAATTTTTAGCTATAAGTTTTTTCAATTCATTCCTAGCTATAAAGATTCTACTTTTTACTGTTCCTAAAGGAATTTCGGTTTTATCCGCTATCTCCTGATACTTATATCCGTAAAAATGCATCCTGAAAGGTTCCCTTAAATTTTCATCCAACAAATCAATTAAATTATTTAATTCTTCCAATAATATCTGAGAATCAGCTTCATTTTTTATTATCGAAGTTGATGAATTAATAAAATATTGATTGTCCGTACTATCCATAACAGTATTTCTCCTTACCTTTCGCCTGTAATCATTGATGAAAGTATTTTTCATTATTGTAAATAACCAGGCTTTAAAATTGGTACCTGCTCTGAATTTTTCACGATTTAAAATCGCTTTATATGCTGTATCTTGTAATAAATCCTCCGCTTCTTCATCATTCTTAGTTAAATTGAATGCAAATGATTTTAACGTAGGAGTACACTGTTCGAGTTTCTTATTGAAATCCATTTCTGACATAATGCTTCTTATTTTTTCTTATTTAGATTTATTTTAAGTACAAATTACTGGCTTTTTTATTAAATAACCAAATTTTTTAAACTTTATTTTACTTTTGGGGTTAAAAATCATTTTTAATATTATAAAATAGTACTAAAAGCCTATATTTACTACTGAAATTATTTATTTTTTTGCTTTTGCTTCATTTATAAACAAATCATAATAATAAATTTTCTTTTTTACTATATCTGCATTCATTTTAGCTATTAAGTAACCTGCTTTACCATCTAAAAACCCAAATTTAAATATATAAGTATTAATAAACTTAAAGCTACTACCGATTATTCGTTTTAAAAAACCGGGTTTTATATTGTTTTTTATCATATTTTTTGCTAAAAGTCTCGCATATTTATCAGATTTATTTTTCACATCGTTAATATTTTCATAACTGTAATGCAATATATCTCCTTTAATATTTTTTAAATCAAACTTGATTTTGCCTACCAAAGATTCATGTACTATAGCATTATTCCAATAAAAATATTTTTTATTATAAATTCTTTTTTTCCATGATGGATACCAACCCGAGTGATAAATCCATTTACCTAAAAAATTTCCTTTAATATTGATTTGATATACAATATTATTAATAGGTTTTAGTTTTTTTATGTTTTTTATAAATTCTTCAGAAACGATCTCATCTGCATCCAGCGAAATTATCCAGTCGTTTTTACATTTTGCCGCACCAAAATTTTTAGCCTCCGAATATCCTTCCCATTTTTTTAAAAAAACTTTAGCATTTTTTGATTTTGCTATTTCTACCGTTTTATCCTCACTAAAAGCATCAACAATCACTATATCATCACTTATTCCTGACACTGCATCTATACAGCGTCCTATAATATTTTCTTCATTATATGTGATTATCAATATACTAAATTGATTCATCCTTTTTAAAATTTGTGTTTGACATAGCAATAAACCCGGGATTTATCATAGACTTTTTATTATATAGCAATTCTTTTTTTTCTTCAATATCCACAATATTACCTCCGGCTTCTTTAAGAATAATATGTGAAGCAGCAGTATCCCATTCCATAGTAGGTGAAAATCTAAAATATATATCCGCTTTCCCTTCTGCTATTAATAAAAATTTCAATGCGCTTCCTCTTTGTTTAACAACAGGTTCTTTAAATTTTTTTATATATTCTTTTGTTTTATTATCCAAATGCGACCTTGAAACCAAAATAATAAGATTCTTTTTATCAAGTTTTACTTTTTTGGTTTTTAATTTTTGAAGACGGTTTTTATATTCCAAAAATCCTCCTTTATCTTTAATCGCCCAATATGTTTTTTTTTCAACAGGTACATAAACAACCCCCATTACCGGTTTGTTTTTTTGCATTAAAGCAATATTAACGGTAAAATCACCATTTCTGCTGATGAATTCTTTTGTTCCGTCCAATGGATCTACAAGCCAAAAAAATTTAAAATCTTTTCTTTTATCAAAACCCACCTTAACACTTTCTTCAGCAATGACAGGAATGCCGGGAGTCAACTCCTTCAATCTATCTACAATATATTTATTAGCTTCTTTATCGGCTATTGTAACAGGACTATTATCTTTTTTATTTTCTATACTTTTGGAAAAATCGGTAGCATATACATTCATAATAATATCTCCTGCCGATTCCGAAATATTCTTTACGGATATTAACAGTTTTTCAAAAGTATCATCTTTTATATTCATTTACTTTGGGATTATCTGGTAAATATATCACTGGAATACTATCATTTATTTCAAATTGACGAACTTTAGTGAAATAATTACCCATATATTTTTTACCATTTGCATCAAAGATATAAGTATATAAAAATCCATTAGAATATTTTGTTTTACCTATCAAAACCGAATGATTTTTTATTTCATCAAGTTTAGTAATTTGAGCTTTGGTCTTAATATGACTTTTTGGAAGTTGTTTGCCAAGCTTTTCCAAGTCCTCAAAATTATCTCTACTCGAATAATAAACAAATCCCACAACCGCTATTATTAATACAAGAGAAATTAAAAGAAATTTTTTACTTTTCATCTGTTTATAATTTTTATTTCCTAAAAATATAATAAAAATTTATAATACATTCAGGAACTCTCATGAATTTTTTTAATCATTTATTTGTATATTTTATGATTAATAAATTTCATGTTCGTTTCATCTGTTTATAATTTTTATTTTTTTATATCAACAATACTAAATACGGATTATTATAAAGTAATTGTCTATAAAGTACTTGATTTTTCAAAATAAAAATTTTAAAATTTTTATAAATATATAAACAAGCACCATATCATAACTTATAATGCAAAATTCAACAATTTATTTGAGATAAACCACATATTTTAATTTTTTTTAGAAAAAAGAATAAAAAAATCTATAATTATTTGGTGATTTAAATACTAAATTATTACTTTTGCACTCGCTTTTAAAGAAAAGTTAAATATATGCCTCCATAGCTCAGTTGGTTAGAGCGGCGGACTGTTAATCCGTAGGTCCAAGGTTCAAGTCCTTGTGGAGGCGCAAAAAAAACCGGCAGGGAAAATCCCTACCGGTTTTTTTCTTTCCTTTATATTAAAATTTCAAAACAATTGCCCCCAAGAAAAAACCAAAAATCAAAGTTCTAAGTTCAAAGTTTCAAAAATCAACATTTTTCGTTCAAACCATAATAAAAATGTTAAATTTGCAAAATCAACAAAAGCATCATTCCATTTAGCTCAAATTAAAATCTTGCTATGAAAAAAATTTTTTTTATCTCCACTCTCATATTTACGGGAATATTATTACTAATAAATATATCTGAAAAAGTAAATGAAAGAAAAAAATATGAAAATTTTTTATTAAAAGAATATATAAATTTTAATAAAATCA
>Ga0256833_1002585_pt1 | contig 12685 bp, 15 predicted proteins | sample 356284metaG_FD_190535 | JGI IMG/M metagenome (GOLD analysis project Ga0256833, IMG submission 190535) | Hydrothermal vent microbial communities from Mid Atlantic Ridge, Atlantic Ocean - 356-284 | ecosystem: Environmental > Aquatic > Marine > Hydrothermal vents | place: Atlantic Ocean: Mid...
CTACATTGACAGTCCCGTACCGCTATCTCGGCTGGACCTAGTAGTGTTCGCCCCGATAAACAATAAGCTCTACTATGCGAGCTCGACACCGGTAATGCTGGTAAAATAAAAAGTAGTGGTAGAGAGTGTTTAGAGTGTGAACTCCTCCATACCGCTCGATCCTTCAGACTCCGATCTCGGCGTCCACTTCTCGACGGCTCTGACACTGTCTAGGGATGCCTTGTAGAGGAAGTATGCTCCAATGATGTCGAATATTGGTGCTACTACTCCGGTTTTTATTAAAATATTTAGTATTAGTGCTATTGCGAACATTATAGCGGCAGTCTTGAAGTCGTTCGAGACCTCTAGGTCGTACTTCCTGTTTAGCGTGTCAGGTATATTGTAGAGGAATATTATGAACAGTATGAACCCTACTAAGAGGCCTATAGCTGAGAGTATCAGGATTAGCCCGCCCAGGCCTAGCAGGCCTAGGCCTGCTGGGCCTCCACTTGAGGCTGCTACCGCCACTACTCCTCCTAGAAGGATTAGCAGTCCAAGTATCAGACCGTAGATAGAGTAGAGCATGAGCTTGGTGCCGGTAGCACCCTTTGAAAGGTCTCGTTCAGCGTCTGAGAGGGCTTCCGCGCCATTTTTGAGTTTTACCAGGGCTAGTAGTGATATGATTGCTGAGAGGAGTATCAGGAAGACCCCGGCCCCAAGCGCTGCTCCAGCAGTAGAGAGGGCGGTCTCGAAGCCGGAAGTGTTCTCGATAGCCGTAAGACTTCCGAGGCCTGCAGCTAGTATTGCTAGGAGGCCTAGGAGTGCTATAAAGTAGCTCATGAGCCAGTATTTACCGCCTTCTGCTAGTTTGGTGAAGCCTTCGCGGAAGAGGTTTTTCTTGTCCTGGATGTTTGTGTATTCCAAGAATTTCACCTCTAGTTTTATGGTCGTGCAATAATATGTATTTGTGTATGTCTTATTTAAAATATACTTCTATATACCTATTAATATTAAATAAAAAACTGTTTATTCTTTCTTTCCGGCAACGCGGAATCCTGTGAGAGTCAAGGTCTCCAGCACGCCTGGAAGCCTCCTGATCTCGTCGCGCACAATCCTATGTATGTCCCGTATCGTCGAGGCCTCCACCCTCACCAGCATGTCATACGCGCCGGCAACCAGGTGCACCTCCCTGACACCATCAGCCATTATCACCTTCTCCGCAATATCGCTCTCCCTGCCCGGCTCCGTCCTCACCAGCACGAAGCCGACCTCCACGGGCGTCTTCTTCTCGAGCAGGCTGCCCGCCTCGAATGCCAGGTCGGTGAGGGTTATCGTTGTGGTTCTACCGTCGACCTCCACTAGGAGCCTCCCAACATTGTTCTCTAGCATCAGCTCCACAGCGCTCTTAGCGTCGAACAGGGGAGGCGCCATTATTACTTTACCCCTAGCATAGTCGCCGATCTTCGCCTCGTCAACATTCTCCTCTGCCAGCGCTCTCAGGAAGTCCTCCTCCCTGAATATTCTCAGCTCGTCCCCGACCCTAACAAGTATCTCGGGTACACCGTTCTCATCCATAGCCTTAGCAGCGACCCTCACGGTCGCATCTCCGGGCAGTGCTACAAGCTTTCTCAGCCTCGCCTGTATAGTGGCGTCCCCATAGTCTAGAAGCTCCCATAGGGCCTCCACAGCGTTGCGCGGCTCGAAAACGCCGACCAGCCTGTTCCTGGCGTCGACAACGGGTAGGAAGCGTATGGACTCCCTCCTCATTAGGCTCAGTGCTTCTATAGCGCTCATATCGGCCCTGGCCACTACCGGCTCGTCAACGGCATACTCCGAGACCCTAGCCTGGTGGTGGGCCCCTCTAGCGATAGCCCTCACGAGCCCCCTGTAGGATAGTACTAGCATGGGCCTCCTCTTGACATCGCACACCACGACGCCCAGCGTGTTGTTGGCCAGCATCACCTCTGCGGCCTTGCTTAGGCTCTGATCCGCGGATATGATTGGGAGCCTCTTATTGCTAACCTCTGCGAGGGTGGGAGCCCCCATCATAGCTCCTCACCCCCCGCTAACATCCGTATATACTTGTACTGGCCGGAGGCTAACATATGCTTTTTACGGTATAGAGAGGCTCGAAACAATTATTAGTGCTCCACCACATATAGGAATAGTATGTTGATAGTGACAAGGGGGGAAAACATGTGATCAAACGACTAGCATGCCGGGAAAGTCAAGCGTAGTCCGCCAACCATTTCAGCGAGGGGAGCTTCTCCTCGAAGAATTTAACCCTCTCCTCTTTAAGCCTCCTCACAGCCGCCTCATACTCGCTGGGCGTATACACGTTTCTAGGGTCGAGATGGCTCATGTCGACGCCTCTAGCCTTCACCGCAACGTCCACGCCCAGGAGGCTGTCATGCCTGTACTCGACCTCCCCCTTTACTAGTGCTAGGAGGAGGTGCTTGCTCTCCTCCGGCTTCACCTTCACGTGTTTAACCCATCCAGTATTCATAACGTAGACCTCGAGGTCGAGCCTCTTTATATAGTCGAGCATTAGCAGGGCGCTCCTCTCCTTGGGCTCGAGCATGAACGGGTCGAATCCTGGAACCCTCACCGGCTCTGGCTTGCCGGCTTCCGCGCTCGTCCTCCAGCTCTCGCCAAGCATGAAGTATGCGACTGCCTGCTCCGGGCTTGTGAGTCGTGCTAGCGCTGGCATTTCAGGCCTTCTCGTTAGGAATACGAGAATGTTCACCCTGTCCAGGTCGACCCTGTAGCTCGCGTGGGGTATCGCCTCCCTGATAGCCACAGCCCTAGCATTCTTGGATATGCTTAGGTCTGAGAAGTCCGGTATCCCGTCTTTCACTACTACATTCTCTAGGATAGCGTCGGGGTGTGCTACTGCGGGTTGCAGGGCGGGGAGCTCGGGGACGCTATCCGTTTTAGGGTACAGGTTGTGCTCTGTGCCCAGCGCTCTGCCGGACGGGTGCAATATTACTATGTCGTCCTGCCTCAGAGTGACATTTTCAGGCCTCTCCAGGTTGTGGGTTTCCAGGGTGAGCGTGGTCTTCCCGGTACCGCTAAGCCCGAATATGAGTACGCCAACCGTCTCTAGCCTTCCCATCCTCCGTACAGTATACTGTTTGCTTCCCGCGTGGAGGCCGGGCATGAACCTTTCATCCCTGGACAGGTTCATCGCCATTCTTAGGAAGCTCATTTTCAGCTCTCCATAGTAGTCGCTGGCAAGTATAATGTTTGAGGCGCTCATCCTATCAACAAGTATCCAGGTATCCTTGAAGCTCGGAATATCGAGCGTTATAATGTCGGGCTCCCCCTCCTTCTCGCAGGGGAAATAGTTCCTGTCCACCATAAGCTCCAGGTGGGGATAATCCGCCTCGACCAGGCTCAGGATCTTGTACGCGTACTTGTCGCTCGCAGTTATGCACCTTTCAATAGCATAGTAGCTCTTCCCCTCCGCGTACCGTATCGCCTCCTCGAACGTCTCCTCTAAACCGTCTGGGACCTTGTCCTGGCCGAGGACTACGGTTCTGGAGGGGACCCGGGCCTTAGCCTTCCTAGTGTAGACCGCCAGCTGCCCGGTCCTTGTCCTAACACCATACTTGAAGCTCTCCTCCTTAAGCTTGGCAGGCTTCACATCCCACTCGACACTAGCCGCATCCAATACCTCCCGTATAACATTCCTTAAAGAGCCAGCCTCTAACACCGTAAACTCCCCATACAAGTTCCCATAATAAGGAGTCTAATTAATCTTATACAACACGTATCTTCCACCCAGCTAGGACAGGAACCTAGGGCTAGACCGCACATTAGCGGTGGCGGCCCGCCAAGTCTAGGACTACCCTGTAATCCGTGCGGGGACGAGAATACCTCATCATATTAGACTAAAGAAAGCAAGGTCTGAATATTATGGTTGAGGGGATGACTTGGACCTTTGGGTCTGACCTGCCAGGGGATGAGGAGCCCACCCTTGAGGGACCCTCACTATTATGGTGTTGTTTAGCGTGCCGGACCCCCGTATAGTAGGAGGTACCCGAACCTAGCATATATCTCGCTGACAGGGTCCCCATTACTATATCTTCTCACTATGTAGGTTCCCGCCGGTGTTTCCTCTAGCACGCCCATTTCTTCGAGCTCCCTAATAAGCGTGGAGACGTATCCTGGCGTGCACTCGTCTATACCCCAGTCGACCTCTGGGTGCTCCTCCATTATCTTTCTCGCTTCCCCACATAGGGTTTCCCTTGTTATCGGCTCGCCCCTCTTCTTCAGCCTAGCCACGGCGAGCAGGCCCAGCACTATGCCTCTCCTATCCCCTTTCTCGAACCTCTCTTTTAGCCTGTCCAGTTTCTCTCTCAGCTTTTCTATTAGGCTCACCTTTCCGTCCCCCACTCTATTCTGGCGTTCCAAAATATATTTAGGGTTTAAGAGTAACCCTTCAGTGTTCCCGCTATTTACCATATCTCGTCTCTATCTCGACGCTTTCCAGTATTACGCCTCCACCCTCAACAATATCTATGTCCCGGCTGCCGCATTTCGGGCATTTGAGGTGCTCGGTTATCAGGTCGGGGTAGTAGTGGAGGACCTGTGCTAGGGCTTTATCCTCGGCTATCCTGCCCAGCTCGTCTCTCGTAAGCCTCCATGTATGCCCGCACTTACGGCATTTGAATACTGGCTCCACGAATTCTATCTCGATCTCCGAGCCTTCCATAGGTGTTCCCTTAGACGCGACCTCTAATGCGAACTTTAACGCTACCGGGTCGACGAGGCTTAGGCTTCCTACTAGTACTCTTATCTTGGTGACCCTGACGGCTCCAGGCGTGTTGTTGAACTTTTCCTCCACGAGGCTTAGTATGCTTAGGGCTATGCTCGTCTCATGCATGCTCGTATATCACCTGCTTGTCAGGTATGAGTAGAGCTCGCCTATACCCTCACCGGTTTTAGCGCTCACGAGGAATACTGGTGCTCTCGGGTTCAGGTTCCTGGCGCTTTCAACGAGCTTCTCCAGTCTCACCCCCACGTATGGGGCGAGGTCGATCTTGTTTATCACTATGACATCGCTAACCCTGGTGCTCAGCGGGTGTTTAACGAACTTGTCCTCGCCCTCGGCCACGTCGGCCACCATTATGCGTAGGTCCGCGCCCAGGGGGAAGTTGAACGGGCATATTATATTACCGACATTTTCTATTATTAAATACTTATATTTTGATAGGCCCTCCACTCCTCCAAGCGCCCTGATAGCTTCTTCGACATGTGGAACCTCCAGGTGGCAGACGCCCCCCGTGTTGACCTGGACTACTGTCACGCCGTATTTCGCTATCCTCTCAGTGTCAAGAGTGGTGGCCACATCGCCCCCGATATAGGCTATTTTGTCTTCCCCGTAGTCTTCTACAAGCCTCTCAACTATTCTCTCAACTATGCTCGTCTTACCGCTCCCCGGGCCTCCAAGGAATTCTAGAACCTTGACGCCTGCCTTCACGTATTTCTCTCTTAGCTTCTCCGCTAGACGCGCGTTCTCCCGGATAATATCCTTCCCGACGAAAACCACTGTTCTAGGCATCCCTCGGTGCACCTTCGTATTATCTATATTGCACCTTGTCTCTGGCCGGGGAATAAATAAGATTATCACACGTAGACGGATCGCTCGGTAAAGGCCAATCACATCACAGCCCGGCCCGGGGCTCAGCGATAGCTGGCTCCTCATTGCAACACGGATTACAAAGGGAGACGGTAGCCTAATAATCTAAACCCTCACTATTTATACAATTGCGCTGGGGGAGAGTGAAGCCTCATGCCTAGAGTCCCGGTCAAGATAGTCGGTTGGGATGAGATTGTAGAGTGGAGCAGGGGGCTCGCCGAGAAGGTTGAATCCTCAGGGTATACGCCCGACGTGATTGTTGCTGTCGCTCGGGGAGGCTATGTTCCCGCAAGGCTCCTCTGCGACTTCCTGGACGTGAACGACCTCCTAAGCGTTCAGAGCCAGCACTGGGTGGAGGCGGCGCGGGCCGCTGAGAAGGCTATACTCAAATATCCCTACAAGGTCGACCTCTCCGGTAAGAAGGTCCTGCTCGTGGACGATATTGTCGACACGGGGGAGACCCTCCTTCTAGCCCGGGACTATATCGCGAGGGAGTGGCGGCCGGAGAGTGTGAGAATAGCCGTTCTCCAGTGGATAAGCAGCGTCGCCAAGTTCGAGCCCGACTATTACCATCTGGAAGTTAAAGACTGGACCTGGTTCCAGTACCCGTGGACCAGGCTTGAAGACCTCCAACAGTTCATAGCCAGGATGCTCCGGGAGGACGAGGAATTGAAGACTATGAGCCTCATACCCCTAGGGCTTCTCGAGGAGAAGTTCGTAGAATGGTACGGGGTTAGGCCGGGCGACTTCGGCTCCTATTGGCCTCTAGCGCTTAGGAGGCTGGAGATGAAGGGTGTCATAAGGAGGGAGCCCGGGGGGATAAGGAAGACCCTATAGTTTGAATCCAGCATCCCTGAGCCTTCTCAGTATTACCTGTTCGTCGTCGAATAGGGAGGCGGCCTCCCTCAGTTTTTCTGGGTCCACGCGTAGCTTCCCCTTGTTTGCTAGCCTTGCTATTTCCTTGAGCCTCTCAATATCGCTTCCCCTCCCCGCGTTAGCCTTCAACACTATGTGGTCCTCCAGGCTGACCATTCTCACTGTGACCCCGGATACTCTCGTCTTCCCCGCTCTCGCCAGGATCTCCTCTGGAACGTAAAAATCGTATATATTATCGTAAAACTCTACGGGGACCTCCTCGTTGCCCGCCCTCAATAATAGCCTGGGCGTTCCAAGCCATGTCTGGCCGAGAGTCCACCCGTGCTCTTCAGCAACCCGCGCGTACTCTTCCTCCTCGACCACAGGACTCGGCTTCTCACCGAAAACGTCAATATCGTCCCCAAGATCCTTGCGTCCAAGCGCTAGCTCGACAACACTCCCACCAATAACTGTAAACCTGAACCCCTCATCTAGCAGAGATCTGACCGCCTCGGCAAAAGCTTTTTTAGACACCAACGCGGATAGCACCCTCCCCATTGCATGGAAAATGTGGAGGCAAGCATTTAAACAAGTATACACACCTCACTCCCCGCGCCCCATAATACTATTAAGAGTTTGGAGTGCATGATTGATAGCTGAGAGCGAGTGCCGGGGTGGCCGAGCGGTCCAAGGCGGCGGGCTCGAGGTCGGCGTGAAAACAGGGGGACCACCCCGTCTCGGAGCCAGGTTCCCCCGCCGCACGTGAGACCCGTTGCCCCGTGAGGGGCGCGCGGGTTCGAATCCCGCCCCCGGCGCCACGTTAACCCTTAAAAACCCTTACCGCTCAACATTTAACAACGGCCAGCGATAACGCCTGGTAGGGGTGCCGCGGTCGCCTAGCCTGGTCAGGGCGCCGGCCTGCTAAGCCGGTGGGGGAGACCCCGCGCGGGTTCAAATCCCGCCCGCGGCGCCACCCCCCTCACCCTTTACGGTGTACGGTTTTGAGCATAGGGGATTGGATAAGGATTATTGATGAGGCCCTCATGAGGCTCAAGCCCGAGCTGGACGTGCTGAGGAGGAACGACCAGTCTCCTAAGCCCTTGGAGTGTGACGAGTAACCGTTAGGTTCCCGGCAGGATAGTTCTTGCCAGCCAGGCTCTGATCTCGTGTAATCCCCACTCTCCGGCAGCGGCTTTCAGGGCGGCGCAGGCGATATTTTCTGGCGGCTCTATCCCGTTAGCTTTAAGGGTGGCCCATAACGTGAGCGTTGCAAGCCTCTTATTACCGTCGAGCAGTGGGTGGAGGCTTACTATCTCGTAGAAGAGTGCTGCCGAGGCCGCTATTATGCGCTCCAAGCATTCCCCGTTAGAATAGTGGAATGCCCACTGGGCTGACGATACTGCTTTCCAGATGATCCTCTCACCGTCACCCCGCCATGCTATCGGGTCTTCAGGGTAGAGCATTCTCAGCCTCTTCACAGCGTAGTGGAATACGGGGCTGGGCGGTATCCTAAGCCTGCACTCAACCATTCCCGGGGGACCCCCTCACTCTCCGTGACGGCCAGGGGAGAGTTCTCCGCCTTACCCGCATCTAAGGGGGGTAGCTATTATAATAGCTAGCACCGAGGCTATACAGTTCTAGACGCTGGCTACTAAAAGGGTGGCAGGACTTGAACGGCAACTATAAGGTTAGGGCCCTGACAATGCTCGACACTGCTGGAGGGGGAGACCTTCTAGGGGCTTTAGAGGATAGGATAGCTCTACTCTCAGAGTTGCGCGATAGGGTATCCCTTAACGCCGGGCTGGAGGTTGAAACTGTAAGGCTGGTCCTCGAAGGGTTCCCCCTGGCGGAATGGGTTGGCATGGCAGAGAAGGTGTCCGAGCTCGCAGAGGATTATGGGGCTCTCATCTCCATTGGACCCCTAAACCTCGAGGAGGCACTGGGATCCTACGACATGCTGCTCAAACTGTTGGAGCACGGGATATTCTTTAACGTTCTACTACCTAGGCCCGAGTGGGATTATGCGAGGCAGGCGAGCAGGCTCTTCCACCTCGCCGCCGAGGCGGATCCCAGCTATGCCACACTGTTCGGGGTGAACGTGGCGGGAACCCCGTTGAGGACCGCCTACTATCCTCTCGCCTCCGCCGCTGGGGCTAGGAGGAGTGTTGCTGTCAGCCTCACATATCCGAACTATCTTGCAGAGGCCTATAGGCGTGGGGGGCTTGAAGGGCTTAAAGATGCTGTTCTCGGGGCCGCCCGCCACGTGGAGGCTAGCGTTATCAGCGCCCTAGAAGGGTCAGGCCTGGAGTATGCCGGTATTGATCTTAGTGTTGCCCCCTGGATGAGGGAGAGCAGCCTGGCCCTAGTAGAGCTAGTGGCTGGGGTGAGAATGCCGGAGCCCGGCTTCCTACTAGGGGTCAGGCTTGTAAACAATGTTCTCGACACTGCCGCACGCACCGTTAAGAGTTTAGGTTTCAACGAGGTGCAACTGCCTGTAGCTGAGGACCTGAAGCTTAAGGCTAGAGTGTCAGAGCTCGACACGACAGCTAGGGACCTCGCAAGGTTCACGTGCGCATGCCTTGCAGGCCTAGACCTGGCAGTGGTCCCCGCGAATATTGATGCTGTTGCAGGGCTCATCCTCGACACTGCCGCCTGCAGCATGACCAAGGGCAGGGTCTTAGGCGTTAGAATCGTGCCGGTAGAGGACGTCGAGCCGGGAGACAAGGTCTGGCTTGACAAGTTCGGCGAGACACCGGTTATACCGATCTAGCATTCCAGGCTTTCGAGTAGGCATTGCTGGAGGCGCGAGAGTCTTTCCTTATACCTCTCTAATACCCGGCATGCTTCTAGCATAGACTCGCATTCGGCGCCTATTAGTGTGAGCTTGTCCTGCACTGCCAGCTCGACATGGTAGCCCCCGCTCCTGTAGGCTCTGTAGCATGCCCTGCTGAACCCTGCCCTGTCGCCGCACCGTGCTGCCTGTTCTGCTTGTTCCTGTGTGAGTGTTACGAGGTGTAGTATTGGGGGTTGGAGGCTGACCCATACCGTCTGGCCGCCGGCTTGCCTGGACGCTTCGGCTAGCTTTTGGCACAGGTTTTCCTTGCAGGCCCTCGGGTCGTGGTATGCGACTACTATTTCGGCTCTCCTCTTGTCGAATATGCTTGGTCCCCAGAGGATTGCGACCCTACCGCTGCAACTGCTGGTCGTGTACGCGCATTTCATGGTCCTGTTGAACTCTAGGAGGAAATCTTGTATGTCGCTGTCGAGCAGCCCCCTGGAGGCGTGGTCGAACAGTCTCTCTAGGGCTCTCTCCCTGCCTTTAGCCCAGTCCTGGTTCAAGCTTTGCTCCACCTATGAGATAGGAGGCGTCTGGCCTCCTCCACGCTCCCGGGCAGCTCTATTATTACCAGTTCGAGGAACGGGTCCACCCTGCCATCGACAAGATGGCCGGCGTATACTTCTCCCGGCTTCCTTGCTACCGCCACGTGGAGGTGCGTATAGTAGCTCCCGTCGGGGCCGAGTATGCTGTTGCCCTGGAGGCTTACGCATTCTAGCACTCGGCCTGGAAGGGCTTTAACCTCCTCGGTATAGTACTTGTTCTCCTCCGGGCTGTACACGCCGATCCTTACCCACTCGAAGCCTCCTATGCCCTGTATAGATGCGAATCCTACCCCGTTATCTCTCAGGAACTCTTCTATCGCCTCGTGCGGGTTCGAATAGTCCCTTACTTTGACGAAGAACACCCTGCCCGTGCCGTGCTGGCTCATATCATAGTAGCCCGGCATGATAGTGCCACCCGGGTAGATTACTTGTAGTGTCAGGGCGATAGTATTATATCGTGAGGGTTGACCTCCCCCCGGCCTGTAGGGGTTATCCTGGCCAGCAAGCCGTTCTCCCACGCCTCTCTTATGCTCCCCGCGCCAGAGTAGCCTAGGGCCGCCTGTAGGCCGAAGTACATGTGCGCTACCACCTTGCTTGCAGGGCCCGAGTATGGTACTAGCCCCTCTACCCCCTCCTCTAACTGCTTGCTAGGCTTGCTATACCTGTCAGAGGCGTACCGCTCCTCCATAGCGCCCCTGCTAGCCATCCCCCTATACGTCTTGTACAGCCTGCTCCCAACCCTAACCTTCCGGCCGAGGCTCTCCTCCACGCCGGCGAAAAGCCTGCCCCCCATGACAGTGCTAGCCCCGGCTATCACCGCTTTCGCCGCATCCCCGGGACCCCTCACACCGCCATCGGCCATTATCGGGATCTCGCCCGCCAGGCCAAGCTCTTCCAGGGCTGACCTCACGTTGAGCACGGCCTGGAGCGTGGGCATGCTCGCCCCTGCAACCACGCCGGTACTACAGATGCTCCCGCTGGATATGCCGACCCTGAACCCCCCGATGGCTTCAACCTTCGAGGCTATATCGAGGGCCGCCTCGCGGGTTCCAATGTTCCCCGCAACCACCGGTATGCCGACCCTGCGCGCCATGTCCTGTAGGGCTCGGACTGCGTTCGCATTGTGGAGGTGCGCCACGTCCGTGACGAGAAAGTCTGCGCCGGCCCTCTCGAGCGCTACAGCCCTCTCAGCATGGAAGGGGCTCACCGCCGCGCCCACGAGGAGCCTCCCCATACCGTCTAGGGAGGGGCGCACCCCCGCCTGGACGAGCCTCGCAGTATATTCTGCGTCCTCCAAGAGGAACGTGTGGGGCCCCGAGCCTAAGGGTAGGAGTATCCCGGCAGGCCGCCCTGTAGTGTCGGTGATAACTGTTGGCTTCACCGGCCCCGATATTCTCACGCCCTCACGGGCGGTCTCGTAGGGGTGGAATGGTTCCTGGGGGGCCTCCTTCACTCTTCTAACATGGGCTACCTCCTCCTCAACGCTCATGTTCCTGTGTATAACCCCCACGGCCCCCAGCTGTGCGAGGCGGACGGCAAGCCTCCATCCCGTAACGGTGTCCATGGGGCTCGACACTACGGGCACGTTAATTGTTATACCCCTTGCAGGGCTGGAGTGCAGGTCTACCTGTGAGGGTTCGACCGGTGAGAATCCTGGAACTATTATTGTGTCCTCGAAGGTTAAGGCTTCCCCTACTATTTTACCTGTATCTTTCAAAACTTTGCCCCCACATCACGGCTTCTTGGTTAGAGAGAACAGTTATTGTCACTGTGGGGTTAAATGTGCCTCCTGGAGGAGAGGGAGGACTATACGATGATTAGTTAGAAATAAGTTAATATTGTTTAGATTGTCTCTAGCCGGAAACTCCTCCCCAGACGGACGATCTTGTTCGGGTAAACGACTATGCCGTGGTCTGTTATCTCGAAGAGGTGCCTCTTCATACTGTGCTTTGTGCCCCTCATCTTCCACACTATGAGGCTTCTAATGAGCTCCCCGTCTATCTCGTCAAGGTCGAGCCTTATTATGCCGTCGGCCGCATGCTCTACTCCAGGGCCTCCGAAGCCGCGCTCCGTCACGCTAACCTGGCTCACGAGTATGCTTGTCGTTCCCAGCCCGCTGAGAACCCTTTTCAAAAGCATGACCGTCCTCCTGGCTAGGACGGGCTTCGACAGGTAGAGGGTCGAGACGCTGTCGACCACTACCCTCTCAGCGTTGACATCCCTTATAGCCTGTTTTAGCACGTCAATTAGGAGTCCTACATCGTCCGGGTCTTTAACCACGTACTTCTCCCTCTTGGCGGCCTCGCCTATACCGCCAGTGAAAGCATCGACTATGGCGAACTTGCCCTCCTTCTCGTAGGGCCTCACGTCCCAGCCGAACTGGGCCATGTTAATCCTAACCTGTACCGGGTGCTCCTCTAAGGCGACGAAAACCCCGGGCTCCCCCATCGTTAGCCCGTTCCACAGGTACTGGTAGCTGAAAATAGACTTACCCGTCCCGGGGCCCCCGCTCAGGAGGACCACGTTCCTCTTAGGTATACCCCCATACAGTATCTCGTCCAGCCCGGGTATCCCGGTCTTAACCCTCTCTACCAAACACGATCACCTCCACTATGACATCCAGTCATATATAATAAAACTGCAGGTTAAATAATACTACGCTCAGAATCCTCAGAACCCATATAATGATGGCCGGGAGAGGCCCGATCACGGCAACCCCGACAGCACGCGGAGCCTCACGGGCCCACCCACACCACTACTTTAGAATAATACGGCCCGATAGATAAAGCTGTACTTGCCACGGCACGTCCAGCGAGGGCTACAAGG